>Ga0315336_1001814_pt1 | contig 37342 bp, 34 predicted proteins | sample ASW5metaG_FD_204512 | JGI IMG/M metagenome (GOLD analysis project Ga0315336, IMG submission 204512) | Ammonia-oxidizing marine archaeal communities from Monterey Bay, California, United States - ASW #5 | ecosystem: Environmental > Aquatic > Marine > Intertidal zone | place: USA: California... | reverse complement strand
CAACAACCCACGCGTTGAGCTTCGATGGCTTTCCGTTTGTGTATCGCATCATGTAGTTGAAGGTATCTTGTTGGGGGAACTTCTTGATGTAGTCGGCAACCTTTGTGCTGTCCCCTGCCGTTGCGCTGCCTGAACTCATAAGCATAACGCCCATTGCAATTGCCGATAAAGCACTGTGCATCTTCACCATTTGCTTTTCCTCATCCAAAACCGACCGCTAGCTGACCAGTTCGAAATCGTTCGGTTTCCGAGTTTTTTTCCAACTATGGCTCAAGAGGGCCATTGACTCCGGTGACAGGCAAAAGGCTGACACAACGCCGTATTTTACAAAACTTGCACCAACTCCCATTGCCTGAATTTAACACTTGGCCACGGATGCTAACAAAAAAGAAGCCAACAACGCTGATCTGTATCAATGAATTGGACAGTGTGCGGACAAAGTGAGCCGCTGTGAAATCTGACGGCTGGGCGACGATCAATGTCCGCTTATGGCTATGAGCGGACGTTGAGTGCCGGTCCCCAGCATGTCCGCTTTGGGGCGCTTAGCCGACGTACCAAGCAATCACGAATTCGACCGTTTGAGTGTTTCATGCTGTTTCAGCCAGCCGTGGACGCGCTGCCGCCTATCACCCTCGCTTTCGAAGGTCAGGAAACAGGGTCGGTTCCGTTGTAACCATTCGAAAAAGGTAGGCATGGCTTGAAGTGCGCTCTTGTCGCCGTCCCAGATCGACCATGCCCGTTGGATTTCTATTCTAGCCGCGCTAGCTGAAATCCGACGCTTGGGCGTCATTTCGTAGCAATCGATCCAAGCATCCAAGGGATCGCTGATGGACGCTTCTGCCATGCGGCCCGGGCTGGGCTGCACAACGTATTGCTTCCCGTCTGGTCCTTGCTCCACGCGTGCGCAGCGTGCGCACCATTTGCCATTGCCGTCCTTTATAACTTCGACGGCGTTGGGTCCGGGTTCGGAAGAGCGGCCACATGAGGGGCAAAATGCGTCGTTGGATGCTGTTTTCGCGTCTGCCATGCCGTTACCATGTTGTTGCATAACCATCACAATGCAAAAGCTATTTTCTTTCATCCACAACGAATTGTACTGCATCCATAAAATCATGACGATAGCGTCCAATAAGGCGTGCTAACGCAAATGCAATAAGACATCATTGGTCGCAATCTCGGCATGCTCACATTCAGTTTGCTAGATGCATTCAATGCGTTACGTCCTCGTTTTGACGATAAGCGGACGCAATGCTGCCCTTATTGCCAACATTGAGCATCAAGACTGTCGTTTCGATATATCGACGACAACTGCGCCATCGTTGTCTCCACCCTTCATGGCATCCGTTATGCGCTGGCCGATAAGGTCGGTAGCTTGTTTGAGGGGATCAGTAGCTAAATGCGCATAGCGCTGGGTCGTCGCTGCTTGTGTGTGGCCGAGCAGGGCGCCAATCATCGAAAGACCTAAACCAGCCCCCGCTCCAAAGCTCGCGAACGAGTGCCTCAAATCATGGAGCCGCACATCATCCAGACCGGCAAGGCTCCGGACCGTGTGCCAGGGTTTTTCCAGATTGACCAAATGTCTGCCATTTCGCTGACCGGGGATCGCATAAGGGTTGCCCTCGATCACTGGCAGCGATTTGAGCACTTCTAGGGCGGGAGGGTTGAGATGAATAACCTTCGCGCCTGATTTGCTGTCGGGGAGGCGGAGGCAAGCGTCTTCAAAGTCTACGTGGTCCCATTTGAGGGTCAGGATTTCGCTGAGCAGGGCGCCCGTAAAAAGAAGAAGACGAATGGCCGCGATGGCGTGTGGGGACACCAATTGCTCGGTTTCTGCTTTTCTCAAAACGTCAGCTAGCGCTCCAAGTTCGGCTGGGCTCAAATAGCGTTCCCGTTTATCGGGATAGCGCTATTCGGATTTTCTACGTTGAACAGCAGCGCGTAGAGGACAGGCACGACGCCAAGGGTAAAGATCGTTGCCACGCCAAGGCCAAAAGCTATCGCGACCGCCATGCCGTAAAACAGCGGGTCTACCGACAGAATGAGGGACATCAGACCGAGTATCGTGGTCACTGTAGTCATTATAATAGGAAGCACGCGTGCGAGACAGGCCGTTACCACAGCGTCGTAAGATTCGCGCCCCGCCGCTCTTTCAATGTCTATGCGATCGATTAAGACGATACCGTTATTGATAATGATGCCGACAAGACTTAATAATCCTAGGATAACCATGAATCCAAATACAGAATTCATAACAATCAGACCGAGAGTAGCGCCAATAAATGTAAGTGGAATTGTCAACAATATGATTGTCGCTCTGCGAAACGAGTTGAATTGCAAGACTAGCAGGAGAATAATGCCCGCAGCGGCGAAGGGCATATTGGCGAATAAATAGCCTTGCGCCTTTGCCGATTGCTCGAGTTCTCCGCCCATCTCCAAACGATAACCGGTTGGCAGGTCCATTTGGTCAATGGCTGGTTTCAGGGCTTCATAAATTTGTCCGGCCTTAAGTAACTGGTGCTTTGCACTGATGGTTACCGTTCGCACCTGACCGCGGCGCTTAATTCGGTAGAAGTCCCATAGCCCTTCGATGTCCGCAATTTGCGTCAATGGTACGTTCGTGCCACGGGCACTGGAGTAAATGTTCATGCTCTTTATATTGGAGGCGTTGGTCCTTTCAGCTGCTGTTCCGCGGAGAACGATTGGAATGACCTCGTCACCTTCTCGGTAGTCGGTGATATCGGCGCCGGTCACAAGAGCATTAAGCGAATTTGCGACGTCGCGTGAGGTCACTCCAGCACGCCTGGCGCGTGCCTGATCTACCCTTACATTGATCTTGAGAATCCGATTCTCCCAATCCTGCATGACATCAACAATGCCGGGTATGCCGTTCAAGCCATCAAGAAGGTGCTCGGCCTTCTGACGAAGGACAGTGAATTCTGGTCCGCTGAGCCTGACCTCGAACAGCCCGTTCTCGGTCGAGCCGAGCCACATCGCCTTCGCCCGCGTACGGGCCTCGGGCAGATTATTTCGCGCAAAATTGCGGGTACGTTTGACCAACGCCGGCACCTGCTCGCTGTTCTGGGTGTTTACAACCAAGAATGCGAGATGAGGGTCAGCGTCGATCGGCGCCAAGGACAGGAAGAACCGAGGCCCGCCACCACCGACATAAGTGATTGTCCCTGTTATCTCTGGATTTACGGACTTGTCCTGCAGCCAGTTGCTGAGCCTGAGCGCAATTTCGGCGGTATTATCGCTGCGGCTCCCAGCGGGCAGATCAAGATAAACTAGGTACTGGTTGCGATCGCCTGGCGGAAAGAACTCCTTGACAATTGTTGTCGAGGCGAAGAGCGCAGCGACAAAGGCAGCCACGGCGCAAGCCAGCACCAGGAACCTGGCACGGAGCATGGCTTGGAGTAGAAATCGGTAGCTGCGATAGAATTTGCCGGAATAGGGATCGGTGGTTTGACCTTCAGCCTCGGGTTCCCTCGGTTTGACCTTCATAAACCAGACGCACATAAGCGGCGTCATAAGCATAGACAGAAACCAGCTGGACAACAGCGTGATGATCAGGACCAAACCAAGCGACTTCGTGTATTCTCCTGTTCCGCCGATCGCAAGGGGTATAGGCGCGAACGCGAGGATGGTGGTCAATGTCGAAATCAGGAGCGGTATAGCCAATGTGCGCCCCGAAGCGAGAGCCGCTTCCCGGCGATCTTCTCCAGTTTGCATTCGGCTGCGGATATCCTCAGCAATGACGATGCCGTTGTCGACAAGCATACCGAGCGCGATAATCAGAGAAGCAATCGACATCCGCTGCAGCTCGATATCCATCGAGCGCATGATGGTCAGGCTCATGAGCATGGTCACGGGCACGAACGCGCCGACAATCAATCCGTTGCTTACACCCAGAAAGACCATCACGACGACGAGAACAATCACCAACGTCTGCATAAGGTTCGTCACCGCCCCATTGACCGCGGATTTGATCAAGGGTGGCTGGTAGGTCGCATAATCGAGGACGTAGCCGATCGGCAGGGTCTTCTCGAACTCTTTGATCTTTTGCGTCAGTTGTGTGCCGAACTCGACCGCGTTGACGCCTTCGCCTTCAAGGATGGAGACACTCAAGACAATCGCAGGGCGGCCGTTATAGTAAACTGGTTGGTTGGGTGGATCGACGTAGCCGCGAGTAACTTTGGCGAGATCGCGCAATGGTGTAACGCGCTGGGTGCCCGGAATCGTTATGATGACGTCTTCGATTTCAGAGACGCTGTTGAAATCGCCCGATGGTTCGATAACGATGTTCTGACCTCGCGCGTCGATCAACCCACCGGGCAAGATTATGTTTTGCTCCTGAAGGGTCCGAACCACGACACCGGGGCTGATCCCAAATTCGGCGAGCTTGGCGTTGGACAACTCGAGGAACACACGTTGCTCCTGTACACCATGGAGCTCAACGCGGCGGATGCCATTAAGAGCAAGGAGTCTATCGCGAAGATTGCGCGCAACGATGCGCATTTCCGCGAGAGAAAATCCTTCCGCCCACAAAGCCACCGTGGCAACTGCAGTGAGGCCGAATTCATCGTTGATGAAGGGGCCGATGGTGCCTTTGGGGAGATCTGGCGCAACGTCAACGAGCTTGTCGCGAAGGTCGCGCCACACTTTCTTGAGATCTGGAACCTCGTCTCGCGCGACGACGTGCATGAAAGACATGCCACGTTTTGAATCCGACTCGATGTAATCGACGGCCCCTAAAAGGCGAATTTGTTCCTCGAGCCTGCGCGTTATCAATTCTTCGACCCGCTGCGGCGGCAAGCCAGGGAAATAAGCCCAAACGAGGGCCTCCCGGATCTGGATCGACGGATCTTCCTGCTTCGGATAGGTCAAAAAGCTGAAGAAACCGGCGAAAACCATCAGCAGCAGAAACAGAACCGTGAATCGGTTGTAGTTCAGCGCAAACGACGTAATGCCCTTCATGTGCCGACACGCGTTAAGATCATTGGGTACTTAGTGGGCTCTTCGGAACAGCCAATGCGCGTTGCTGCATAAGCTTGACCTTCTGACCATCATTTAGGAAAGACACGCCGGCCACCGCTACAATGTCGCCGGCCGTCACACCCTCGTACACATGCACCAGGTTGTCCGTAGCGCCTTTGCCCTTGATCAGTGTCTTTTTTACCTCCTGTGTCGTTGGGTCGTAAATGAAGATAAAACCTTGGCCCGGTTTGTCCGCGGGCGCGACGGCAGAGAGGGGCATCAAATAAGCTGATTCCGTGCCGTCTTGCTTGAGCGACAGGGTCGCTTCCGCCGTCATGCCAGAGCGGACTTGCGGCGGCGGATCATCGAGACTGGCTTTGACGGGGAAGGCGTTCGCCGTTACGGCCGTCGAGCCGATTTCAGTAATGCGCGCCCGCATTAACTTGTTGGGCAACGTCGGCACGGTCACCGTCACGGGCATTCCAAGCGTGACGCGGGAAATTGTAGTTTCGGGGATATCGAATCGTATCTCGAGGGCGCCTAAAGCCTCGATCTCGTAAATTTTTTGACTAGCTTGGACTTCAACAAAGGCATCCACATACTTTCGAGAGATTGTCCCGTCGTAAGGCGCCCTGAGCCCGGTGAGCCGGAGGTCCCGTTTGGCGAGGTTGAGCTTAGAAGTAGCGAAGTCAACTTCACTGGTCGCCGAATCTAGCTCCTGTTGAACGCGGTCGAGCCGGGCTTTAGCGACCCACCCCTTTTCAAAAAGCGTCTTCTGGCGGGAGTGTTCTTGGACTGCCTGTGCCAACCCGGCACGCGCCTTGCCGAGTTCAGCTTTCGCTGACAGAACATCGAGCTCGTAACGTTGCTTATCGAGGACAGCGAGCACTTGGTCATTCTTGACGCGGTCGCCCTGTTTGACTCGCATTTCTTGAACGTTACCGCTCACCTGAAAACTTAGGGTTGAGGAATCCGTAGCATATACCTGTCCAGCAAATTTGCGTGTCTGAGCGGACGCAACCTCAGTCACAACATATGTCTTTATAGCTCGGATCTGTGGAATGACTTCTTGTTCTGGTTGCTCGCATCCCGCGATCAATAGCGCCGCCATCGAGACATAGGGCAATGTTGAACGATACGCGCGCATCATGATCCCCCCCTACCTGAACTAAGTCTTTTATCACGGATCCGACAATTTGTTCACAGCTACATGCTGAACGTCAGGCTGTGAAGCCTCGGATCAAAGCTTTATCAGCCTAAAGCGCCACAAAAAATCGAATGATGAACGCGTTGGCTAGGTCGACAAAAAACGCCGCCACAAGCGGCAGAACGATCAAGTAGGCCGCTTTGGGTCAGGAGCGGACCCATCGTTGATCGAATCGCCGCGTCGGATTCTGGCCGATAGCAGCAATTGCATGCTAATTGAAAAATCGTGCCCACTCACTGATTTCAATCGGGGTGACAGACTTGCTTGGCCAGCTCATTATCTGAAGCGTAATGATCGTTTTAACGGCCGTCATACATGTTGGCGGCCTGTTGTTTGTGGTGAAGTGGCTCCGCCGACATTTCCTGGAAGGTTCCGCGAAACCAAATCACAGTACTCTCGATGTAATTCAAGCACTCATTTCAACAGTGCTGGGAGTATTTTTTCTGCACACGATCGATTACGCAGAGAAGACAGTTTTCGTCTCCGGTGGAACTGATCGGGCTGGCGGCCAAAAAGGCGATCATGCTGGTGGCGTTCTCTGTCTCGCGGCGCGAGGCGGGAGAGTTGGTCTACGAGGCGGCGATCAGCGCGGCGCGCACAAGGTTCCGTCCCGTGACTATGACGGGCCTGTGTTTCATTGTCGGCGTCATACCGATGGTTCTGGCCTCGGGCGCCGGCGCCTCGAGCCGGATTTCGCTGGGCGTGGTCGTTTTCTCCGGCATGATCCTGGACTCGGTGATCGGACTTCTCTTCATCCCGGTCCTCTATTATGTTTTCGAGAGCATACGCGAGCGATTCGGTCCGCCCGCAGTGGCGCCGGTAAAACGGGCCCGCAAGTCGGCAAAGGCCTCGTCCAAATGATGGCAGTGTCCAAGCAGCGGGTTCGATGGCGAAAGCGCGATCCAGCCAGCCTGCGTCTTTGGACCATCGATCGGCTGGCGCTGCACCACATTCGCCAAGCCCTTGCGGTGATCGGCTTGGCGCTGATGACGAGCGGTTGCGGTATAGGCAACACGCCGATCCTCAACCCCAAGGGTCCCATCGCCGAGGTCGAGCGAGATCTCCTGATGAACGCGTTTACGATCATGCTGATCGTGGTGATCCCGGTTTTCGTCCTGACGTTCTGGTTTGCCTGGTACTATCGCGCCGGCAACAAGAAGGCGACCTACGCCCCCGACTGGTCCTATTCCTGGAAAATCGACTCTGTCACTTGGCTCGTGCCAGCCCTGATCGTCGTCTCGCTCGGGTTCCACGTCTGGGTCTACACCCATCTGCTCGATCCCTTTAAGCGGCTCGACGTGTCGGCCAAGCCGCTCGAAGTCTCCGTCGTCGCCCAGGACTGGAAGTGGCTGTTTCTTTATCCCGAACAAAACATCGCGACCGTCAATCAGCTGGTGTTTCCAAACGGCGTTCCCCTCAATCTCAAAATAACCTCCGATACCGTTTTGAATTCGTTCTTCATACCGGCCTTGCGTGGCCAGATTTACGCCATGGCGGGGATGCGGACAGAGCTCAAGCTGATCGCCGATGAGCCGGGCCAGTTTGTCGGCAAGAACACTCAATACAGCGGGCGGGGATTTTCCGACCAGCATTTCGAAGCAATCGCAATGACCCCGCAGGACTTCGAAAGTTGGGTTGCCAAGGTGCGGGGATCGCCAAATAAGCTCGACGGGACGTCATACGCCGAGCTGGCCAAACCCAGCGCGGCTCATCCGGTGACGTATTTCTCCGGATACAAAGCGGATCTGTTCGAGCAGATCATTCTGAAATACGGCAGTTGCGACGATTGCCCCGGTACGGGGATCTCGCGATGACACGGCTCCCCGCCATGGCTTGCCTTATCGGCCATGCCCCAAGGAGCGCCTGACGTGCTCGGCCGGCTCACCATAGATGCTCTGCCGCTTTACAGCGGGGTCGCCATGTTTGGCGCCTTCGTCACGGTCGCCGGCGCCTTGTCGGTGCTGGGTCTGATCACCTGGATGGGCAAATGGCGCTACCTATGGGCCGAGTGGTTGACCAGCGTCGATCACAAACGGATCGGCATCATGTATGTGGTGCTGGCGCTCGTCATGCTGATGCGCGGCTTCATCGACGCGCTGATGATGCGCAGCCAGCAGGCGATCGCCCTGAACTCCGATGGCTATCTGCCGCCCGATCATTTCGACCAGATATTCAGCTCTCACGGCACCATCATGGTCATCTTCATGGCGATGCCGTTTCTGACCGGGCTGATCAATATCGTCGTGCCCCAGCAAATCGGCGCCCGTGACGTTGCTTTTCCGTTTCTGAATTCCCTGAGTTTTTGGCTGACCGCGGGCGGCGCCGGATTGGTTTTGGTGTCGCTCGTGATCGGCAAATTCTCCACCGCCGGATGGACCGGCTACCCGCCCTATTCAGGCATCGATTACAATCCCTATGTCGGCGTCGATTACTGGGTCTGGGCGCTCGTCCTGAGCGGTGTCGCCTCGACCTTGACCGGCATCAATTTCATCGTCACCATCTTAAAGATGCGCGCGCCGGGCATGACTTTGATGCGCATGCCGTTGCTCACCTGGACCGCTCTGTGCGCCAGCTTGCTGATGGCCTTCGCCTTTCCCGCACTGACCGTGGCTGGCGGCATGCTCGAACTCGATCGCCTGTTCGGCATGCATTTTTTCACCAACGATGCCGGCGGCAACATAATGATGTTTGCCAACCTGCTGTGGATCTGGGGACATCCCGAGGTCTACATTCTGATCCTGCCGGCTTTTGGCGTTTTTTCGCATGTGGTGACGACATTTTCCGGTAAGCGCCTGTTCGGCTATGCCTCGCTGGTCTACGCGACCGTCGCGATCATGTTCCTCTCCTTCGCGGTCTGGCTGCACCATTTCTTCACAATGGGCTCCAGCGCCAACGTAAATGCCTTTTTCGGCATCGCGACCATGATCATCGCGGTCCCGACCGGCGTGAAGGTCTTCGACTGGATTTTCACCATGTATCGCGGCCGCATCCGGTTTCACACCGCCATGCTGTTCACCTTGGGCTTCCTGGTAACGTTCGTGATCGGCGGCATGACGGGTGTTTTGCTGGCCGTGCCGCCGGTCGACTTTCTGATGCACAACACGACGTTTCTTGTCGCCCATTTTCACAACATGCTGATACCGGGCGCGCTGTTTGGATACTTTGCCGGACTGCAGTTCTGGTTTCCCAAGGCCTTCGGCTTCCGGCTCGATGAGCGCTGGGGCAACCGCGCCTTCTGGTGCTGGATCATCGGGTTTTATCTGGCCTTCATGCCGCTCTATTATCTGGGCTTCATGGGCATGCCGCGGCGCATGGAGCACTATAACGTCGCCGAATGGCAGCCGCATCTGATCGTTGCGGCTGCCGGCGCCGGCTTAATCCTGGTCGGCATAATTTTGATGATCGTCCAACTGGTCGTCTCGGTTCGGCGCCGTGAAGAGTTGCGCGATCACACCGGCGATCCTTGGAACGGGCGCACCTTGGAGTGGCTGACCTCGTCGCCGCCGGCGCCCTACAATTTTGCCGTCATCCCGGAGGTGCATGGGCTGGACGCCTTCCACGATCTCAAGGAGCGCGGCATCGCATACGCCAGGCCGTCCCGCTACGAAGACATTCGAATGCCGAAAAACACCGCAAGTGGCCTGATTATCGGCAGCTTTGCCTTTGTCTTCGGCTTTGCCATGGTTTGGCACATATGGTGGCTGGCGGTGCTCTCGGTTCTGGCGGGTCTGGTTGTCGTCGTTATCCGCGGCAGCCAAGACGACACCGAATACACTATGACGGCGCGCGAGGTCGAAGTGATCGAGAACGCGCGCTACGAGCAACTGGCGAGGGCGCCGCGCCCGGAATTCGACGAGGAGCAGGAAGTTATTCCAGGCGCTCCTCTGCGGGGAGGTGTGATGTGAGCGCAGCGACACGCGCAGCCCCGGCAGCCATGCCGGCGGATTTTCTGGACACCGAACGCCGAAGCGAGAGAGCGCTCGGTTTTTGGGTTTATCTGATGTCTGATGCGATCATCTTCGCTTTGGTGTTCGCGACCTATGTCGTGTTGTCCCGCAATTATGCCGGGGGTCCGACCGCCGCAGAGTTGTTCGATCTCAAGCGTACCTTCGGCGAGACAATGCTGCTGCTGTTTAGCAGCGCCACCTTCGGCTTTGCGACATTGGCGATGCTGGAAGGAAACAGGGCGCGGTTGTTGGTGTGGCTCGCCCTAACAGTTTTTCTGGGCGCCGGATTCGTCGCCTTGGAGATCGGCGAATTTCTCGGCATGATCGAGGCGGGCGCCAGTCCTGATCGCAGCGCCTTTCTTTCGGCCTTCTTCACTCTGGTCGGCCTGCACGGTCTCCATGTCAGCGTCGGGCTCGTTTGGATTGTTGTCCTGATGGGTCAGCTCTCGATCAAAGGGCTAACTCGGCCGGTGGCGTCGCGCCTTTTCCGCCTCGGCCTGTTCTGGCATTTTCTGGACATCATCTGGATCGGGATATTTTCGGTTGTGTACCTGCCGGGGGTTCTCTAGATGCCAAACCCGACCCACGGCATGGCGCCCGGCCTCCGCACCTATCTCACCGGATTCACGCTGGCGCTGATCTTGACCGCGATACCCTTTGGCTTGGTTGCCTTCGAAATTTTGCCGCGAACGCCGGCGCTGCTAACGATCGCAGCATTGGCGATTGTCCAGGTCCTGGTGCATTTGCTTTATTTCCTGCACTTGGATCTGAAGCACACGCCGCGCGAAAATCTGTTTGCGCTGCTGTTCGCAGCTTTTCTGATTTTCATTTTGGTCGGCGGCAGTCTGTGGATCATGTTCGACCTGCACCACCGTATGACGTGACCGGCGCTTGGTCAGCCGTCAGCGAAGAATCCACCAATCCCAGACGCCATTGTTAGGGCAATCGCCGGGTCCGCACTCCAGAAACGTCGTGACCGTCTGCAGAGCAACGACCACAACCAGCGATCTCACGCCGATTGTAGCGAGCTGACTCAACCATTTTGGTTCTTTTTTGCTTGGCTCGAACTGGCCATGGAACAATTGGGCGATGCCGACCGCCAGCATCACCGTGCCGAAAATAACGAGGCCCCAAACATACATGTTCAAGCCAAATATGGATTCGCCGAAGGGCGCGTTGGCGGTTGCCTCCATGGTCGGCAGGCCCGTCGTTTTGTCAAAGAACGGATTGATGTGCAGCATCGATTGCCGAACCGAAATGGTGAGGCCGAACGCGGCTGAGATGAGACATACGCCGTAATGTCGGGGATCGGGACCCAGCATCAGGTTCATCGCCGCGCCCACAGCGACGCCGACCATGGCGAGGCGCTGCAACAGACACAGCGTGCAGGGGAGTTCGCGATAATAGAACTGAATGATGTAGGCACCGATCAGAACCCCGACCATGGCCATCATCCCAACGAAATTGAGCACGCGCGCGAGCTCGGGCGAAACGATCGGCCGGCTCATAGTTGAATTCCCAGATTTGTCGAGAAATCGACGTCTTGCACGAAGATGATGATACCGATGACCAACGCGGCCAGCACCAGGGACCATCCCCACCGTGCTTTGTTGAACCACAGGAAGAAGCTGCTCACCGTCAACAATCCGAACGCCAAGGTCATCATAATTGCGAGCCCTCGCCAGCGTCGTTTGACCGTTGGAGCTATGCGGAGCGCTTGGCGCCCGCCGGTCGGCCTGATTGTAGCCGATGCGCTCCCGGTCGGCAGTTTGGCGGCGAACAACCACGGTCGGGCGAAAGAGCTCGAGACCGAATGCAGCGTACAAGACGTCGATGGTTCGGTTGGATTGAATCCAACCAAAGTGTTGCTATCATCCCCGCTCCGCCGCGAGGCTTCATGTTGGGAAGCCTTTATTCGTGTGGCACCCTGCAGTTGGACGAAACTAGGTGAGTAAGAATGCCAAGCGATAGCACCTCTCAGCCGGAACGCGATCTCCTCGAAATCAAGGGAGGTCTGGAGATACTGTCGATTTTGCGCGAAGAGCTCGATCAGTGGGTGGGCGAGGCGCAAGACGAATCCAAGTATGAAGCCCTCACAAACGTGCTTGCACATATCGAGGTCCTGGAAAGCCAATACCGAATTCAACGGGAAAAACTCGAAAAGCAGAATAGCACTGCTTGATCGCGCCACCTGTCTCTCGTGACGGCAGGAAGCTCCCGCCCAAACCCGATGACGCGTCAGATGAGGTGAGATCCATCAAGGTCTTGACCTCGCTTTGCGTCCTTGGGCTGCCCTTAGCGCTCGTTTTTTAGGTCTGAAGACTTTGGCTCGACCAGTACATGAGCTATCCTTGTGCCAAGCTCCCCGGATAGAATCCTAGCAACGGCAAATGTGAGGTGCATCCATGGCAAAACGACCGACATCCAGCATTTCCCCACCATCCATGGCTGCAATGCAAGCCGCCATTGCCGAAAATCGCACTTGGTTCATGGTGTTGGGCCTCGCCCTGATCGTGCTTGGCGCCATCGCCATTGGCTTTCCGCTGGTGACGACGATCGCGGCCAAAGTCTTCCTTGGCTGGCTCTTTCTGGTCGGCGGCATTGTCCAGATATTCCATGCCTTTTCGACCCAGAAATGGAGCGAGTTCTTTCTCAATCTGCTGGTCGGGGCGGTCTATCTGTTGGCGGGTGCATGGTTGGCTTTCCTGCCGCTTGCCGGACTTCTCACGCTTACGGCGTTTTTGGCGGCCATGTTCATCTTGCAGGGTGCGCTTGAGGCCAGCATGGCGTTTCGCCTGCGGCCGCGCGAGGGCTGGATATGGATGCTGCTTGCCGGCATCGTCGGCATCGCCGTCGGCGCGTTGATTATCGCCGAACTGCCGAGTTCGGCGACATGGGCGATTGGCCTGCTGGTTGGTATCAATATGATTTCTTCCGGCTTCGCCTATTTCTTCCTAGCCATGGCTGCGGGCAAGGCTGTGCGGGCTTAGCTGACCGTAAACTGACCCATCATTCCACCGTCCTCGTGCTCGAGGATGTGGCAGTGATAAAGGAAGGGCACGGCCTTATCGGCCGGATGGTCGATGCGAAGCAGGATTTCGGCGCGGCCATCGACCAGAACCACGTCCTTGAGACCCGTCGTCGCGTAATCGACAGGCTTGCCGTTCTGCGAGACCACCTGAAACGCCGCCGCGTGCACGTGGAATGGGTGGGCCATCATGCTTGTCGTGATCTCCCACAATTCGGTCTCGCCGCGTTTAAGCTCGAGGTCGACCCGGTCGATGTCGAAGGAATGCCCGTTGATCGCGAGCCCTCCCATCATGCCGCCGCCGCGCATGGGGCCGCCGCCCATCATGCCGCCACGTCGTCCCATGCCCCCGCCCATGCCCATGTCGAGGCTGATGTGGCGCCGGCGTACGGGCTTGCCCTGCGCCGGCTTGGGTGCGCCGGCTAGGCTTTCGGGCAGCGTCTTGATGGCGGCCGTCTTGCCGGCATCGGCAACGAAACGCATGACTTCGAATTCGCCGTTGCTTCCCCCCTCCGCCTGGGGAGGTGAACCGGCGCCCCCCATCATGCCGCCCATTCGCCCCATGCCCATCATGCTATTGCGGTCGGGACCGCTCAAAAGCGAAACGGCGCCGCCTTTAGCGAAGTCGACGACGATTTCGGCACGCTCGCCGGGTGCGAGCCGGAGGAGGGTGAGCGCCACAGGGCGAGGCAGGAGGCCGCCGTCGCTAGCGACCTGATGATATGCCCGGCCATCGGCGAAGCGCAGATGATAAATCCGCGCGTTCGAGCCGTTGAGCAGGCGCAGGCGGACGAGGCCCGCGGGCACCGGGGCCGACGGCCGGATGGCGCCGTTCACCAGGATCATATCGGCGCGGAAGCCGTGCATCGTAGAGTGGTGGTGGCTGCTGTAGGCCAGCGACCCGTCGGGACCGAAGGCGCGGTCCTGGATCACCAACGGCAGATCATCGATCCCATAGGTCTTGGGCAATCCGGGATCGGGCGCGTTCAGATCATCGACGATGATCATGCCCGCAAGGCCCTTATAGACCTGTTCGGCGGTGCGGTTGTGCGCGTGGCTATGGTACCATGCGGTACATGCCGGCTGGTCGATAGGAAGCTCCGGGTTCCAGGTGTTTCCGGGAAGTATCTCCAGTTTGGGACCGCCGTCGACGATTGCGGGCACATGCAGGCCGTGCCAGTGCGACGTGACCGGCTCGCTCAAGCGGTTCACCACCCGCGGGCGCGCCACGTTCCCTCGGCTCACCCGGAGCGTAGGGCCAAGATAAGGTTGGCTGAAGCCCAGGGTCGGCGTCTTGGCGCCACCTAAGATCGATGATTGTCCAGCGACCGCCTCCAAGGTCTCGGCGTCGCTCTTCAGGTCTACAAGCGGTGGTATAGGCAGCGCCGCACCGGCTTCCCGCCCCAAGCATTGCTTGGATATATAGGGTGTGGCCAGAAGCGAAGACGCGCCAGCCAAGAACGATCTGCGTGAAAGAACCACCGGACTCTCCAATAGACGACTGCATTTCCGCCGAACTCGCGCCGGATGTTCATTGATTTAATGGACAACTGCGCAGAACCGAATGACCAAGGTCAAATCGAGTTGTCTTCGGTTTGCGGCGTCTAGCAACCTGCGGCGATTGCCAATTCACTTCCCACGCCCATCGCCGCCGCATCCCATGCGCCCAGGACGTCCAACTTGGCGTCGCTGCCAGACATGGAGATCAGGTCTTTCGCCGTGCCGGAGGATTCTTGCCCACAAGGCTTTTGAGCGGCACCACGAATGGCACGCCGTCCGCCTGACCGCGATAAGCGGTGATGCCGTAAACCGATTTCAGCACCTTAGGCGTCAACACTTTCGCGGCCGGGCCCGAGGCATGAACCTTGCCCTCGTCCAGCACCACAAGCCGGTCGCAAAACCGCGAGGCCATGGTGAGATCGTGCAACACGACAACGACACATCGTCCCTGTTCGGCAAGGCCGCGCAGATGCGCAAACAGATCGAGCTGATGAACAGCATCAAGCCCGGCTGCAGGCTCATCAGCGAGCAGTATGGGCGTGTCTTGTGCCAGCGCCCGCGCGATCAGCACGCGCGCCCGCTCTCCGCCGGAAAGTTCGATCACTGAGCGCTTGGCGAAGTCTGCGACGTCCATCGCCGCCACCGCTTGAGCCACCGCCGTCCGGTCGGTTGGCGAGAGTGCCGATCCAAAGCCGCGATAGGGCAATCGGCCCAACGCCACGAGATCCTCGACGCTGATCGCCCAATGTATGACGTGGTCTTGTGGCAGCAACGCCAGCTTTTGAGCGCGCAGGCGCGGTGCCATAAGGGTGATGTCTTCGCCATCCAATTCGATCGACCCGGATATAGGTTCGAGCAGACCTGATATAACGCGAAGCAGCGTCGTTTTTCCCGCGCCGTTGGGCCCCACCAGCCCGACGAGCTCACCTGCGCGCGCATCAAGGCTAACCCCATCGATTATCCGCCGCCCGCCGAGATCGACGCTGACGTCCAAAGTCTTGATCATGGCCCGCTTCACAGCAAACTCCGGCGCGTCTTCATCACCAGATAGAAGAACAGCGGCGCGCCGACCAGCGAGGTGAGCACGCCCAATTTCAAATCCGTGCCCGGCGCGATAACGCGAACGGCGATGTCGGCGATCAGGACCAGGGCCGCGCCGCCCAACATGCTGGAGGTGAGCAGGCGGCTCGGCCGCTGCGCCACCAAGGGACGCAGCAAGTGGGGTACGACCAGGCCGACAAAACCGATGGCGCCCGCCACCGCGGTTGCCGCCCCGACACAAAGCGCGACGCCGACGACGAGCAGAATGCGCGTTGCGCCGAGATTAACGCCGAGATTGGCAGCGCCGTCTTCGCCTAGCGTCAACGCATCGAGCGAGCGGCCCAGCAGCAGCAACATCGCAAGTCCCGGCAAGATCAACGGTGCGGCCAGCCAAACATGGGTGAAGCTGCGGTCGGCGAGCGAGCCGAGCAGCCAGAAGACGATTTCGAGCGCCGCGAACGGATTGGGCGAGAGATTGAGCGAGAGCGACATCAGCGCGCTTGCGAACGTCGTGACAGCGACGCCCGCCAAAATCAACGTCAACGGGCCGCCTCTGAGACCGGCCAAGGCCTGCACGATCACTGCCGCCGCCAAACCGCCAGCCAGGCCGCCAAGGGGAAGCGCTAAGGCAAAGGCGCTGGCCAATCCGGTGTTGATGGCCGTGACCGCTCCGAGCGCGGCTCCGGCCGAGACACCAACCAGGCCTGGTTCGGCGAGAGGATTGCGCAAATAACCTTGCAGCGCCGCACCCGACAAGCCGAGCGTGGCGCCCACCAACACGCCGAGCAGGGCGCGGGGAAGGCGGATCTCGCGCACGATCAAGACCGCGGCGTCGCTCTGGCTTTGGGAGCCTGAGAACAACGCCAGCAGCGTGGCCTTGGCGCCGATGGCGGCGGGTCCGATCAGGAGTGATCCAATGAAGGCGATCGCCACGAGCAACGTTAGGCTGGCGAGCAGCCAGGCGTAGTTGATTTCGGTGTTGGGCCGCGCCTGGGATCTGACGGCAAGGCTGCTCATGGCGTGTGCCGCCGGGCTGTGATGCGGGCGCGCTCTTCCGCCAGGCGCGCAACGACCTTGGCGATATGCGGCGTGCCGCAAATCCACAACCGGTCGGGAATGGTGACGCTGGGCACCTGCCGCAACAATTGGTGCATCGCCGGATGCTCTAAATTGCCGATTGTCAGCGTGCGTCTGCGAACCGAGCTCAAGCCCAGCACGATCAGGTCGGGTTTATCGTAGACCATCTGCTCGAGCGACAGGCGCGATGGACCGGTCATGCCTTTCTCGGCCGCTAGGTTGCGCAGGCCGGTGCGTTCGAGAAGTTCGTGAAGGAGCGTGCCCGATCCCGACGTGTTGTTGCCGCCGTAATAGGGCGCGGCAATCGGGCTTGGGCCGTCGCCCGGGCGTTCTGATGCCGCAAGTTCGGCGTCGAATTGCGCAATGATTTCTTCGCCGCGGCGCCTCTCGCCAACCGCATTTGCGATCATTGTCACATTGGAGCGAATTTCGGCGACGCTGTTGGCCGGCGGCACCTCGAGCACCCGGACGCCCAGCCGCTGCAACAAATTTATGGTGGGCCGGGTGGTGAAGGTACCGGCGATCACCAGATCGGGTTTGAGCGTAATGACGTCTTCGGCAAGCGTGCTGGTGATCGGCAGTTGGAGCGCCTGTTCGGCGAGATTGGAGGTATCGGGATTGATGGCGTGGTAACTGACCGCGGCGATGCGGTCTGGTTGGGCCAGCATCATCAGGAGCTGGTCTGTACAGAGATTGAGCGAGACGATCCGTTGCGGTGCCTGCGTCTCCGCGCCGGCTGGCGATGACGCCAGAAGCAAAGCGAGGAGGCAGAAAGCGACCGCCCGTACGGTGTCGGAAACAGGGCTCGTCATATCGCTTTTCTGCACTCCCGCATTGTCTTGGTATCTAGTTCTGCGCTGTCTCCAATGGCGGGTCGTCGGTCGAAAACTTGACCCTTACGCCGCCATAGGCCGCGATACCTGGGGTGTTGAAACTGAACACCTCTTCGTAGTCTTCGTTGAGCGCGTTCTCAACGCGTCCAAACAGCTGTAGCCGTTGATCGACATCATACTGCACCGCAAGCTTGAGGAGCACAAAGTCGTCGAGCATCGTCGTGCTGGGCGCGAATGTGAAGGCGTCGAACACAATATCTTGCATCTTGCCGTTATAGACGGCGCCCACATTGAACAGACCCTTATCGCCGGCAAAACGCAGCGCAGCGTTGATCGAGCCGGAATGGGCGGGGCGTCTGATTTCGGCGGTCGAATCCGATTCGTGCGCATCGAGATAGGTGTATGTGCCGTTGATCTCGGTTCTGTCGGTCGGTTTTGCCGTTGCGGTAACTTCAATACCGTCGCGCGTGCTCTCGCCCGCCAGATTGGCAGAAGAGAACAAGAAGAACCCGGCTGGAACCGAGACGATCTCGTCCACCAGGTTTTGTTCGAAATAGGTCACGTCGACGATAAATGCGCCACCGAAGAACGACTGCTCGAGACCCGCGTCCCAGCCCTTCGATTCCTCGGGCAGCAGATTTGGATTGGGCACGAAAAAGCCTGGCAGAATCCCGAATTGTTCGAACATGGACGGAAACACCACGCCGGTCCCGTAGCTGCCATGGGGCCGCGTTCCGGTCTCCGATATGAGCAGAGCGCCGGCAACCTTGTAGGTAGTGAAATCCTTGAAGGTGTTGGAATCGTCGTGCCGGATGGCGCCATTGACGAACAAACGGTTCATCACTTCGCCGCGATATTCGCCAACATAGCTCTCGACGTTGCGGGTCCTGCGGATGAAATCGGAATTAGGCAAGAAGCCCTCATCTTCGTTTTCGAGCATGCCTGTGACCTCGTGTGTCGAGTTCAGCAGATTGGGCGTCTCGACGCGCAACGTAGACACCACGCCGTACTGACGCTGGTCGGAGAGCTGGTTGGTGATGCCAAAGGCCGGATTGATGCTGTTGAGCGAGGTTTCTTGATCGTTGAGATAGACCCGGTTTTTCCAATGGTCGTTGAACAGGTTGAGATGGGCCGCAGTACCCCAGACTTCCGTCTCCGTCTCGTTGGTGGCCCCCAGCTGGTCGAGGGTCACGCCGAAGGAGCCGGGACCGGCGCCCGGAGCGGCGCCGAACAAACCGTCGATATCGGTCAGGTTGGAGAGCCGGTGGTACTTGGCATCGATGCTCAGCGCGTCGGTCAACTGCACCGCGCCCTTGGCCCGTACATTGACCTGGCGGGCGCCGTCGTCTTCGAATCCGAAATTCGAAACATTGACGCCGCGGGTCTCGCGCGAGGTCAGGCTGACGAGCCCGTGCACGAAGTCGTTGCCGCCGCGCAATGAAATGTTGCCCGACCGCGCTTCGAAACTGCCACCCTCGGCTCTGGCTCTGATCTGGGCCGGGCCCTTGCCATCGGACGTGACGATATTTATCACGCCGGCAAGTGCGTTTGAGCCCCACACGCCGCTTTGGGGGCCGCGCAACACCTCGATCCGTTCGATGTCTTCAGCCAGCAGGCTGGCGAAATCGAAGAAGCCATCGGTGGTGCGGTTTATCTCGATGCCGTCGATCAGCACCAACACGTGATTGGCTTCGGCGCCGCGTATCCTGACCTGTGTCAAACCGCCAAAGCCGCCGGTCTCGCTGACCGAAACGCCGGGCACCGAGCGCAGCGCGTCGGCCGCATGCCGGATTTGCCGCTCTCGCAATTGCTCGCCCGTCACGACTGTTGCGGCGGTGCCGAGTGTGGCTATGTCGACCTCGTCCTGGCTCAAGCTTCCGCTTTCGACCACGATACCCGTGAGCTGCGTATCTTGCGCGCCAGCCCGACCGGCCAACATCGCCGATAGGACAACCGCAAGGCCCCATGTAACCGAGACCCCTGCTATTTGGCGCAGCCTTTGGGCTGGCCTTGATGTTTGATATTCGAACCCCATTGCATCCTCCGTCAGTGACGATCCACTGCGAGCGGGAACACATGGGCAGACTTGAAAAATGCAAAGATGACGTGCAGGCGGTGCTAGATCTAGCGCCGCCTATTCGCTCCTTCGATCATGATCGATTGGATCAAACGCACATCCGTACATGGCCAAACCTGCTGTGACTCCCAACTCACTCTCAGCAGTCGCCACTACGGATGTCCGTTCCAATGCGCTCCCCGCACACCGGATGGGCGACACCGCGAAGGCAGGTCTCCTGGCTCATGGCTCAATCGTTCGCTTCGCCTTCCCAGCTATATGGCCTTTTGCCAACGCCAGTGGCTTTTTTGAAGCGGACTAACCACTTACAGTTGCGGGAGCAGCCGTGGATTTGAGAAAAATTCTCGCACCGCGTTCCCTTTTAACCGTCCGGTTTTAAATATCCGGGCGGAACCATCGCACCCCCAAGGCTAGTGATGGAGTTTTCGCGCCGTCAAGTTCGATCGCCCTAGCGCGGCGTTTTTTTCGAGTGATCTGTGATAGATAGGCAACATATGTATGCCATCGCGCTTTGGTCTGTCGAGGCTGTCCGAGCCGTGTCATGATAGACTTCATGCCGCCCATGATCCGCCTCACAAATCATGGGCGATGGGAGAGGAGCCACGACCATGAAACATCAGGCGCTGCCCACCTCGGCGGCTCGCTCGCTGGCTGATGCCGTCAAACGGGCCGTTAATCCCGTCGGATCGCCCGCGGTTCTGAAAGACCGTCCGCGCCATCCCGCTGAGGTCGTCAAGCAATTTAGCGAGGTCGACGCTATTGTGGTGGGCACCGGTCCTGGCGGGGCGACGGTCGCGCGCGGTCTGGCGCGCGCCGGCAAACGCGTCGTCATGCTTGAAGCGGGCAAAGACCACCGCGGCAGCTGGTATTACGGCACGCCCATCGGTCCGATGCTCTACACCGAAAAACGCGGCTTCCTGCGTTCTAAGGAAGGTGTGGCAATCGTCCGCCCGATGCTGACCGGTGGCGCCACCAACATGTTCGCAGGCGCCGCGTCCGGGCCGCCCGATTGGTGGCAGGCGCGCACCGGAATCAATCTGGGTCAAGAAATAGAAGAGACAATAGACGAGCTCAACATTGCCACTATGCCCGAGGAGCATATGGGCCGCACGTCGCAACGCATCGCCGAAGCGGGCAAGGCGCTGGGTCAGGATTGGCAGCCGCAAGCCAAATTCAATGATCCAGGCCGCTGTCCGGGCGCCTTCGACTGCGGCGCCAAGTGCATGTATGGCTGCCGCTGCGGCGGCAAATGGACCGCTAATGATTTCATGGACCAGGCGATTGCCGCAGGCGCCGCGCTGCTGACCGAATGCACGGTGCGCCAAGCGATCATCGAAGACGGCGCCGCCACTGGTGTTCGCGGCAAGTTTCAGGGAGAACCCTTTGAGCTCAGGGCCAAGACCGTCATCGTTTCAGCCGGCGGTATCGGCACGCCGCGCATCCTGCAGAATTCAGGCATAAACGATGCAGGCGACAAACTCGCCGTCGATACCAACTTCGTCATATTCGGCGTTGCCAAGGACCGCGGCAACGCCGACGAGACGCCGATGACGGTGACTTATTGCGACGACGAAGCCGGCTTGCTGTATTCGTCGCTGATGCAGCCATGGGGTCTTTTCACGCTGCAACAGGTTTTGATGGGGCGCCAGCACTGGCACAAGATCGGCAAGTTTCCACGCATGATAGGCATCATGTGCAAGATCAAAGAAGATCTGAAAGGCTATGTGGCGCCCGATGGCGAAATCTCCATGCCGCTGACCGAGGCCGATCACAAACTGGCCAATCAGGGCTTCATCACTTGCAAGAATATTTTGATAGAAGCAGGTTGCGATCCGGACTCGATATTCTGGAACCCGCCTCGCGGCACCCATCCCTGCAGCACGGCACGCATTGGCGAGCACATCGATACGGACCTCAAGACCAAGTTCGACAATCTTTACGTTTGCGACGCGAGCACGTTTCCAGATGCCCTGATGCGCCCGCCAACGCTGACCATCATTGCGCTCGGCAAGCGCCTGGCGCGGCACCTGAACTCCGGTGTGTCGGTGGCAGCCAAAGGGGAACAGCCGGTAGAGACAACCACATCGACGCATTGAGATCCCGATGACCACTCCAATTGACAATCTGTCCCAAGTCGCCGGCGACACCGCGCAACCCATCATCGAGCGCACCATTCCAGATGTTTTTGCCCAGACCGTGCGCGAACATGGAACAAGCGACGCCGCGGTTTTTTGCGCCCAGAGCATCCGCCTGACTTATGATGAGCTTGCGGCGCGCGTCGATCGATTGGCGGGAGGTCTCTATGAGCTTGGCCTCGTCAAGGGCGAGCGCATTGGCATCTGGTCGCCCAATCGGCTCGAGTGGGTGTTGACCCAGCTCGCCACCACGCGGCTCGGTTTGATACTGGTCAACATCAATCCGGCCTACCGCTTGAGCGAACTGGAATTCGCCCTCAACAAGGTCGAGTGCAAGGCGCTGGTGACCGCCACGAATTTCAAGACCAGCGACTATGTCGGCATGCTCGAGACGCTGGCCCCGGAGCTGGCCACCTCGTCCAAGGGCGCGCTCGATTCTGCCAAATTGCCCCACCTAAAGACGGTGATCCAGATGGGCGAGGCGGACGTCGCCGGCATGTGGAGATTTTGCGACATCGAGAAGGCGGGTGAGGGCGTTGCCGCCGGCACGCTGGATGAAATCACTGCCGGTCTGGAGCCCGATGAAGCCATCAACATCCAGTTCACCAGCGGCACGACGGGCACGCCCAAGGGTGCGACGCTGACCCATCGCAACATCCTCAACAACGCCCATTTCCTGACCCGTATTCTCGAATTGGGCGCTCAGGACCGCTTGTGTATTCCGGTGCCGCTTTATCACTGTTTCGGCATGGTGATGGGCGTGCTGGCTTGCGCAATAACCGGTGCTGCCATGGTCTTCCCGTCGGAGGCCTTCGAACCCTTGAGCACGCTGCGCGCCGTTGACGAGGAACGCTGCACCGCCCTTTACGGTGTGCCGACCATGTTCGTGGCGGAACTCGAGCATCCCGAATTCGGCAACTTCGACTATTCGAGCCTGCGCACGGGGATCATGGCGGGCTCGCCGTGCCCGGTCGAGGTGATGCGCCGCGTCGTCTCCGACATGAATATGTCCGAAGTCACCATCGCCTACGGCATGACCGAGACGAGCCCTGTTTCTTTCCAGTCGGGCCTGCATGACCCGATCGAAAAACGCGTCTCGACAGTCGGGCGCATCCACCCCCATGTCGAGGCCAAGGTCGTCGACGAGGCGGGCCGCACCGTGCCCGTGGGAAGCGACGGCGAGATCTGTACCCGCGGTTATTTGGTGATGGCGGGATATTGGAACGACGAGGAGCGCACGGCAGAGGCCGTCGACGAGGAGGGCTGGATGCACACCGGCGATCTGGGGCGCATCGACGAGGAGGGCTTTCTCAACATCGTCGGCCGGGTGAAGGACATGGTGATCCGCGGTGGCGAGAATCTATACCCCAAGGAGATCGAGGATTTTTTCTATTGTCACCCCAAAATTCAAGCGATTCAGGTTTTCGGCATCCCGGACGAGAAGTTTGGCGAGGAACTGTGCGCTTGGATCGTACTGAAGCACGGCGAGAGCGCGGTCGAGGCCGAGATCAAGGCATTTTGCGAGGGTCAGATCGCCCACTTCAAGATCCCGCGCCACATCCGCTTCGTCGACGAGCTGCCGCTCACCGTGACCGGCAAGCCGCAAAAGTTCAAAATGCGCAAGGCGATGATCGAGGAACTAGAGCTGCGCGAGATGAAGACAGCCTAGCCGTATTTCACCAGCCGCGCTTTAGCTTCTCCATAGCTGCCAAGAACCTGAGTTGACTTGCTCGATCTGGTGCTTGGAGTCCGGTTGGCCTACATCAACGCCATCACACGCGTCGGTCCGCCCGTCGCGCCTTTGATCTTGGGCACGCCGACCACGATCGTAGCGCCCTTGGTCGAAACGCTGGAGAGATTGGCGACGTTTTCGAGCCCCCACTTGCCGGCAGGCAGCAGCGTCAAATGGGTTGCGAAGTCCTTCGATTTTCCCTGATCCAGCGAGATCGTATCGCCGGCGATACCGACGATGTCGGCCTCTTCGAGCAGCATCTTGGCCGCATCGTCGTGGAAGCCCGGAAAGTGCATCACGCCCTTGTCGTCGGCGTTGCGGAATTTGGCCGAGTTTACGTGCCGGTCCCAGCCCGAGTTCATCGCCACACAAGCGCCAGGTGGAATTGGTCCGTTGGCCTCGATCCAAGCCTTGATGTCGTCTGGGGTTAGCTGCGTGTCGGCATCCGCCTCGGCCCGTTCGCGGATGTCGATCAACACCAAGGGCGCCACCAATTGGTCGGCGGGAATTTGGTCGGCGCTGGCGCCCTTGTTTGAAAAATGGATCGGCGCGTCGATATGGGTGCCTGTATGCTCAGACAGAGTCCATTTTTTGGTGTTGTAGCCGTCCTTCTCGAACACGGTGAGGGTCTCGACTTCAAGTTGGCTTTTGCCGCTATAGGTCGGGAATCCGGGCGTCAGGGTATGGGTCAAGTCGACAACCCTATTGGCGATCACCGGCATCTGCCGGGCGCTCGCGGGTTTGGGAGCGGTTGCCACCGCTATCGCCATGCCGCCGGCGAGCGCGCCCTTGAGCAGGTTTCTCCGGTCCAACTCCCGGGTCACGGCATCAAAACATTCTAGTCCGCACATAAGACTTCATCCTCCTGTTGGTGTCGCCGAAACCGATTTTTGCACAAGCTTATCATCGCCGTTGCGTTGCGCGAAGCGGCGGAACCAGAAACCGCCCCATTCCTGGGCTATGGGGCATGGGTTGAAGTAAATACGATCGGAACAATGGAGTAACGCGTATCGTAATGACCGATCTCGAAAAACTTCGGCGTCTCAGTGAGTACGCCGATCTGATCAGCAATGCGGCCGTAGATGCCGAAGATGCGAGGGGTCGCATCGGCAAAATGATTGTCAGGGCCGAGGAAGACATCCGCACCAAGTCGATAGAAATCGAAGTGCGGGAATCGCAAATCAATCTGCTGCGCCATATTGCCGATGTCTTGCCGCTTCAAGCCAATGGGCTCACCAAGGTGTCCGTGTCCCAGGCGGCACGTATGCCGGCGCAGGCCAACTCCCTGAAAAACTAGGGCAAGGCGGAATACGTCGATTGCCAGCGCGTCCGGCAGCACTGGCGTTTCGAAGAAACTCAATAAAATCAGATAATTGTGCAGAGATTCTGCGCTGCGTTAGGCACGGCGCTCGCGACTGCTATGGCTTGAATGGTCAGGTCGCGTGCTGGCGGCTTGCAACATCGACAGCGGATTCGCCGGATGATGCCGCATTTTGGGCCTGACGCGGGCTTGTGGGATAGCGCGCCTCGGCCATCGCCCCAAAGCGCCGGTTGAGCTTCCTTAGATGGCGGCCATAGGCATAGTAGTCGCGCTCCAAAAGATGGCGCTCCGATGCCATGAAGGTATCGATCGACTCGGCATTGCGTCCGCCCGATTTGAGCGCGCCGAACCAAGACGCGCGCTCGTTGTCCAGCGCGCGCGCCACGATGAAATTCGCAATCAGCCGCGCCTGGTAATCGGCAAGCCGCCAAATGCTGCCGTTGGCTTGGATCAGTCCGGCGGCAAACAACGTATCTTTTTTTGGATGAAAGACGTTGAGATAGAACGTCGGCCTGCCGTCGCTATCGATCAGCAGGCCATCGTCCATGAAAGGAAAGCTCATCGCGTAGCCGGTGGCATAGATGATGAGATCGAATGGGCTTGCGGTCTCGTCGCTGAACCGCACGGTCTTCCCGTCAAAGGCCTCGATGTCGGGTCTAATGGTGATGTTTCCGTGGGCGACGTGGCCGGGAAGCTCGGAATTGAGCGTCGGGTGGGTGTCGAGGATCCTGTGTTCGGGCGTCGGCAGTCCGTAGCGTCTTGCCGGTCCGGTGATGATGCGGTGGGCGAACATGTACATGTATTGGCGCAACAAGCGCGGCAGGCGCATCGCTTCGAAGAAAGACAGCACTTTGTCGGTCGGCCAGCCACACATGAATTTGCGTACGAAATAATACCCGTGCCGGATGCTCAAATGGGCTTCCTTGGCGTGATGCACGGCGTCGATCGCAATATCGCAGGCCGAGTTGCCCGCACCCACCACCAGAACGCGTTTTCCCGCCAACTGCGAAGGCTTGCGGTAATCGCGCGAATGCAGAATTTCGCCCTTGAAGCTTCCCTTGTACTGGGGCATGCGCGGTACGTCATGGTGTCCGTTGGCGACCACCACGCCGGCATAATGTCGCGGCGTTCGCTCGCCTGCGAGCTTGACGCGCCACCCCCCGTCGAATTCCTCGACTTGCTCAACCGTCGTATCAAACGTGATGGCGTCGCGGATGCCGAAATGATTGGCGTAATCCTTGAAATAGGCCAGCACTTGGCGGTGATTGGGATAGATGGGATCGTCTTCCGGCATCGGAAAGTCGTCGAATTCGGTCTGGGTGCGGGAAGAGACCAGATGCGCGGTCTCATAAACCAGGCCCGTCGGCGTCGCCTCGTTCCACAGGCCGCCAATGTCGCTCTCCCGCTCGAAGCAGTCGAATGGGATGCCGCGCTCCACGAACGTTTTTGCGACCGCGAGGCCGGATGAGCCGGCGCCGATTACGCAATATCGGTCGGTCTGGGTCGGTTTGGCCATGGTACCGGCACTCTTTCCATTTATCGTTGGCTTCGGCTCAAGCGGCCATTTGCTATGGAACCGCACCGCGCCTTACGCCAAGTGACACCACCATATGGGCGACAAATTGGCAGCGCTATGACATGCCGCAACTGAGCGACCGCGCCCATCATTGCCCCTAGCCCTTGCGCGCCTCTGCAAGATAGTGCTCGTGAAACTGCCGAGCGATAGGGCCGGGCTTGCCGTCACCTATCTTGACGCCGTCGATTTCAACAACCGCCAGCACGAAGGTCGATGCACTGGTAAGAAATGCCTCGCTTGCGCCCAACGCTTCTTCCACGCTGAAGGCCCGTTCGTCGATCTTGATGCCGTCGGTCTCGGCAAGTTTTAAGATGGCGCGTCGCGTCACACCTGCGAGGATCGCCGTGCTCAGTGGCCGCGTCACGACGGTACGGTCGGCGAGCACGATGAAGGATGTGGACGACGTGCCCTCCGTGACAAATCCATCCTCGACCATCCATCCCTCGAAGGCGCCCTGCCTTTTGGCCGCTTCTTTAGCCATTGCTTGGGCGAGCAGTGAGGTCGATTTTATGTCGCGCCGTTTCCAGCGGATATCAGGCAGAGTCACCACCGTAACGCCCGTCTCCGCGTAGGGCGAAGCGGTAAGATTTTTTTCCTGGCTAAAGGCGATCAGCGTGGGCTGGATACCTTTGGGATAGGCGAAGTCGCGGTCCGCGCTTCCCCGGCTGACCTGCATATAAATCAAACCCTCGCGCAATTGGTTGCGCGCGATCAGCTCGCCATGCATCGCCCGCAGAGCCGCCTCATCGAGCGGTGCGACGATCTCCATTTCGCCAAGGGAACGGGTAAGCCGCACCATGTGGTTGTCGAAATCGACGAGCGCCCCATCGAGCACCGCCGTCACCTCATAGACACTGTCGGCGAACTGAAACGCCCTGTCGAAAATCGAGATTTTAGCGTCTTCCTCGGCAACGAATTCGCCATTGACGTAGACGATGCGCGAGCTGGTCATGACATATTTCTCAACAATAACAGCGTACTATGCGCTGATCCTAGGGCGAGTCCGTACTGCGTTCCACCCCTGAAAGGGCTTCGACGTCCAGACCGGCATCGCGGATCAAGGCCAGGTCCTCGTGCGTGTCGTTGTTGGCCGTGGTCAGCAGCTTCTCGCCATAAAAGATCGAGTTGGCGCCGGCCAAAAAGCAAAGGATTTGCGCCTCGCGCGAAAAGTCGTGCCGCCCGGCCGAAAGCCGCACGCGCGAAGAAGGCATGACGATGCGCGCGGTTGCCACCATGCGCACCATATCGATGGCATCGACTTGCTTGCGGTCGGCCAGCGGCGTGCCTGGTACGGCCACCAGCGCATTGATCGGAATGCTTTCGGGGTGGGGGTCTAGATTGGCGAGCACTTGCAGCATGCGCGCCCGGTCGAGCTGGCTTTCGCCCATGCCGATTATTCCGCCCGAACACAGCGTAACGCCGCTCTGGCGCACGCGCGCCAACGTGTCCAGCCGGTCCTGGTACGTCCGGGTCGAGATGATCTCGCCATAAAATTCGGGTGAGGTATCGAGGTTGTGGTTGTAGGCCGTCAGACCCGCCTCGGCCAACCGGTCGGCTTGGTCTTGGCTCAACATACCGAGTGTGACGCAGGCTTCGAGCCCGAGCGCTTTCACGCCCCGCACCATCTCCAGCACGGCGTCGAAGTCGGCCCCATCGCGCACCTCGCGCCAGGCGGCCCCCATGCAAAATCGCGTGGCGCCAGCCGCACGGGCTTGCTCGGCTTTATCCAGCACGTCCGCCACGTCCATCAGCGCTTCGCGATCGACACCCGTGGCCTTGGCGTAGTGGGCCGATTGGGGACAGTATTTGCAGTCTTCCGGGCAGGCGCCCGTCTTGATCGACAGCAAACTCGCCAACTGCACGGTGTTCTCGGGATGATGCCTGCGATGGATACCCTGGGCCCGGTATAAGAGCTCAGTCAGCGGCAGCCCCATTACGGCGACCACCTCCTGTGCGCTCCAATCGTGCCGCAGATCGCCCTCGGCACGGCCGTCGCCATTGCCGTTGTGGTTGATGGATGTTTCTTGCTCGCTGCTCATTTGCTTTTTCATGACGTTTCACTCGCGGCATTTGCTGCCGGACCGGCGCTCCGGTAATACAGGATCATGGTGCCGAGAGAAAGCCGCTATGATGCCTTTCTAAAGGCGCGCAACGCCGAGGGCTTGCGCCGGGAACTGCGTCAGATGGGCCGCGGCGGCGCAGCCGAAGTCTCCATTGACGGCGTGGCCTACGTCAATTTCGCCGGCAATGACTATCTGGGACTGAGCTGCCACCGGGATGTCGTTTCGCGCGCACGAGATTGGACGCAAATTTATGGCGCCGGCGCCGGCGCCTCGCGCTTGGTCACCGGAAATCTCGAGCCCTTCGCCGCGATCGAGGCCAAGCTGGCGGCGTTGAAGGGCATGCCCCAGGCTCTCGTCATGGCCTCGGGCTTCCAGGCCAACGCCGCCGTCTTGCAAGCACTGCTCGATGCCAAGGTGCTGGGCGACGAAGTACTCGTATTCGCCGACCGCCTGAACCACGCCAGTATGCATTTCGGTTGCGCCGCGGCGGGCGTGCGCCAGATCCGCTACCGCCATTGCGATCTCAATAATCTGGCCGAACTGCTCGCCAAACACGCCGGCGATCCGCGTCCTAAATTCGTCCTCACCGAGAGCGTATTTTCCATGGATGGCGATATCGCGCCCATGGCCGAGATCGTCGATCTGGCACATCAAGCCGAGGCTTATGTGGTTTGCGACGACGCACACGCCACCGGCGTATTGGGCGAAAAGGGCAGGGGCTTGAGCGACGGCGCCGATCTCGTCATCGGCACCTTCTCCAAGGCTCTGGGAAGCTTTGGCGCTTATGTGGCGTGCTCCACCCTTATGCGCGATTATTTGATCAATCGCTGCACCGGCCTGATCTATTCAACCGCCCTGCCGCCTGCCGTGCTGGGTGCAGTCGATGCCGCCCTGGACCTGTTGCCCACGCTTGATGCCGAGCGTGCCCACGTGGCGCAAATGGCCGCCACCTTCCGCCAAGAGGCCGGCCTGCTGGGCTATGATGTCGGCGGCTCGCACAGCCAGATCGTTCCCCTTCTGGTGGGTGATTCTGGGTCCGCATTGGCTTTGAGCGCAAAACTCGCCGATGCCCATGTTTGGGTAAGCGCGATCCGTCCGCCCACCGTGCCGAAGGGCACCGCGCGCCTGCGCATCGCTTTCTCGGCGGCGCACAGAGACGCCGATCTTGAGCGCTTGCTCAAGGCGTTGGCGTCCGGTGGCAAGGTTCGGGTAAGCGCGTGATATTGTTGTGATTTCAATAAGTTGCATGAGCGCGTGATGGCAGGGAATAATGCACTCAACTCGCCGCTGGTCCTCGTCCATGGCTGGGGCTTCAACAATGCCATGTGGCGGGACGTCGCCGAACGGCTGCCGGCATACGAGTGCCACATTATTGAGCTCGGCTTTCTGCTGAGAGGCCCCCAGGGCGCCAGTTCTATGCCGCGCGAAGCAGTCTGTATCGGGCATTCCTTCGGCCTTATGTGGCTGTTGAAACACGGCCCACGCCCGATGCGAGGACTGATGAGCATCGCAGGATTCGATTGCTTCCACGCCCATGTGGAGCGGGCCCGGATCGAGGCCATGAAGCGGGGTCTCGACCGCGACCCCGTCGCCCAGATGGAGCGCTTCTGGCGCAGTTGCGGAACGGAACCCTTCACGGAGCGGCGGAACTTTGACATCTCCGCACTTAAGGGCGGTCTCGATTGGTTGGCCAATTGGGACGAGCGTGAAGCCCACAATGACCTCACCTGTCCGCTGGTGGCGCTTGCGGCAGAAGACGACGAGGTCGTGCCCAATGAAATGACGCAAGCCATCTGGGGCGACGCGGATTTGCGGCTGCGTCCCGACGGCGGCCACGCCCTGCCGCTGACCCGACCGCAATGGTGTGCCGATGAGATCGAAGACTTTGTCGCCCGCCTCGCGCACTAAGTCCCGCATGCGCGCGCGCTTTGCGCGGCACGCTGTGACCTATGAGCGCCACGCCGGCTTGCAGCGCGACATCGCTGGCAGGCTGGCGGCCCACTTGCCAGCGCTCGAACAGCCAAGCGTGCTGGAAATCGGCTGCGGCACCGGCTTCCTGACGCGCCATCTGCTGGAGTGCTATCGGCGCGGACGCGTTCTTGTCACCGACATCGCGCCTGAAATGGTGGCGGCCTGCCGAGACAAATTTGATGGCGCCGCCAACGCCCGTTTCGCCGTCCTCGACGGGGAGACACCGCCCGACGACGCGCGCTTCGATCTCATCGCCTCCAGCATGGTGCTGCAATGGTTCGACGATCCGGCCAAGGGCCTCGAAGGCCTGCGCGCCCGGTTGGCGCCCGGCGGCGTGTTGCTCTATGCGGCAAGCGGTCCGAGATTTTTGGGCGAATGGATCGGCGTGATGCGCGCATTGGACTTCGCCCTCGAGGATCCGCTCACCGGCGCTTTGCCGGGCATCGTGCACGAGGAACACACCGCCGTTGATTATGGCTCTGCGAGCGCCTTGCTTGCCGAATTGCGCGGCACCGGCACGGCACGGCCCCTGGGGGCGGGCAAGCGCCTGACGCCGCGGCGTTTGGCCGAGGCGATGGCGGCCTTCGATGAGCGCCATCGCGGCGTTGCCACCTGGCACGTCCTTTATGGCCGCCTGGACTCAGCCATCCAACGCTGAGAGACCTGCCAACAAACCCTCATAGGCGCGATCGAGCTCGCTCTCGCTGATGCAATAGGGCGGCATCAGGTAAACGCTTGGCCCGAGCGGGCGGATGTTGAGGCCGTTTGCGATGTACCAGTCGCGCAGCGCTTCGCTCTCGTCGGATTTGTAATCTTGCGCGCCTCCCTTGAGATCGAAGGCCAGCAGCGTACCGAGCGCGCGGGGTCGGCTCACCCGGGGATGGCCCCTGAGCTCTTCGAGTTTTTCTTTGTGCCGCGCGGTGATGTGAGCGACGCGCGCCATCGTGTTTTCCTCGGCAAACAGCTCGAGCGAGCGCAGCGCCACGGCGCAGGCCAGCGGATTGGCCGTGAACGTATGCCCATGGGGCAGCGCCTTTTCGAAGCCTTCGCCCAAGAATTCCTGAAAGATCTCCTCCCGCGCCACCGTCGCCGCCAACGGCATATAGCCCGAGGTCAGTCCCTTGGAGAGGCAGACCAGATCGGGCTCGAAGCCGATATGGTCGAGCGCGAACATTTTGCCGGTGCGTCCAAAGCCCGTTGCGACCTCGTCGAAGATGACGAGCAGCCCGGCGGCCCGCGCCCGCTCGACGACCGCCTTCAAGAACTGCGGCCGGCAGAGCCGCATGCCGCTCACGCCCTGCATCAGCGGCTCCACGATCAGCGCAGCGGCCTCTTGCCCGCTTTCGGCCAAAAGGGCGTCGATCACGCCCAGCGCTCGGGCTTCGCTCGTCTCGATTTCTTCGTCGCCCTCGAAAGTCGCGGCGAAGGGCAGGGGGCGCACCTCGCACATCAGCCCCTCGAACAGATTGAAAAACCCGCAGCCGCGCCCCACCGACATGGCCCCCAGCGTGTCACCGTGATAAGCGCCCTCGAAGGCCAGAAACAGCCGTCGCTTGTCCTCGCCCCTGTTGCGCCAATACTGGTAGGCGAGCTTGAGCGCCACCTCGATCGACGTCGAGCCATTGTCGGAATAAAACACGCGCGACAAGCTTCCAGGCAGGATGGCGCTTAGGCCCTCTGCCAGGCGAATGGCAGGCGCATGCGTGAAGCCGCCGAACATCACGTGTTCCATCTGGCCCGCCTGTTTGGAAAGCGCGGCGTTGAGCTCGGGGTGCGCGTGGCCGTGTACGCAGGTCCACCAGGAGGAGACCAGGTCGAGGATCTCTTGACCCTCGTCGCTCACCAGCGTGGCGCCATGGGCATGGCTGATCACGACCGGCGCCTGTTCGGTCGCGTGTTGCGTATAGGGGTGCCAGATGTGCTTGCGGTCGCTCTCGAGTAGATTGCTCACTCTTGCGTTTTAACCTCCATAAGATCGCTTTCCGGTTCGATCGCCAGCAGCGCTTCGCGCGTCAGCGGTTCAAGCGGCGGAATTTCTGCCAGCACCCGCACCGCCCCATAGGTCTCGATCGCAGCGCGGTTGTGGGGAGTTGGGGGTCCGTTCAGCACCACGCCAACGATCGGAATTTGGCGTGCGCGCAATGCGCCGAGCGACAGCAGTGTGTGGTTGATGGTTCCCAGGCTCGAACGCGCGACCAGGATCGCCGGCAGCCTCAATTGTTCAATGAGATCAATCACATAATTCGTTTGATTCAACGGCACCATGAGACCGCCAGCGCCTTCGACAACGAGCGGTCCCGTGACTGGCGGCAGCGCGAAGGCCGCCATGTCGATTTCGACGCAGGCGCGCCTCGCCGCCTCGTGCGGCGAAAGCGGTTCGGGCAGCGTGTAGGCGCTGGCGAAAAAGCGCTCATCACCGGCGCCCGTGATGCGACGCACGTGCGCTTCGTCGGTCTCGCCCTCGATGCCCGCCTGGACCGGCTTCCAATAGGAGGCCGATAGATGCAGCATGGCCCAGGCGGCCGCGACCGTCTTGCCCACATCCGTGTCTGTGCCGGTGATGAAGATGCCCATGGCCACCAGTCATAGGCAAATCTGGATTGAGAACAAGGATTGGCTATTGTTGCCGTGTTTGGCCAAATTGCTGCGAGCGCGATTTGACTTGGTGTATGCGCTGCGGGCCGTGCAAGAGAGAATAGTTATGGAGGGCGGTAGCTCGATGCGTTTGGCGTTCGTCGCGATCCTTTTTGCCGCAAGCCTGGCGCTGGTTGCTCCTGCCGTCGCCAAGACCCTCAGGGTCGCTTACGACGCCGACCCCATTTCGCTCGACCCCCACCAACAGCTTTCTGGCGGCACGTTGCAGCTGAGCCATATGGTGTTCGATCCCCTGGTGCGCTGGCGCAAGGATTTCTCGCTGGAGCCCCGCCTGGCCGAGCGCTGGGAACAGGTCGCGCCCAACGTCGTGCGCTTCTATTTGCGCCGCGGCGTCTCGTTCCATTCCGGCAACCCGTTCGAGGCCAAAGACGTCGTCTGGACCTTCAACCGTCTCAAACAAAGTCCCGATTTCAAGGGTCTGTTCGAGCCCTTCGAGGCGGCGCGCGCCATCGATGCCCACACGGTCGATCTCATCAGCAAGGGCCCTTATCCGCTGATCCTCAATCTCGCCACCTATGTCTTTCCCATGGATTCGGCGTTCTACAGCGGTAAGGATGCGCGCGGCCGAGACAAGGGCGAGCTCGTCAAGCACGGTGCCTCCTTCGCCTCCGAGAACGTTTCGGGCACCGGTCCCTTCGTCATCACCGCGCGAGAGCAGGGCATTCGTCTGACCTTCAAGCGGTTCGATGGCTACTGGGACCGCGCCTCGCCCGGAAACGTCAGCGAGATCGTTTTGACCCCCATCAAGGAGGGGCCGACCCGGGTCGCGGCATTGCTCTCCGGCGATGTCGATTTCATCGCGCCGGTGCCGCCCGCCGATCTTGAACGCTTGAAAGCCCGTGACGGGATCGCTCTCATCACTATGCGCGGCGGCCGCGTCGTGACGCTGCAGCTCAACCAGGACCGTGTGCCGCAATTTCGCGACAAGCGCGTCCGTCAAGCAATCGTGCATGCCATCAACAATCGAGGCATCGCCGCCAAGATCATGCGTGGATTCGCGACGCCTGCGGGCCAGTTGTCGCCGCCCGGTTATCCCGGCCACGACGAGGCCCTGGTGCCGCGCCATGACCTGCGCCATGCCCGCAGTCTGATGAAGGAGGCCGGTTACGAACAAGGTTTTTCGGTCACCATGCTGGCGCCCAACAACCGCTACGTGAACGACTATAAGATCGCCGAGGCTGCCGCCGCCATGCTCGCCAAGATCAAGATCAAGGCGGACCTCAAAACCCTTCCCAAGGCGCAATTCTGGCCCCAGTTCGATGCGCGTGCCGCCGATATCATGATGATCGGCTGGTATTCGGACACCGAAGATTCGGCTAATTTTGCCGAATTTCTGGCGATGTCGCCCAACAAGTCCTCCGGCTATGGCCAGTACAATGCCGGCAATTACAAGAACCCGACGCTCGACCGGATGGTTCTGCAAAGCCAGACCATGACCGATAAGCCGGCGCGCGCAAAGCTGCTCCGCCAAGTCGAGCGCATGCTTTATGAGGACGCCGCTTTCGTGCCGCTGCACTGGCAGCATTTGGCCTGGGCGGCGCGCAAGGGCGTCAATATCGAGCCCGTCATCAATGTCATGAACATGCCCTTCCTGGGCGATCTTAAATTGGAGTAGCCGTGCAAGACATCGACTGGAAATTTCTGTTCGGCAGCTTCGACGGCCGCATCAACCGCCAGCTCTGGTGGATCGGCGTCGGCGTGCTGTTTGTCGTTTGGGTCGTCTCGGGGTCTCTGTTTGGCAGGGAAGGCCTGATCCCCGTCGTCATGGGAATCGCAATCCTGCTGGCCGGCATCTGCCTTCATATCAAGCGCTGCCACGATCGCGGCAAATCCGGTTGGTGGTGTCTGTTGCTTCTGATCCCCGTCGTCGGCACGGTGTGGGCAATCATCGATCTCGGTATTCTGGAGGGCACGCCCGGCCGCAATGCCTACGGCGCCAACCCTTTGAAGGCACGCGCGTGATCGCAATCGAACCCCGCGCGCCCGCTCAGGAGTGGGATCGATAACGGCACTTGGATTTATCATAAGACGCCTCGGCCAAGCGCTCATCGTCATGGCCGTGATCGCCACGATAGGCTTCGGCGTAAAAACTTCGCTTGGCGATCCCGTGCGCGTGCTCGCCGGTGACGCGGCCTCGCAAGCCGAGCGCGAAGCGCTGCGGACCCGGCTCGGACTGGATGATCCATGGAGCGTCCAATACGCGCGCTTCCTGGGCAACGCGGTGCGCGGCGATCTCGGAACGTCATACGTCTTCAAACGGCCGGCGCTCGAAGTGATCCTGGCCAAATTTCCAGCCACCTTTGAGTTGGTCCTGGCTGCGAGCCTGATTGTGGCGTTCTTGTCGCTGCCGGCCGGGCTTTATTGCGCACTCAGCCCAAACAGCGTGCCGGCCCGCGCCATCATGGGGCTGAGCGTGCTGGGCATCTCGGTGCCTATATTCCTCACCGGCATCTTCGCCATCACCATCTTCTCCGTCGAGCTCGGGGTGCTGCCTTCTTTCGGCCGCGGTACAACGGTTGCGATCGGACCGTGGGAGACGGGGCTGTTAACCCGTGACGGGCTCGCTCATCTGATCCTGCCGGCGTTTACGCTTTCGTCGATCATGTTGCCGCTCTTCATCCGTCTGGTGCGCGGTCAGATGCTGGATGTGCTCGATCAAGACTTCATCCGCACCGCCTGGGCCAAGGGCTTGCCGCCCTGGCGGGTGTGGATCTCACATGGCCTGCGCAACGCAGCAATCCCGCTGGTAACCCTGGCCGGGCTGCAGATCGGCACCTTGCTCGCCTATACGATCCTGACCGAGACCGTGTTCCAGTGGCCCGGCATGGGTTTTCTGTTTCTCGATGCCGTCAACCGCGCCGACATACCGCTGATCATCGCTTACATCATGGTGGTCGGTGCGATTTTCGTCACCGTCAACACGCTGGTCGATGTGCTCTATGTGCTGATCGATCCCCGCGTCAGCCTGGGAGCGCAAGTCCGATGAGCACGCGGGTGATCGCGCCGCCACGCGCCGGCCTTTGGCGCCAGCTCCGACGCGGCCGGGTCGCGGCCGCCGCGCTTGGCCTGATCGCGCTGCTAGGCTTGGCGAGCGCTCTCTCGCCCTTTCTGCTTGGCCAAAATCCATACGATATGGCCCAACTCGACGTGCTCGATGCCGAGATTCCGCCTCTTTGGTCCGCAGGAGGCGATACCCGCTTCCCCCTCGGCACCGACGCCCAGGGGCGCGGCATGCTGGGCGCCATGCTGTTTGGCACCGGCATTTCGCTCACCATCGGTTTGGCGGCAGTGGCGATCCAGGCGCTGCTCGGCGTCGCTATCGGCGTGTTGGCAGGCTATAGGGGCGGCCGGCTCGACGGCCTTTTGATGCGGCTTGCCGATATCCAGCTTTCGCTCTCCACCTTGATGATCGCGATCATCGCGCTCGCCATCGTCCAGACCGTATTCGGCGCCGAACGCTTCGGCGACCTCGCCGTACCGTTGCTCGTCGTCGTCATCGGTGTGGCCGAGTGGCCGCATTTCGCACGCACCGTGCGGGGCTCGGTTTTGGCCGAGCGCGCCAAGGACTACGTGCTGGCCGCCGAGGCAATGGGGCTCTCGCCCGCCCGCATCATCTGGCGGCATATTCTGCCCAATGTCGCCTCGCCCCTCATTGTCGTGGCCACGCTCCAAGTGGCCAACGCCATCATGGCCGAAGCCGCGCTGTCGTTTTTGGGGCTCGGCATGCCGGTGAGTCAGCCCTCGCTGGGTGCGCTGATCAGAGCGGGCTTCGAACTCATCTTTTCAGGTGTGTGGTGGATCGCGGTGCTTCCCAGTCTGGTGCTGATCGTGCTCATTCTGGCGATCAATCTCATTGGTGACTTCCTGCGCGACGCGCTCAATCCGAAACTGGAGCGCAAGTCCTGAGAAACGCCACCGACTATGGTTGCGGTTTTGCCCAATCGATTGATGTGATTTATGAAGGCCGCGCGGCCATATGCTCGGTTCGTGGATAAATCGGGTATGCACGTACCCTTGAGGAGAGAGAATTGGCCAAGGCTCTAAGTCAAAACGAGACGGCGGCGGAACCATCTCTGCGCGAACTCTCGAACGCGGTACGTTTTTTATCGGCTGACGCTGTTGAGGCGGCCAACTCGGGTCATCCTGGCATGCCGATGGGCATGGCGGATGTTGCGAGTGTTTTGTTCACGCAGTTTTTGAAGTTT
>Ga0315336_1001813_pt1 | contig 37375 bp, 30 predicted proteins | sample ASW5metaG_FD_204512 | JGI IMG/M metagenome (GOLD analysis project Ga0315336, IMG submission 204512) | Ammonia-oxidizing marine archaeal communities from Monterey Bay, California, United States - ASW #5 | ecosystem: Environmental > Aquatic > Marine > Intertidal zone | place: USA: California... | reverse complement strand
CTCCGCACGCCGCGCTCCGTGACCCGCAGCAAGAGCCCCGGGCAGACCTCGTCGCCGAACTCGATCCGTCCTGTCGCCGGCGGGCGCAATCGCTCGACCATCTGCTCAGTAAATCGCCTTGTAAGTGCGGTCCTCGGCATGCTCGCTTTTCTCCCGGGGGAGCGCTGGGGGAGCAAAAACTCACGGTTTCCAGCGGAACTGGTTGCAACTCTAAGTGCCCAAGATACCCTCAAAAGGCAAACGAATGCTTACTCGGATGGTTACTGGGTGGAGCGGGGTGGAACCGAAGATTCCGCCCTTGCCAAGGTTGAAGTCGTGAGTTCGAATCTCATCGCCCGCTCCAAATTTTTCATTGCATCGATTCGATTAGATATTCGCGGCCCTAATCGCGGCCGTCTTCCATCGCCTAAAGTTGAGTGAACCAGCTCAACAGGTAGGAGACCGCGTTGGCGGCTTATTTGAAGCCGGCGTGGTGCAGCCCTGACGATTTGGGCCACGTCATACTGAAATGAAAACGGGTGCTCTGCACACGCGAGGCGGTCGTTGCTCAAATCGCGGCGCTGGTCGCGATGGAAGCAACCAGCCTTGCCCCGATTCTACTAAACCCAATCCACGACGTCAAATTATCTTGATATATATCATTGGCTTAAGGGTAAGAGTCGAATATGGGATTGCGCAATTTTTCAAGAACGTGTCGGTATCGATCAATGGAAAGACAACAACCGAATTAGTTGGATTCCATCGGTTATCACTAATCTAAATCTACTATAAGAAGAAATTTAGTTATATATTCTTATTTAGCGTGTTTTAATACGAAGTATTCCTATTAAATGAGGTGCGATTATGAAAACGCTTCTATTAGCTGCCGCCATTGTGATTTTGGGCGTCAATGCCAACCATAGTTTAGCGAAAAGGGCGCCAACGCTGGTTTACCAAACAAAGATCGTGGAGCATGGTGGCGGCTGTAGAAAAAATTCACCTCCGGGTCAGTGTTGTCACATGAATCGCAAGACCGGTACTGTGCATTGTCACTGAGAAGATCAGACCATTTTTTGTCGCTTCAGTTACCAAGCTAATACGTCGCGGTTGATAGCGGACATTACCAGTCCCGTGCCACCACCATCTCACACCCGTCGATCTTCTCCCGCAGCCGCTCGTACGTTGCCATAAGCTCCCCCATCCGGTCTTCCGGAATTCCCGTCACCGACGAACGCCGCGCCCTTTGTGGCGGCAGGGTCAGCGGCACCGATAGGAACGTCGCCAGTTTATCTTGGACGGCCCAGATCCGGTCGTAGCGGACAGCGAAGAGTGGCAGGTGGCGGGCCGCCATCCACTGGTCGAAGTGGCGCTCGAAGTGGAAGACGTCGCGGCGGTAGATGTCGTCGAGGTCGACCGGGCCGGCCTTGAGGTGCGCGGCGTGTTCAGCGATCCAGGTGTCGCCGTCTTTTCGGTGCTGAGCCAGCAGCGAGGCGACAATGTCGATGGGGTCGGCGTAGGTGTAGACGATCCTGACGAAGGTGGGCAGCGGCTGCTTGGGCGGATAATCGTGGGTCTTGTAGACCAGCCCGGGCTTGAAATCGATCGTGTCGATGGACGGGGCGAAATGGAAAAGTGCGCCGCCGAGGTGTTTTCGGAGCGGAAACGGGCGGCGGCTAATTAGGCTTTCGGCACAGGCCTGCGCCAGCATCGACGAGCCACTGCGGCCGAGGCTGGCGATCAGGATGCAAACACCGTGGCGCGCCGCGAGCCGGCGGACTGCCTCTCTCGCGGCAGCTTTCAATGTCAGTCGCGGCCGCCTTCGACCGGGCAATGCTGGGCGCGCCAGCGCAGCATGCCGCCGGCCAGGTTGGCGATGTCCTTGAAGCCGGCGCGGCGCAGGATCACGGTGGCCTGGGCCGAGCGGCCGCCGGCGCGGCAGACGGCGACGATCGGCCGTGCCTGGTCGAGTTCTTCCGCGCGCGCGGCCAGGTCGCCCAAGGGGATCAGGGTGGCGCCCGGGATGCGGCCCAAGGGACCGTCGAACTCGTCCACCTCACGCACGTCGAGGATCTGCGCCGCGCCGAGGTTTTCTTCCAGCCATTGCGGCTGCACCTCCCAGATGCCGGCGAAGGTGTAGGTTAAGGTCGCCCAGGTCGGTTCGTCTTCCGGCACGTCGTCGTTCTCGGGCCGGCCGCATTGCATGTTGGCGGGCACCGCGATCGCCATCTTCTTGGGGTGGTCGAGGCCGAGATTGTCCATGTAGCCGACGAAATCGTTTTGGCTCAGCTGGCCGCCGAGGCGCGGGTTGAAAGCTTTTTCCTCAGCGACGCTGGTCGCCGTCAGGCCGCGGTAGTCGTGGCCCGGATAAAGCAGGCAATGGTCCGGCAGGGTGAAGATCTGGGTATGGATCGAGCGGTACATCTGGCCGGCGTCGCCGCCCTGGAAGTCGGTCCGACCGCAGCCGCGGATCAACAGGCAGTCGCCGGTGAAGGCCATCTCTTCGGTGTCGAGCACATAGGTGATGCAGCCGGCGGTGTGGCCGGGTGTCGCCCGGACCGTCAGGTAACGCGCGCCGAAGCTGATCTTGTCGCCATGGGCTAGCGGCCGGTCGAGGCCCTCGGCGCCGCCGTCGGCGGATACCGCGATTTTGGCGCCGGTGCCCGTGCTGAGCAGCCAGCCGCCGGTGACATGATCGGCATGGATATGGGTCTCGAGCGTATACAGCAAGGTCAGGCCAAGCTCGGCGATGAGCGCGCCGTCGCGCCGGGCCTGTTCATAGACCGGATCGATCAGAACCGCTTCGCCGGCCTCGGTGTCGGCCAGCAAATAGGTGTAGGTCCCGGAACTGGGATCGAACAATTGACGAAACAGCATACGGCCAAACCTCCCCACTAGAGTGCGCATCGATCATACGGAATCGGTTGACGGGTGCCAATCGGGGCTTCCGGTTCAGCCGTCCGTTGTCGGCCGGTCGGGCACCCAAATATAGCCCTCGGCATCGCGGATGAAGGCTTCGCGCAGGCCGTGGCCTTTGTCGGTGGCGGCCTCGAGTACGGTGTCGCCGCGCGACCGGGCGCGCCGTTCCGCCGCGTCCGGATCGACGCCATGCAGGCGAATCTCAAGGCCGGTGCCGCGCCGGCCCTCCGGGGTTAGCTCGGGCCGCATGGGATGGCCGTCGTAGGTGTGGTCGGCGTGCAGCATCCATTCGCTGCCGGCGGCGCTGAGCACCGCGAAATCGACGTCGGCGTAGACCAGCTCGGCGCCCAACACCTCGGTCTGGAAAGTGACCGCGCGGGCGACGTCGCGTACCAGCAAATTGACGGTGAGCCCGCGTAAAGCCCGGCCATAGGCCGCGCCGGACATCCAGGGCTCACCCGTGCGTTTCTTGGTCATCGGTCTCTCCTTGGGTTTGGTCGACGGCCGCCGGCGCATAGCGCCCGAGCGCCGCGAGCAGGGGCCCAAGGTGGTCGCCATAGCGGCGCCAGCGCCCGACCGCGTGGCCGTAGATCGGTTGGCGGATCTGTGCCGCGCTCGCGGTGTGGACGGCGCGCGCGGTTTGCTCCGGCGTCAAACAGGCCGGGTCCCAGTCGAGGCCGAGGAAATCGATCATGGCCCGGCTCGTCGGTTCCGGGTCGGCGACCAGGGTTTCGTAATCGACCTCGATCATCGCTGTTGCCGGCAACAGCGCCCGCCAATGGTCCATTAGCCGCCGGTAGAGCCGGTAGAAGCGACCCAGTTCGGCCAACTCATAAGCGAAGAATTGGCCGCGGTCGAAGCGCGCCTTGTAGCAGGACCAGCAGGTATCGACCGGATCCCGGCGGCAATGGATGATGCGGGCGTTGGGGAACAGGATTTGAATGAAGCCGAGCCAAAAGAAATTGTCCGGCATCTTGTCGGTGACCTTCAGCTCCGTCCGGCGGTCGCGGTCGAGCCGCTTGAGGTAGGCCTTGGCGAGGCGGCGCCGGTCGTAGGGTTTGAGTCCGGCCAAGGTCTCGGGAAAGCTTGCGTGCGGGCCGTCGTGGCGTTGGCTCAGCAGGCGGATGTCCGGCAGCTCGCCGGCGCCGAGCACGGCCGGGTGGCTGGCCAGGATCTGTTCAACCAGGCTGGTGCCCGAGCGCGGCATGCCGACGATGAAGACCGGCATCTCGGTCTTTTCACTGTCACCTCTGAATTGGTCGAGGAACGGCTCGTCGAAGACCTGAATCAGGCGCTCGACCCAGGCCTCGTCCAGGCTCATGTCATAGTCGAATTCGGCCCGGCGCAGCCGGTTGGCTTCGGTGAAGGCGGGGAACGCCCGGTCGGTGTCGCCGCAATCGTCGTAAGCCTTGCCGAGGCCAAAGCAAAGCTGCTGGCGTTGGTCGGCGGTGACCGTCGGATCGGCCAGCAGCCGCTCCATAGCCGCGACCGCCGGGTCGCCGGGATCGTGGTCGCTGATCAGCGCCAGGTTGCGGTGAGCGCCGGCGCGATCGGGATGGCGGCGTACCGTCTCGCTTAACGCGTCCCGGGCCGCCTTAAGCGCGCCCAACGGGATCAAGGTCAGTGCCAGGTTATAGCGTGCCGGGTCGTTGTCCGGGTCCAGCTCCAGGGCTTGGCGGTAGAGCCGGGCGGCGTCCTCCAACCGGCCTTGCCGGCGCCGGCAATCGGCCATGTGCACCTTTGGGCCGGCATCGTCCGGGGCGAGGCGGGCGAGCTGTTCGAACACCGTAAAAGCGCGATCGGTGTGGTCCCGGTCGCGCAACGCGATGCCGTAGTTGGTTAGAATGCCGCGTGACTGGGGCAGCGCCGTGGCGGCACGCCGGAACAACGCGAGCGCCTCGTCCTCCGCGCCCATGGCCTTGCGGACGACGGCGGCGAGGTTGAGGCCTTCGCCATGTGTGCCGTCCCGGCGCAAGGCGGCGCGGCAGTGTTGCCAGGCGCCGTCCAAATCACCGTCCCGATAAAGCGCTTCGGCCTTGGCCAAACCCTCGGCGACAAAGGTGGCATGTTTGTCTTTGGATCCGGCGGATCGACGGGTTCGTTTGCTCATCCGGGCGCTCCGCTGCCGCTCGCTGGAGGTGATCCCGACCATGTCGCGCAGCACGGCTAAAGCTGTCAAGTTGCGTTGGTCCCTAGAAAGCCGGCCGGCCAAGGGTTATATGGTAGTGAAATGACATTAAGTGGCGTCATGCCACGGGCACTGGGCGGGAGACAGTCATGAAGCGCATCGTCGTAGCGGCTCTGTTGGTGATTTGGGTAATCCATCCGGCCGTGGCGCTGGATCCGGACGATCTGGAAACCTTGCGAAAATCCGGCGGCTGCGAGGATTGTGACCTGAAAAGCGCCGATCTCAAGGGTGCCGACCTGAAAGGCGCCAACCTGTCGGACGTCGGCCTGCGCGATGCCGATCTTAAGGAGGCCGATCTTACCGGCGCCAATCTGGAGAGTGCCGAATTGTCGCGCGCCAATCTGGAAAAATCCAAGCTGGTCGGGGCCAATATGCGCAAGGCACGGTTGGCGGCGGCCGATCTCGAAAAAGCCGATTTGACCGAGGCCGACCTGAGCGAGGCGGATTTGCGCTGGGCCGATCTGCAAAAGGTAATTATGCACCGGGCCAAACTAACGGAAGCCGATCTGCGTGACAGCGACTTCAACCGGGCCGACCTGCGCAAGGCGGACATGCGGGAAGCCAATTTGCGCAGCGCCAATCTTGAACGCGCCGATCTGACCGGTGCCCGGCTTGACGAGGCCGATCTGCAGCGTGCCGACTTGGATCGCGCTATTTTGGAAGACGCCGTCATGACCGACGCCGATCTCAGCCTAGCGAAACTGCGGCGCACTGATCTCACCAACGCCAATTTGCGCGGCGCCAACCTGGACGACGCGTTGCTCAGCCGCACGGTCTTGAATGGCGCCGATCTCAGCGATGCCGACGGCTTGACCCAGGAGCAGCTCAATTTCGCCTGCGGCAATGAACAAACCAAGTTGCCGGACGGCTTGAAAGTGAAGGAATGTTCGGCAAACAAGCAGGAATAACAGTGGGTCTAGTCCCTGGCGCGGGCGTCGCTTTGCAGGAATGACCAAATCACGGCGATGCCTCCGCCCAGGGTCCAGTCTTCCCGATAGAGCGGGCTGTCTTCGTTGGCGGACCCCTTGTAGTAGCCGCCGCGCACCGCACCGACGATGCGAAACTGATCGGTGATCGGCGTGAACAGGCTAATTTGCAGCTCGGTCCCCAAATAGCCGGCGTCTGCCTCGTAGGCCGGGCGCCCGGGCTGGGCGAATTTCGGTTTGACCTCGTAGAAATACTCATGCAGGCCCGAATTCGCGAATATTGGCCCAATGCCGACCTTAAGCCGGGAATCCGCCCCCGCCAGATGCTTGCGTTCGTAGGCCAACTTCGGGTGAAAGACGGCGCCTTGGTATTCGATGTTGGATAGGTCGGTCGAAAACACCGCGCGGGCCGCCAGCTCAAGATCGATCTTCGCCCATTTCGGCGCCTTCGCCAGGGTAATCTGCAACCGCGGGCCGACCTCGAACAAATAATCCAGGTCGTCCATGCCGTCGCGGGCGTTGTTGCTGTCGGAATCGGTCGGAAAGGAGCCGTTCATGCTGACGTCGAATTCGTAGCGGTCGGAATCGATGAAGCGGCCGCGGACGATGCTCTCATCGCCGACGCGCAATATGTCGCCGCGGTAAATGGCGAACGGCAGGGGCAGGAAATGGGTGTGATTTTGGCTCGCCGCGGGATAGTCGGGCACGTAGGCCCCGGCGGTGACCACGCCGGCTTCCCACAACGGCTTTTTCTTATCCTCTGCCGCGTCGGCGGTTGCGGCCCAGAAGGAACAGGCGACTAGACTGACTAAGTACGTGCGGATGATCAGAGCGTCCGATTGGCGTTGGCACCGGCCGAATCAATGATTCGGCCGGCCCAATCTTAAAGCCCACGCTGCATCCTGCTCAACTGGTAAAAAAGTCCTGTGTGCCGTGAGCGGCGACGGCGTCGGCAATGCGTTCCAACCCGTGCACATAGGCAGCGGTACGCATGTCGACGTCTTTTTCGTTTTTCACCGTCCAGATGCGCCGTGCTTCCCGCTCCATGATCGGTTGCAGGCGTTGATGGATCTCGTCCAGATCCCAATAATAACCGGCCTTGTTCTGGACCCATTCGAAGTAAGAGACCGTGACACCGCCGGCATTGGCGAGAATGTCCGGGATCACGGTCTTGCCGGCGGCGTTGAGAATGGCGTCCGCCTCTGGTGTTACCGGGCCGTTGGCGAGCTCGAGAATGATCGGCGCCGCGATGCGACCGGCGTTGTCCTCGACGATTTGGTTTTCCATGGCCGCGGGCACGAGCAGGTCGCAATCCGCTTCCAGTAACTCGGCGTTGGACATTTCTTGGGCGGTGCCGTTGGTCGGCGCTCCGGCCAGGCCACGGGTCGCCTGCTTGTGCTCCATGACCGCGAGCGGGTCCAGGCCGTCGGGATCGTAGATCGCCGATTTGGAATCGGACACGCCCAAAATCTTGTAGCCGTCGCCATGCAAAAGACGGGCGGCGTGGAAGGCGGCGTTGCCGAAGCCTTGAACGACGACGCGGCTTTTTTCCGGTGACAGGCCGAGGTCGCCTTCGAGGTGGCGGAGCACGTAGTAACCGCCACGTCCGGTGGCATCGTCTCGGCCGAGCGAGCCGCCGAGCGGAATCGGCTTGCCGGTAATGACCGCCGGCATCGGCTGGTCGACCATCTTGGCATACTCATCGGCCATCCAGGCCATGACAATGCCGTTGGTGTACATGTCGGGCGCCGGAATATCCCGGTCCGGGCCGATGAAGCGGGAGAACGCCTGCACGTAACCCCGCGACAGCCGTTCCAGTTCTGCCGGCGACAAGGAGCGGGCGTCCACCGAGACGCCGCCTTTGCCGCCGCCATACGGCAAATTTGCAACCGCGCATTTGAAGGTCATCCAAAAGGCCAAGGTCATGACCTCATCCAAATTGACCGCCGGATGATAGCGGATGCCGCCTTTGGTCGGTCCGCGGGTGTCATCGTAGCGGCAGCGCCAAGCCTTGAACGAGCGCCTGCTGCCGTCGTCCATGCGAACCGGAATGCTGGCGGCCAGGGTTTCCTTGGGGTAGCGAAGCCGTTCCAAGACATCGTCGTGGATATCCAAATGTACGGCGGCTTCATCGAGTCTTTGACGCGCTTTATCGAACAAATCTGACATTTTGCCCATCCCTAATGAAATTTTTACGTGAAGTCAGCAGATTTATCGTGCGCTCCTGTGTCTGCTCGTGTGTAGTCTGTCAAAGTGAGTGCCGTGCGGTCAACCAATCTGGTTGGATCAGGCAAGAGTCGACCGTCGCCATTCCAGAATTGGCGGCGGAGTAGGTTTTGGAGGAGCCAACGCCATGAATGCCAAGGCGCAAGAGCACAAGGTGGAACAAATCGACAAGGTCGCCGACCATTGTCGGAAAAAACTGGGCAAGAAAAAAGTGGCGGACATTGCCGCCTTTGTCCGCCTATTTACGGATCGCATGGATCCGGAGGAAGTGCTGGCGTTCAGCGTTGAAAACCTCTACGGCGCCTGCTTCAGCCTCTGGCGCTTCACCGCGACACGCAAAGCGAATGAAGCCAAGGTCCGGCTTTACAATCCAAGAATTGAAGAGGGCGGCTGGTATTCCGGCCATACCGTTGTCGAGGTTATCACCGACGATATGCCGTTTCTGGTGGATTCGGTTGTTTCGGCGATTTCCGCGGCGGGCCTCAGCATTCATGGCCTGGTGCATCCTGTGGCGCAGTGCAGCCGCGACGGCCGTGGCAACCGGCTAGCCTCCGACGCCGAATCCAAAGGCGAGCCGTACACCGAGTCGCTCATGCAGATTCTGATTGACGAACAGTCGGATCCGACGGTGCTCGATGCCTTGAGCGCGTCGATCTCCGCGAGCGTTGCCGACGTCCGCGCGGCGGTCGACGATTGGCGGCTGATGTTGGCCAAGGTCGACGAAACCCTTGCCGAATTGGAAAACGGCACCTTGCCGCTCGAAGCAGAAGAAATCGAGGAAGGCAAGGCCTTGCTGCGGTGGATGGCCGAGAACCACTTTACGTTCCTCGGCTATCGGGAATACGTCTACGATGACGGCAGCGGGAAAAAGAAGGGCCGTGCGAGCAAATCCAGGGAATCGCTTAGCATTATTGATGGCAGCGGTCTCGGGATCCTTAATGACCCAAAGAAACGGGTACTCCGCCGCGGCGGCGAATCAACGGCGATGTCGCCGGAACTTCGCGATTTCTTCCATCGGCCGGAATTGGTCATCATCACCAAGGCGGCGTCCCGGTCGACGGTCCATCGGTCGGTCCATCTCGATTATGTCGGGATCAAACGCTATGGAGCCGATGGCAAGGTCGTCGGCGAACGTCGATTTGTCGGACTGTGGACGTCGTCGGCCTATACCCGTACGCCGCGGGAGATCCCCTACCTGCGCCGTAAGATCGAACACACCATCGCCCGCTCCGGCGTGGTTCCGGGATCCCATGACGGCAAGGCGCTGTTGAATATCCTCGAGACCTATCCGCGCGATGAACTCTTCCAAGTGCCCGCTGAAGAACTCTACGATACGGCACTCGGCATACTCGGCCTGGAAGAACGGCCACGCATTCGGCTGTTTGTTCGGCAGGATCGGTTCGAACGGTTCTTTTCCTGCCTCGTCTTTGTACCGCGCGAACGCTATACGACGGATCTGCGCAAGGCCTACGAAAAGATCCTGAGCCGCGAACTGAAAGGCCGTGCCAGCGCTTTCTATACCCAGGTCGGGGACCACCCGCTGGCGCGCATTCACTACATCATCGGAACCGAACCAGGCAGCAACGCCGAATGGTCGGACCTCGAGATCGAAACCAAGTTGGTCGCCGCCGCGCGGATTTGGGACGATACCTTGCAGGAAACCCTGATCGACCGCTTTGGCGAGGAGCGCGGCAACCGCTATTGGCACAAATTCGGCGGCATGTTTCCGACATCGTACAAGGAGAGCTTCAACGCACAGGTGGCGCTGTTCGACATCGAGAAGATCGAAGGCTTCGAAAGCCGCGGTGACGTGGCGCTCAACATCTATCGGCTGATTGAAGATGAAGAGAGTGCGGTTCGGCTCAAGGTCTACCACGCCGGTGATCCGATTCCGTTGAGCGATTGCCTACCGATGATGGAACATATGGGCCTCCGCGTCATGGAAGAGCATCCCTATCGGATCGGCAACGACGCCGGTGAAACGGCATGCTGGATTCACGATTTCAGCATGGTCGACCGTAGCGGGGCAGAACTCGATCTCGCCGCCGTAAAGTCCAAGTTCGAGGAGGCCTTGTTGAAGGTCTGGCGTTCGGAGATGGAAGACGACGGCTTCAATCAGCTAGTGCTCAGGGCCGGCATCGGCTGGCGTGATGTGGTCATGCTCCGTTCATATTGCAAATATCTGCGCCAGACCGGCATCGCTTTCAGCCAGGACTACATGGAAGACACTCTGGCTGCCAATCTGGCGCTGTCGCGGCTCTTGTGCCAGTTGTTTGATGTGCGCTTCAATCCAGACGGCGGCAAGAAACGCGACAAGCAAGCCGCGGCGCTGGTGGCCGAGTATCGCGCCGCCCTCGACCAAGTCGCGAGCCTTGACGAAGATCGCATTTTGCGGCGCTTCTTGAACGTCGTGCAATCGACCTTGCGCACCAATTTCTACCAGCACGACGGTACCGGCGCGATCAAGAGCTATATCGCGTTCAAGCTCGACAGCACCATGATTACCGATTTGCCGCTGCCGCGGCCGTTTCGGGAAATATTCGTCTATTCGCCACGGGTCGAAGGTGTGCATCTCAGGGGCGGCCGGGTCGCGCGCGGCGGCTTGCGCTGGTCGGACCGGCGCGAAGATTTCCGGACCGAGGTGCTCGGCCTGATGAAAGCGCAGATGGTCAAAAACGCGGTCATCGTACCAGTCGGCTCCAAGGGCGGGTTCGTACCCAAACGCTTGCCGACCGACGGCGACCGCGACGCTTGGCTGCAAGAAGGCATTGCCTGCTACAAGATCTTCATTTCCGGCCTGCTTGACGTCACCGACAATCTGGTCGGCGACGGCGTCGTGCCGCCGGCCGACGTGGTCCGCTACGACGAAGACGATCCCTATTTGGTGGTGGCGGCCGATAAAGGCACCGCGACATTCTCCGATATCGCCAACGAAGTAGCCGAGTCCTACGGCTTCTGGCTTGGCGATGCATTCGCCTCCGGCGGCGCGGCCGGGTACGACCACAAAAAGATGGCGATCACCGCGCGCGGCGCCTGGGAATCCGTGATGCGGCATTTCCGGGAAATGGGCCGCGACATCCAGTCTGAGGATTTTACCGTGGTCGGTTGCGGCGACATGTCCGGCGACGTGTTCGGCAACGGCATGCTGTTGAGCCGCCACATTCGATTGTTGGCGGCCTTCGACCACCGCCATATCTTCGTCGATCCCAACCCGGAGGCGGAGTCCAGCTGGCAGGAGCGCCAGCGCCTGTTCGATCTGCCACGCTCGTCTTGGGAGGATTATGATCCCGGCCTGATATCGCCGGGCGGCGGCGTGTTCGACCGGCGCGCCAAATCGGTGAGCCTGACGCCGGAAATTCGCGAAGCGTTGTCCATCGAGACGGAGGAAATGACGCCGACCGACTTTATCAGCGCGATTTTGCGCGCCGAAGCCGACCTGCTTTGGTTCGGCGGAATCGGTACCTACATCAAGGCGTCGACGGAAACCCATGCCGAAGCCGGTGACCGCGGCAATGACGCGCTCAGGGTCAATGCAAACGAGCTGCGCTGCCGGGTGATCGGCGAAGGCGCCAATCTCGGTCTAACCCAGCTTGCTCGAATCGAGTTCAGCTTAAAGGGCGGCCAAAGCAACTGCGATTTCGTCGACAATTCCGCCGGCGTCGATTGTTCCGACCATGAAGTCAACATCAAGATCCTGCTGAACGCCATCGTGTCCGATGGCGAGATGACCCGCAAACAACGCGACCGATTGCTCGCCGACATGACCGACGAGGTCGGTCTGCTGGTGTTGCACGACAATTATCTGCAAACCCAGGCGCTCAGTGTTGCCGAAGCCAGCGGTAGGGAAGCCACCGCTATCCTGACGCGATTTATGCGCGATCAGGAAAAATCCGGCCGCTTAAACCGGGAAATCGAATTCCTGCCGAACGAAGAGACAATAGGCGACCGCATCGCGGCCGGCCAGGGCTTCAGCCGGCCGGAGCTATGCGTGCTGCTGGCCTACGCCAAGATGGATCTTTACGACGAGCTGCTGGAAAGCGAGCTGCCGGACGATCCCTATCTCGAGCAGGATCTGATCAAGTATTTCCCGCGGCCACTGCGCAAGGCCCATACCGAGGTCATCGGCCGCCATAAGCTGCGCCGGGAAATTATCGCAACCTTCTTGGCTAATTTGGTGGTCAACCGGGGTGGCATTACCTTCGTCAACGACCTTAAGGAAGAAACCAGTGCCCCGGCGTCGGCCATCGTTAGGGCAGTGGCGGTCACGCGCGAAGCCTTCGAGTTGCGATCGCTGTGGTTGGAGATTCAATCGCTCGACAATGTCGTGCCCTCGTCGACGCAGATCGAGATGCTCGAAACCATCCAGGTGCTGCTCAAACGCGGGACCTTATGGTTCCTGCGGCATGGCCCGCGGCCATTGGATATCGCCCAGACCAATGCGGATTTCCAGCCCGGCATTCGCGAGCTTGGCGATGGTATGGACGACCTGCTGGGCGCGCTCGAACGGCAAAACATGGAACGGGCCTTTCAGTCGCTCCGAGACCAAGGCGTGCCGGAGGGTTTGGCGCGTCGGGTCGCCGTGCTCGAACCGCTCGGCTGCTCGCTCGACATCGCCCAGGCGGCGCGCGAGACCAGTCGCGGTGTTTCCGATGTCGGCGGGGTCTATTTCGCCATCGGCGCCCGCCTCGGCCTCGACTGGCTGCGCAGCCAGGCCGACCGGATCCAGGCGGAAAACAACTGGGAACGCATGGCCGTCACCGCGATGGTTGACGATATGTACGGCCAACAACGTGCGTTGACCAATCGCGTGCTGCTGGTGTCCAACGGCATGATGGGCGAAACCGCAATCGACAATTGGGCGAAAGGCGAGAGCCGTGGCGTCTCCCGGTCTAGTCAGCTGATCGCGGATTTCCGGACCAGCGGCGATCTTGACGTGGCAAAGCTCGCCATCGCCAACCAATATATCGGCGGCATGATTAACCGTTGATCGCGACCGCATTTGCTCTAGCAACATGGACCGCGATTGCGTAGCTTCTTGATCAAGTTTCAGGAGGCTGCACAGACCATGAGCGACACGGCAAACCAACTGACGGCCGGCGGGTCGACCCGCGCCGGCCGCTTTGGTTGGGCGATGTTCGATTGGGCCAACCAGCCCTATTTTACCGTCGTTACCACATTCATCTTTGCGCCCTATTTCACCTCACACGTGGTCGGTGATCCGATATTGGGGCAATCCTACTGGGGCTATACCCAAGCCGCCGCCGGTATCGTGATCGCCGTGCTCGCGCCTTTCCTCGGCGCCATTGCCGACGCCGGCGGACCGCGCAAGCCGTGGATCACGATTTTTGCCGTGATCTGTATCGTTGCCTCGGCCGGGCTTTGGTTTGCGACGCCGGCGGCCGACGCGACGTTGCTGGTGACGGTAATGGTACTTGTCGTAATCGGCACCATCGGCATCGAATTTTCGATCGTCTTCAACAATGCGATGCTGCCGAGCCTGGTCGGCGACGACAAAATGGGCAACCTCTCCGGCTTCGCATGGGGGCTTGGCTATGTTGGCGGCTTGATCGCGCTGTTGGTGGTCTTGGCCGGCTTCAGCCTGCCCGAAGTGCCGCTGTTTGGTCTCGACAAGTCGGCCCACGAACATGATCGCATGGTCGGGCCGATGTCGGCGATTTGGTTTGCTATTTTTATCTTGCCGATGCTGATCTACACGCCGGACATCGTTACCACCGGGCTTGATCGCCGGGCCGCAATCGGCCAGGGCATTCGCACGCTGTTAGGCACCCTGCGGCGGCTGCCGCGTTACCGCAACGTGGCGCTCTATCTGGTCAGCCGGATGATCTACTACGATGGTCAATCGGCGATCTTTGCCTTCGGTGGCGTCTACGCGGCCGGCATATTCGGCTGGGGCACGACCGAGCTCGGCCTGTTCGGAATCATCATCCTGGTATTTGCCGCGATCGGCTGTTTTGCCGGTGGCTGGCTCGACGACCGCATTGGCTCCAAGCCGACGATCGTGGTGGCGGTCTCTGGCCTGTTCTTCTGCACCCTCGCGGTGGTGTCCATCGGCGACGGTCAGGCGTTGTTCTTCTTCACCGTGTCGATGCCGACGGCCGACAGCGCGCTGTTTGCATCGACCGCGGAACGGATATTCCTCGTCGTATCGATTTTCCTCGGTATCTTCGGCGGCCCGGCGCAATCGGCCAGCAGGACCTTGCTGGCCCGGCTGGTGCCGCGGCAGTCGGCCGGTCGCTTCTTCGGGCTTTATGCCTTGTCCGGCAAGGCGACCAGCTTCATGGCGCCGTTGGCAATCGGCGTGATGACCGCGATGTTCGACAGTCAACGGGTCGGCATCGCCATCATCTTGGTCTTTCTCGGCGTCGGCCTGTTGTTGTTCCTCGGCGTCAGAGAAGAACGCACCGAAGAACCCGAATTGCCTTAGACCGCGTTCGATTTTGAAGAACGCGGTCAGGGCCGCGACTGCGGCCCCGGCGCGGCGAGCGCCGCCCCCGCGGAGCCATGCGCCGCAGGCGCATCGGCGTGAGCGCGACAAAGAAAGGACTTGCTTCGATGGCTATCGAAACAAGTCTAGTGGCGAAAATGCCGCATGCCGGTGAAAACCATGGCGAGGCCGGCTTCGTCGGCGGCGGCGATGACTTCGTCGTCGCGCATGGAACCGCCGGGCTGGATGACCGCCGTGGCGCCGGCGGCGGCGGCGGCCAGCAGCCCGTCGGCAAATGGAAAGAACGCGTCGGAGGCAACAACCGAGCCTTCGGTGCCGGGGTTTTCACTACCCTCCGTTGCCACATCGGCGGCCTTTTGCGCCGCGATGCGGGATGAATCGACCCGACTCATTTGCCCGGCTCCGACACCGACGGTGGCGCCGTTCACGGCATAGACAATGGCGTTGGATTTCACATGCTTCGCCACGGTGAAGGCGAACAACAGGTCTGCCAGTTCGCGGTCCGTCGGCTGCCGTTTTGTTACCACCTTGATGTCGGCACGGTCGACGTGGCCGAAATCGCGCTGTTGCACGAGTAAGCCGCCGGCCAACGTCTTCGCCGTCAGTTGTACGGTGCGTGGATCTGGCAATCCACCGGTCACCAGCAGGCGCAGGTTTTTCTTGGTCGCGACGACGGCGCAGGCCTCTGGTGTCGCAGCCGGTGCGATAATGACTTCGGTGAGTATTTCCGTCATCGCCTTGGCCGCGGCCTCGTCGAGGGTTTGATTCATCGCAATGATGCCGCCGAAGGCGCTGATCGGATCGGACGCCAGGGCTTTTCGGTAGGCCGACAGCAGGTCGTCGTCGGTGGCGACGCCGCAGGGATTGGCGTGTTTAATAATGGCAACTGCAGCGCTCCGTTTGGGGTCGAATTCCGCGATCAGCTCAAAGGCAGCGTCGGTGTCGTTGAGATTGTTATACGACAGCGCCTTGCCCTGTAGTTGCTGGGCCGTGGCGACACCAGGCCGGCTTTTTGCGAAGCGGTAGAACGCCGCCGATTGGTGCGGGTTTTCACCATAACGCAAGCGCTCGTCCAGGGTTGCAGTCAGGGTCAGCCGGTTCGGGTAGTCCTGGTTTTGCTGGCCGGCGAACCAGCTGGCGATGGCGCTGTCGTAGGCGCCGGTCCGGGCAAACGCGCTGGCTGCTAATTGCCGCCGGAGTTCACTGCTCGTCGAGCCGTCGTTTTCAGCCATGTCGGCCATGATTGCGGCGTAGTCGGCGGGTTCGACGGCGACGGTGACGAAGCGGTGATTCTTGGCGGCCGAGCGGATCATGGCGGGGCCGCCGATGTCGATATTCTCGATGGCCGTTTCGAAGTCGGCTTCGGCCGCAACGGTTTCCTCGAACGGGTAGAGATTGACCGCCAGCAGATCGATGGCGCCGATGGCGTGGGTCTCCATGGCCGCCTGGTGCTCGACCGCGTCGCGCAGGGCCAGCAGCCCGCCATGAATCTTCGGGTGCAAAGTCTTGACCCGGCCATCCATCATTTCCGGGAAGCCGGTATAGTCTTCGACCGCGGTGACCGGCAGTCCGGCGGCTTGTAACTGTCGGGCGGAGCCGCCGGTCGACAACAGTTCGACGCCGTGGCTAACAAGAAAACGGGCGAAATCTTCGAGGCCCGACTTATCGGACACCGACAACAAGGCGCGGCGGATGCGCACGCGATCGGCGCTGGCTGGGTTCGTCATGGCGTGTTGACCTTATTAGACGTGTCGGCATCTACCGACGTTAAGTTCATGAAACTGACATTCGACTGAGGCTCCAGCGGAGCCGGGTCGAGCGCTCGCTACATTGGCCGGTGACGACAATCTGGCTGCAGCGGCGCTGCGCTTTCGGATCGCCGAGATAGATGCTTTCTTCCAACGACACCGTGCCGCCGTCGATGCGAAATCTCCAACCGACGCCGTTCGCTGTCTGCAACAATGCCCCGGCGCCACCCTGCACCAGGGAAGCCTTGACGGCAGGATGCAGATGGAAGCGCGCGGCGTAGGTTGGTGCTGCCCGTCGGCCGCTTTGACGCTGTAATACGTCTTCGCCCTGCACCGCCTCGCCGGTATCTGATACGAACAAGCGTCGACGATGGGTGATGCCGAAGCGGCTGAGATAGCCGTCATGCTCGGCTTGCAGCCAGACCTGCCCGGCGCGATCCTTTTGGTGCTCGGCCCGCACGGACGGTCGCCGCCGTAGCCTACTGTCGGCATCCATAGCGACGGCATTGTGATCGCCCAAGGTGATCGTGCTGTGCGCCGCCGTCGCCGCGGTGGCGCGTGCCCATTCGCGGTCGCCGGGACCGGCCGCGCCGCAATTGACGAACAACTGTTCGCCGCCGGCGCTGACCTCGAGGCTGAGCAGGCCGGCGTGACCGTAGGGATAAGAGGTCGACCGTCGCGGCCCGACATCGACTAGCAGGATGGTGGCTTCGCGTTCGATCCGCTCGAAGCCGCCATGGGGCGCGCTCGCCGGCGCTCGGCCCGCCGCATCGGCGCGCGCCAGCGTCAGGTCGACGGCATCGCGCTCGCCGGAATTACCGCCGTTGAACAGCGCCAAAATGCCGTCGCCGTGACGGAAGAACCGTAGGATCGGCGCTGCCCGGTCAATGGCGTTCTGCAGCTCCATAGGGACCGGTACCTGTCCGGCCAGCAGGCATTGCCGGGCGGTCACGAGATCCCGCAGCGCCAGATGGTGCTGGCTTGGATTGCGGCTGATATGCACACCGTCCGGCGGAAACTGATCCGCAAGTTCCCGCTTCAAAACGCGCAGTCCGCGGTCGAGGCGGCCGCCGCCGTCGGGCAGGGCGATGCCGCTGGCAATTAGGCCGACCACGGCGGCGAGGCGTGGCTCGCCCGGTGGCGCCAGGCCGACGCTGCGGTTCAAGTGGCGGGCCTGCGCTACCAAGGCCCGAAGCAGAGAATCGCGAAAATCGTCGGTGGTGTCGACCAACAGCCAACGCAGTTGAAAAACCCAGTTGATCATGCGGCGCCCAACCACATCGGCCCGCCAGGCAACGGCGAGCGAAGGGTCGGTTTGCTCCAGCCAAGATTGGATCAGGGCCTGAGCATGAACGCGGGCGGCACGGCCGTCGGCGGCGGCAAAGTGGCGAAGCCAGTCGAAGCCATGCAGGCTGACGTGCCAGGCAAGCGACCGGTCGGTCTGCCAGGGCGGCATGTTGGGGCGAGTTTCCCGTTCTCCGGCCAAGTCGTAAATGCCGCGGAAAATTTCATCGGCGGTCTCGCGGCGCCCGTACCAGGGGTCTTCCGGCCGGGTCACCGGTTGCAAAGCCGGCGCCCGGGCTAGCAGGCGATGGTAGGCCGGCATCCGAAATATCAACTCGCCGAGCCGGCGTTGGGCCTGTCGCATCGGCTCCCGAGCCACGGTATTCAGACCGGGACTCACGGCGCGCCGCGCAGCCTGCGAATGTTCGCCGCGTAATGCTCGGGGCCGCCGGCGAAGGTGGCGGTTCCGGCGACCAGAAGGTCGGCACCGGCTGCGACCGCTTGCGGCGCCGTTTCGAAATTGATGCCGCCGTCGATCTCCAAATCGATGGCCCGCCCCGAACGGTCGATGCGTTGGCGAATGTCGCTGACTTTCTGAAGTTGGCTTGTGATAAAAGCTTGGCCGCCAAAGCCGGGGTTGACGCTCATCACCAATACCAAGTCGATTTCATCCAACACCAGGTCGATGGTCGACGCCGGCGTCGCTGGATTGAGCGCCAGACCGGCTTTCTTGCCGAGCGACCGGATCAGCTGCAGGGTCCTGTGGATATGTGGATTGGCTTCCGGGTGCACGGTGATGATATCGGCACCGGCGGCGGCGAAGTCGGCAATGTAGGGATCCGCCGGGGCAATCATCAAATGCACGTCGAACGGCTTGTTGGTCGACGGCCGCAAGGCCTTGATCACCGCCGGGCCGATCGAGATGTTGGGGACGAAATGGCCGTCCATGACGTCGATATGAATCATATCCGCGCCGGCCGTGTCGATCGCGGCGACTTCCGCGCCGAGATTGGCGAAATCCGCGGCCAGGACGGATGGAGCAATCCGTGTTGGTTTCTGCATGGGGCCTTACCTATCAAGTTGCCTGCATGCTCGCAAGCGTCGCCGAAGCAATCGCACGATGTCGGGTCAAATTCGCAGCAAGCGGCAGGCGTAGAAACCGTCGAGGCCACCATATTCCGGCAGGTGACAGGGCAAGGTACGGAGATCGCCGGCGTCGGTTACAAGAGCGTCGAGACCAAAGACATCCACCGGCGTAAGCGGTGTTCTCCGGACCGGCGCGCCGTCGGCAAGCAGCCGGGCAATGCGCTGCTCGCCTTCTTCGGGCTCCATCGAACAGGTGCAATAAACGATGGTGGCGCCAGGACTGGCCAATTGGATGGCGGCATCGAGCAGGCGGTCCTGGGCTGCGATCAGACCGGCCAGGTCTTCGGGTTTTTTGGTCCAGGCGATATCGGGGTGGCGCCGCAGCGTGCCGGTGCCGGTACAGGGCGCATCGAGCATCACGGCGTCGGCGGTACCATCGGGCCGCCATGCCGTGACATCGGCGTCGACACAGTCGGCGTGCAGGCCGAGCCGGGACAGGTTGTCGCGCAGCCGTTGCAGCCGCGGCCCGGAGCGATCAACTGACGTGACCCGGCCGCCGGCGTCGGCCAATTGCGCGGTTTTGCCGCCCGGTGCGGCGCACAGATCGAAGACCCGCTTGCCGGCGACCGGACCCAGCAAGTGGGCTGGCAGTGCTGCCGCGGCGTCTTGGATCCACCACGTGCCGTCCTGATAGCCGGCGAGGTCGACGGGATTGGCGGTCTGTTGGCGCCGTAGGCCGCCGGTTGGCAACGCCGCCGCGCCGAGCTGGTCGGCAGCATCGGCGGCATCGACGGTATGCTTGAGGGTGAAATCCAACGGCGGCGGGTTGGCCAGCACCGCCTGGATCTCTGCCGTCGTCGCCGCGCCGTAGGTCGCCTGCCAGCGGTTGCGCAGCCAATCAGGCAGATTGCGGCTGAGCGCCGGATGCGCGCGCAGCAAGTCTGCGCCTTCGCGCGCCAGCCTTCTGAGCACGGCATTGACCAAGCCGCGGTAGCGGCTGTTGGCTGGCAATTGCCGCATGCCGCCGTCGACGGCGGCATGCGCCGGCACACCGATGAATAGCAGTTGAGCCGTCGATATGCGTAAAATATCACGGGCCGATCCGGCGCGCGCTGGCAACTCATGATCCAGGCAGTGATCGATCACATGATCGATCTCCCCGAGGTGGCGCAGTGTCTCGGCGACGATGGCATGCGCGAAGCGGCGATCCCGTGCCGCCAGTGCGTCGCGTCCGGTGGCCAAGGCTTCGCTCAACACCTGGCCGCGGTGGAGCACCGCACCCAGCATCGACAGGGCCGCCTGGCGGACGGCAACGCCGTCACTCGCTTTGTCTTGGCGCTGGGTCATCGTCACCTCACCCCCACGGGCCGCGGCCGGAGCCTTCGCCCGCCATGGCGTGAAGCCGACGGATGCGCTCGGCCATGGCCGGATGGGTGGAGAACAGCGCGCCGATTTGCCGGGCGTGCAGCGGGTTGACGATGAACAGATGCGCCGTCGCCGGATTGTCTTCCGCCATGCGGTTGTCGATCTGCTGGGCCGATCGATCTAGCTTGGCCAGCGCATCGGCCAGCCACAGCGGCCGGCCGCAAATTTCCGCGCCGACGCGATCGGCTTCGAATTCGCGGCCCCGCGAAATCGCCATTTGCACAACCATGGCGGCAAGCGGCGCCAAGATCATCAGCGCGATGGTGCCGATCAAGCCCAGCGGATTGTTGCGGCTGCCGCCGAAAAATAAGGCGAAATTGGCCAGCATGCTGATGGCGCCGGCGATGGTCGCGGTGATCGTCATGATCAGGGTATCACGGTTTTTGACATGTGCCAGTTCGTGGGCCATGACGCCGGCGACTTGCTCGGTCGACAGCCGGCTGAGCAGCCCGGTGGTGGCGGCGACCGCGGCATTCTCCGGGTTTCGACCGGTGGCAAAGGCGTTGGGCTGCTCGGAATCGACCACATAGATGCGTGGTACGGGCAGATTGGCGTTTTCTGCAAGCTGGGTCACCATAGTTACCAGTTGCGGCGCGCTCCTGGTGTCGACTTCGCGGGCGCCATACATGCGCAGGACCAGTTTGTCAGCATTCCAGTAGGAAAACACGTTAAGGCCAAGCGCCACCAGCAACGCGATGATCAAGCCGACTTCTCCGCCCAGCAAAAAGCCAACGACGAGAAAGAGTGCCGTCATTGCCGCGAGCAAGAGTGCCGTTCGCGCGTAATTCATTGCTGTTCCTTTTGGTCCACTCGACAACTGGTTCCCCGCACCATATTTAAGAGGCAGCCGGTTTGCTTCAACCGGCACCCGAAAGCAAGCGAAAGTCAGAACCATGGCGGAACGCACCGACGCGGCCGAATCGCAAACCGATGATTCCGGCCTGATCGAGGGCAAAGACGGCAAGCTTCGGAAAACCAGACCGGCGCATAAGCTCGAGCAGGCTCCCGGCGAAGTGGACGGGCCCAAGGGACCAGAGCCGACCCGCTACGGCGACTGGGAGAAAAAAGGCCTGATCAGCGATTTCTGACGCGGCCTTTATAGGAATAATTTCACTGCTTCAATACCAGACGTTTTGTTCGAATCCGAGAACAAAGCGGCGTCACCAACGAATCGCGATTCGTTTGCTGCCCTAAAAAGCCTTTATGTATGAATCGGTTGAACCGCCGAGTCTTGGGTTAGTGCTGTTCCGACCCACGAGATCTAGTATTTCCGGCGGATTCGGCGTGACTGCTCGGAAAGGGATAAGATTCATTGGAACGAATCGCTATCCGCATTTGTTCCTATGTTCGCGCTATGGTCAGGGCGCGGCCGAATCGTTTTGATTGGTTTGCTAAAATGCCATGTTTATGGAAAATACGTTGGACCAAACATAGGAGCCGTCATGCCGCAACGCCCGCTTGGCCGCGCCACCTTGTTGCCTATTGCAATCGACCGTCAGGCGCGGCCAGGCCTGCAGCGCCAGATCTATGAGCAGCTGCGCGACGGCATTCTGGCCGGGCGGGTGGCACCCGGCACGCGTTTGCCAGCGACGCGGGAGCTGGCGCGCGATATCGGTGTTTCCCGCAACACTGTGGTCGGCGCGTTCGAGCAGCTGTTGGCAGAGGGCTATGTGCGCGGCGCCGTCGGGTCGGGTACCTATGTCGCCGAATTAACACCGGATGCCCTGCTCAACGCGCGATTGCCGTCCGAGGCGGCGCCGCCGATCACCGTGGTGGCGCGCCGCCGCGGTTTGTCCGAGCGCGGCCGCCGCATCACCGGCATTCGCCAGCCCGCCCGGTCGCCGGCCGGCGGCGCCTTCGCGCTCGGCCCGGCGGTCGATTTGTTTCCGTCGGCCGAGTGGGCGCGGCTGCTCGCCCGGGTCTGGCGGCGCCCGGAACCGGCAATGATGCATTACGGCGACCCGGCCGGTGATCCGCCGTTGCGCCGTGCCATAGCTGACTATTTGCGCGAGGTCCGCGCGCTGCGCTGCACTCCCGAACAAGTCATCGTCGTCGCCGGCGCGCAACAGGGTATCGATCTGGCGGCGCGGGTGCTGACCGACGCCGGTGATGCCGCGCTGGTCGAGGAACCGGGCTATGCCGGCATTCGCGGCGCCTTGACCGCGTCCGGCGCGCGCCTGGTACCGACGCCGGTGGACGCGGAAGGCTTGGATATTCGCCACGGCGAGGCGGCGGCGCCGGATGCCCGGCTGGCCTGTGTGGCCGCGTCCCGCCAATATCCGCTTGGCATGACCATGAGCCTGTCACGACGGCTCGAACTGCTGCATTGGGCCGAACGCCGCGACGCCTGGATCATCGAGGACGACTATGACAGCGAGTATCGTTATGGCGGCCAACCGGTCGCCGCCTTGCAAGGGCTCGACCGCACCGGCCGGGTGATCTACGTCGGCAGTTTCTCGAAGGTGATGTTTCCGTCACTTCGCCTGGGCTATTTGGTGGTGCCGGCGGATCTCGCCGAACCGGTCGTGCGGGCGCGCGCCGTGCTTGATGCCCATCCTTCCGCAGTGACGCAGCGGGCGCTGGCGCATTTTATCGATGACGGTGGCTTCGCGGCGCACATTCGGCGTATGCGCCGACTTTACGCGGCGCGCCAGTCGGCGCTGTTGACGGCTGCGCGGCGCCATTGGTCCGGGCTATTGATCGTGCCGCCCAGCGAATCCGGCATGCATCTGCTGGCGACCATCGACACCGCCGCCGCCCGGGGCGTCAGTGACCGGGAAATCGCCCAGCGCGCCGGCGCCGCGGGCATCACGGTTCAACCACTGTCGACTTACTACAACGGACCGGCTGAGCGCCAAGGGCTGGTGCTCGGCTTTGCCGCCGTTGCCGAAGAGCAAATGGACCGGGCGGCAACGGCATTGGCGGCCGCTTTTGGTGACTAAATGAATGAATTCGGCTGCTATGTTCGCAGCCAGGGCCGCGACTGCGGCCCTGGCGCGATTAGCGCCGCCCCCGCGGAGCGTTGCGCTGCAGGCGCATCGGCGTGAGCGCAACACCGCGTCACCGGTTTTGCCGGTTCTCCACCAAATCGTCGACGACCGCCGGCTCCGCCAGAGTCGAGGTGTCGCCGAGATTGCCAAAATCGTCCTCGGCGATCTTACGCAGGATGCGCCGCATGATCTTGCCGGAACGGGTCTTCGGCAGCCCAGGCGCGAATTGGATGAGATCCGGCGACGCGATCGGGCCGATTTCCTTGCGCACCCATTGTTTCAGCTCGGTGCGCAGGTCCTCCGACGACGGTTCGCCGACATTTAGGGTAACGTAGGCGTAAATGCCTTGACCCTTAATGTCGTGCGGGTAGCCAACCACGGCCGCTTCGGCGACTTTGCCGTGAGCGACCAGGGCGCTCTCGACTTCCGCCGTGCCCATGCGATGGCCGGACACGTTGATCACGTCGTCGACCCGGCCGGTGATCCAGTAATAGCCGTCGGCGTCCCGGCGGCAGCCGTCGCCGGTGAAATAGCGTCCCGGGAAAGTCGAGAAATAGGTCTGCAAAAAGCGCTCATGATCGCCGTAGACGGTGCGCATCTGACCGGGCCAGGAATCGGTGATGCAAAGATTGCCGGTGCCCTCGCCTTCGATCGGCCGGCCATCGCCATGCACCAGCATCGGCTGTATGCCGAAAAACGGCAGGGTCGCGGAGCCTGGCTTCTGGTCGATGGCGCCGGGCAGCGGCGTAATCGAGATACCGCCGGTCTCGGTTTGCCACCAGGTGTCGACGATCGGGCAGCGGCCGTTGCCGACGATATTGTAATACCACATCCAGGCTTCCGGATTGATCGGTTCGCCGACGGTGCCGAGCAGGCGCAGCGACGACCGCGTGGTCGCCTTCACCGGGCCGTCGCCTTCGCGCATCAAGGCACGGATCGCGGTCGGCGCGGTATAGAAAATGTTGATGTCATGTTTGTCGCAGACCTGCCAGAACCGCGACGCATTGGGATAATTCGGTACGCCTTCGAACATCACCGTGGTCGCGCCATTGGCCAGCGGGCCATAGAGGATATAGGAATGACCGGTGACCCAGCCGACGTCGGCCGTACACCAATAGATATCCCCATCATGGTAGTCGAAGACATATTGATGGGTCATCGAGGCATAGACCATATAGCCGCCTGTGGTGTGCATCACGCCCTTCGGTTGGCCGGTCGAGCCCGAAGTATAGAGAATGAACAGCGGGTCTTCGGCGGCCATTTCCTCGGCCGGGCAATCGGCCGAGGCGGCGGCCACCAGCTCGTCGTACCAGACGTCGCGGCCGTCCTGCCAATCGATGGCGCCGCCGGTTCGCTTCACCACGACGCATTTGTCGACGCCGGGGCATTTTTCCAAGGCCGCATCGGTGTTGGCCTTGAGTGGGACCGGCCGGCCGCCGCGGACGCCTTCGTCGGCGGTGATGACCAGGTTCGAATCGCAGTCGATGATGCGGCCTGCCAGCGAGTCCGGCGAAAAGCCGCCGAACACCACGGAATGAATGGCACCGATGCGGGCGCAGGCCAGCACCGCCACGGCAATCTCCGGGATCATCGGCAGGTAGATCGTGATCCGGTCGCCCTTTTTGACGCCGAGGGATTTCAACGCGTTGGCGAACCGGCAGACCTGCTCGTGCAATTCGCGATAGCTGATTTTCTTGTCGTCGGCCGGATCGTCGCCTTCCCAGATGATCGCCGTCTGATCGCCGCGCGTGGCGAGATGGCGGTCGAGGCAGTTGGCGGACGCGTTCAGGGTACCGTCATAGAACCAGCGGATATGCAGGTCATCGGCGGCGTAGGACACGTCCTTGACCTTAGTGAACGGCTTGATCCAGTCGACGCGCTTGCCGTGCTCGGCCCAAAACCCTTCGGGGTCGGTGATCGACCGCTCGTACATTTCTTCATATTGGGCCTTGTTGCACCAAGCCTTCTCGGCCCATTCTTGGGATACCGGAAATATCTGATCCGCCATGGCTCGCCTGTCTCCTGCTTGTCGAAACGGCCAACTGCCGTCAGGTGGTATTGGTAAGTCGGATTATTGTATTAATTTCCCCGCCGAACAAGGCGACTGGAGGCGCTTGCCGCATGCAACTGCAACTCTCGACCTGGGCTGACGTCGAAGCCTATCTCACACGATCGACCGGCATCATCATTCCGATCGGCTCGACCGAGCAGCACGGCCCCAACGGGTTTGTCGGCACCGATGCGTTGTGCCCGGAAATCGTTGCCGCCGGCGTTGCCGAGGAAGTCGAGGTCATGGTGGCACCAACCATCGCCGTCGGCATGGCCCAGCACCATCTCGCTTTTCCCGGCTCGATGACCCTGCGTCCCAGCACGTTGATCGCGGTCATCGTCGATCAAATCAATTCGCTGTCGTTGCACGGCTTCGACCGGTTCTTCTTTCTGAACGGGCACGGTGGCAATATCGCCACCGCCAGCGCCGCCTTCTCCGAAATCTATGCCCAGTCCAGCCTGCAGGCCTCGCCCTCCAACCAGCGGCCGGTGCGTTGCCAGCTCAAGAACTGGTGGCAAAGTGATGCGATCAAGGCGCTGTCGGCGGAATTGTTCGGCGACGCAGAAGGCGGTCACGCAACACCGTCGGAAGTGTCGCTGACTTATTTCGGCTATCCGGATAACATACCGGAGGCGACGGAGATGAATCCGCCGATCGCGCCCAAGGGGCCGATCTACGACGCCGCAGACTACCGCCGGCGCTTCGCCGACGGCCGCATCGGTTCAAATCCCGGCCTGGCGACCGTCGAAGCCGGACGCCGGCTGTTCGAGGCCTCGGTCGCTGACGTGGTGCAAACTTACAACGACTTCTTGATCGCGGATTAGACCGCGTTCAATTTTGAGATACGCGGTCAAGGCCGCGACTGCGGTCCCGTCGCGGTTAGCGACGCCCCTGCGGAGCCGTGCGCCGTAGGCGCATTGGCGTGAGCGTGACAAAACAGATCTGGTTCGAAGACAATCGAAGCAGATCTAGAGTCCGCCCATGGTGCAGAGCAGCTGCCATTCGTGGGCTTCCATCGGCATGACCGAAAGCCGCGTATGGCGGACCAATGCCAGGTTTTCAAGTCGCGGCTCCGCCTTGATCGCGGCCAATGTCACGGGTTCGGGCAAGGCCTCGACGGCGCGCACGTCGACCATGCCGAACCGTCCCTTGGGATCGGTCGGATCCGGGTAATGCTCGCGGATCACTTCGACGATGCCGACGATCTGCTTTTCTTTGACCGAATGGTAGAAGAAGACCTTATCGCCGACTTTCATGTCCTTCATGTTGTTGTCGGCCTGGTAATTGCGGATGCCGTCCCATTCGGCACCCTTCTTACCTTCCTTGACTTGATCATCCCAGGACCAAGCGCCGGGCTCCGATTTCATTAGCCAATAATTCATCCGCCTCGTTCTCCTAAGTCCGTCTATTCCGATTTGAAAGACCGCGTCAGCAAGCCGCCGATAACCTGGTCGAGGCCGTCACCTTCGTGCAACAGCCTTTGCACCGCGTGCACGATCGGCATGTCGATGCCGTGTTGTCTGGCCAAGCCGTGCAGCGCATCGGCTGTCCAGACACCTTCGGCGATGCTGCGCCGTTCGTTCAATATCTCTTCGAGCGCCCGGCCGCGGCCGAGCTCGACACCGAGCGAGTAGTTGCGTGACGTCCCGCTGGTACAGGTCAGAACCAGGTCGCCGAGGCCGGCGAGGCCCATCAGGCTTTCGGACGTGACCTTCAGATGTCGGCCGAGCCGCAACAGTTCGGCGAGCCCGCGTGAAATCAAAGCAGCACGGGCATTGTCGCCGAGCGCCCGGCCTTCGACGATGCCGCAGGCGATGGCCAGGACGTTTTTCACCGCGCCGCCGAGTTCGGCGCCGCGCGGGTCGGCGGAATAGTATGGTCGAAACTCCGGTCGGCCCAAGGCGTCGATCAGGCGTTGGCCGATCGCCGGGTCGCTGGCAGCCAGGGTAACCGCGGTCGGCAAGCCCCGGGCCACCTCGATCGCGAAGGTCGGTCCGGACAGCACCGCCTGCGGATTGTCGGGCAGGGTTGCGTCCAGCACCGCGCTCATCGTCGCGCCGGTGCCTTGCTCGATGCCCTTGCAGCAAATCACCAAGGGTGGGTCGGGCGTCGCGACCGCCGCCAGGTCCGTGGCGACGCTACGCAGATGCTGTGCCGGTACCGCCAACAACAGCGCGTCGGCCTGGGCGGCTTCGTCGAGGCGGCCGGTAGCATGGATCGTCGGATCAAGTTCAATATCCGGTAGATAAAGCGGATTAACGTGACCGTTATTGACTGCCTCGACGACCGCCGGGTTGCGCGCCCACAATATGACATCGCGGCCGGCGGCGGCGGCGGCCATTGCAAGCGCGGTGCCCCAGGCGCCGCCGCCCAAAATGCCGATGCGACTGATGGCTGAATTATCGTCGGTCATAGACCACGCCTCATGCCTTGACACCGGCGCCGGGCGCCGGCGGCGCCGTCGGGTCGAGTGGCCAGCGCGCCCGGGCGGCGCAATCGAGGGGATCGGTCAGGCCGGCGGCGAAGCGTTCTATTCCGGCCCAGGCGATCATCGCCGCGTTGTCGGTACAAAGCGCCACCGGCGGCACGGCCAAGGCGCAGCCCTGGGCGTCCGCCAGGTCGCCAAGCGCCCGGCGTAGGCTCGAGTTGGCGGCGACGCCACCGGCCACCACCAGGCGAACGGCGCCGGGGTGCATTTTGCGGAACACGGCGATGGCGTTGGTGGTTCGGTCGATCAGGCAATCGACGACGGCGGCCTGAAAGCTCGCCGCCATGTCGGCCTTGTCCCGGTCGTCGGGCGGTTGCGGTAAGGCGGCGACGGCATGGCGGACCGCCGTCTTGAGGCCGGAGAAGGAAAAGTGGCAATCGGGCCGGCCCCGTAACGGCCGCGGCAGCGTAAAGCGTGCTGCATCGCCGGTTTCCGCCCAGCGTTCGATCGCCGGGCCGCCGGGATAGCCGAGGTCGAGCAGTTTCGCGGTCTTGTCGAAGGCTTCTCCGACGGCATCGTCGATGGTGGTGCCGAGCCGGCGGTAGCGGCCGACGCCGTCGACGCTCAACAACTGGCAATGGCCGCCGGACACCAACAACAACAGATAGGGGAACACCAGATCGCCGATCAGCCGCGGCGTCAGCGCGTGGCCTTCCAGGTGATTGACCGCGATCAGCGGCTTGGCGGTCACCGCGGCGATGGCCTTCGCCGTCATCAGGCCGACCATGACGCCGCCGATCAGGCCGGGGCCGGCGGTCGCCGCCACCGCGTCCAGGTCGGCAAACTCCATATCGGCCGCCGCCAGGGCATCGGCCACCAGTCGGTCGATGTGGTCGATATGACTGCGCGCGGCGATTTCCGGCACAACGCCGCCATAGGGCGCATGCTCCGCCATTTGGCTCAGCACCAGGTTGGCGCGAATGGTTCGGTCGCTGGTAACCACCGCCGCGGCGGTCTCGTCGCAGCTGGTTTCTATGCCTAAAACCGTGGTCGACATGCCTGACCTTTCACTCGCGGCCTCGCGCCGACCTTATGCATTGTGCCGGCCCGTGTCATTGGTTTATGAAGGTCTCTCTATCAAGCCTCTACACATCGCAAGGCCATGACGCAACCGGTCATCCGCATTGGTACCCGTGGCAGCCCCCTCGCCCTGGCTCAGGCCCATGAGACGCGCGACCGGCTGCTGGCTGCGCACGCCGATTTGCCGGCGGCGGCGATCGCCATTGAGGTCATCCGCACCAGCGGCGACCGGATCCAGGACCGCGCCCTGGCGGCGGCCGGCGGCAAGGGCCTGTTCACCAAGGAAATCGAAGAGGCGTTATTGGCCGGTACGATCGACATGGCCGTGCATTCCATGAAGGACGTGCCGACGGTCTTGCCCGACGGGCTTGAGATCGTCTGTTTGTTGCCGCGCGAAGACGTGCGCGACGCCTTCATATCGTTGCGGGCGGCAAGCCTTGATGATTTGCCCCCGGGCGCCTTGGTCGGCACCGCCAGCCTGCGGCGCCAGGCGCAGGTGCTAAGGCTAAGGCCCGACCTGAAGGTCGGGATCCTGCGCGGCAACGTCGAAACCCGATTGCGCAAGCTCGGCGACGGTGCCGTCGATGCGACGCTTCTGGCGGCATCGGGCCTCAACCGGCTCGGCATGGCCGACCGGGCGACGGCGCTGATCGAGACCGACCGCATGCTGCCGGCGGTGGCGCAGGGCGCCATCGGCATCGAATGCCGGCGCGACGATGCTGCGGCGGCGGCCCGGCTGGCGCCGTTGAACGACGGTGTGACCACGACCTGCGTGACCGCGGAACGCGCGTTCCTGGCCGAACTCGACGGTTCCTGCCGGACGCCGATCGCCGGGCTGGCAGCGCTCGATGATGCCGGTGCGCTGGTGTTCAAAGGCGAAGTGCTGAGCCCCGACGGCCGACAGTGTTTTCAGGCAACGCGGCAGGGGACGCCGGCGGATGCCGGCCGGCTCGGCGCCGATGCGGGCGCTGAAATCAAGGCCGGGCTGCCGCCGGATTTCTTCGTCGACGGCGGTTCGGATTGATGCGCGTCGCGCTGACCCGGCCACGCGCCGATTCCGAGCGTTTGGCGGCAGAACTCGCGGCGGCCGGCATCGAGACGGTGATATCGCCGGTCTTGGAAATCGTCATCGAACCGCCCGAGGATTTCGACCCGGCCGGCTATCAGGCGATCTTGTTGACCAGCCGCAACGGCGCCGACGCCCTGGCGGCGAGCACCGTGCTTCGCAATCTGCGGATCTTGGCGGTCGGCGACGCCACCGCCGATCGTGCTGCCGAGCTCGGGTTTGCGAAAGTCGAAAGCGCGGACGGCGATGCCGAGGCCTTGATTACGCTCAGCGTCGAATGTTTGGCGCCGGCGGATGGGCCGGTTATGCATGCGCGCGGCCGGGAAACGCGCGGCAATGTGTCGCCACGACTTTCGCAGCATGGTTTTGACATCGAATCCGTGGTTCTCTATCGGGCGGAACCGGTCGCGGCGCTGGAAGCGGCGATGCGGCAGGCCTTGGCCGACGGCAAACTCGACGGTGTGCTGGCGTTTTCGCCGCGCAGCATGGGTCGCTTTGCCGATTTGGTGGCCGCGGCGGGTTTGGCCGAGTCGTTACGCTCGGTTGTGCTGTATGTTATGAGCGCGGCGGTGGCGGAAGTGGCGGCACAGTTGCCTTGGGGCAAGGTCGTGGTCGCGGCGGCACCGACCCAAGAAGCGTTATTGGAAGCGGTCAGGGCGGCCGCAGCGAACACAGGGACGACGGACATGACGTCGACGAAAGACACGCCAGAAGATCAGGAACCGGCAGCCGGCGGCGATACGCCATGGAAGACCACGCCTGCGGATGACGATGAGCGGCCGGCCGACGTGGCCGCAGAAGACGCACCGCAAGCCACCACCGATGCCGCCTTCGACGACGCGTCCGCCGACGCCTATGCCGACGACCCCGACATTCCCGACGCGCCGCTTAGGGATCCCGCCGCCGAACAACCGGCGCGGCGGCGCTGGCCTTATGTGCTGGTCGCCCTCATCGTATTTTTTGTTGCTGGCCTGGTCGCTTGGCCGTTCGTGATGCCGCAGGTCGCCGCCTATTTGCCGGAATCCCTGGCCAGCCGCCTGACCGGCGCCCCCATGGGCGACAAATTGGGCGACCGAATGGGTGATTTGGAACAGCGTCTCGCGACGTTGGATGCCCGCCTTGGCGCGGTCGAAACCGCGGACAGCGATCGCGATGCGGCGGCGGAAGCGATCCGCAAACGCTGGGACGTCCGGCTTGAAACCCTCGAGACTGGCCTCGCCCAGGGCCACCCTGCCCGCGCCGGCCTAGCCGATCGGATCGACAAAACCGACGCCCGCCTTGATGAAGTGGCCGGCCGCTTGGCGGCGCCGTCCGATGGCGCCGCCCTCGGCGAACGCTTGGACCGACTAACCGCCCGGCTCGCGGCGTTGGAAGCGGCGCCGGTCGCAGCCGCCGGCGGCGACGGCGCCATAGCCGCCGCCGCGCTACAGCGTCTTGCGGCCCGGCTTGACGGCTTGGAAGAAGCCCTCGCCGGACTCAAGGGCGGCGGCGAAGCGGATGCCCAGCTCAGCCGCCTCGCCGAAGAAATCGGCGGCCTGAAACAGGCGCTGGCCGGTCTAAGCGACGGCACCGCCGCCCAGGGCGAACGGCTTGCCAAGCTCGAAGCCAGCACTGTGGCCGGGAAAGGCGAGGCGCGCAGCGCTGGCCTCGCGGTGGCGTTGAGCCAGCTGCGTGTGGCAAGCCGCGGCGCGGCGCCGTTCGAAGAGGAGCTGGCCGCGGTCAAGGCGTTCGGTGCCGATGATCCGGAGTTGGCGACGCTCGCGGCGCCGGCGGCCAGCGGCGTCGCCACCATCGGCGACTTGCGGGTGCGGTTTGCCGGGCTCGCCGATGACATCGTTCAGGCCGCGCGACTGCCGGCCGACGACGGCTGGATGTCGCGCACCGTGGCCCGGCTCGGCCAATTGGTGCGCGTGCGCCGCACCGGCGAGGTCACCGGCGATGAGGCCGACGCCATCGTCGCCCGGATCGAACTCAGGCTTGCCGCCGGCGATTTGGCCGCCGCGGTCGGCGAAGTCAAAAGCCTGCCCGCGGCCTCGGCCGAGCTGGCGGCGGATTGGCTGAGCGCCGCCGAAGCCCGCCTCGCCGTCGACCGCACCACCGCCGAGCTGCAGGCGCGGCTGCTCGCCGCCCTCGGCGGCAGCGGCAGTTAGGCCGGCGGAGCCCATCATGATCCGATTTCTCATCCTGTTTCTCGTCATCGTCGTCCTAGGCTCGCTGGCCGCCGTGCTGGCCGACAACCCCGGCTCCATCGCCGTCGATTGGGGCGGCTGGCGGGTCGACACCTCGGCAGGATTGGTGGTCGTCGCCGTCCTCTTCGTCATCGCCATTGCCGCTTTGATCTATCGTTTCTGGCGCTGGTTGCGGCAGGCGCCGCGGGTGTTGGGTGACGCCCGGGCGCAGTCGCGCATCAAGCGCGGCCATACGGAACTGAGCAACGGCCTGGTGGCGGTCGCCGCCGGCGACGCCAAGACCGCGGCAAAACATGCCAAACGCGCAGAGGCCTTACTCGACGAGCCGGTGCTGACCTTGTTGTTGTCGGCGCAAGCGGCCCAACTCGCCGGCGACGAGCGCCTGGCCGAGAGCCAGTACCGCAGCATGCTGGAACGCCCGGAAACCGAAATCCTGGGGCTGCGCGGCCTGCTCGGTCAGGCCGGCCGCTCCGGCGACCGCCAAGCAGCGTTGAAGCTCGCCAAGCGGGCCGGCGAATTGAGCCCCGGCACGCCCTGGGTGGTCGAGGCCGGTTTCCGGCTCGAGGCTGAGGCCGGCCATTGGCAGGACGCCGAGACCGCCCTCGACCGGGCCGAACGGTTGAAGCTCTATCCGGCCGATGAAGTGAAGCGCAATCGCGCGGTGCTGCGTTATGGTGCCGCCGCGGCCGCCGCGGCCCAAGGCCGCAGCAGCGACGCCCTCGGCCTGGTGCGCGGCGCCCGCAAGCTGGCACCCGACTTCATCGCCGCCGCCCACCTCGAGGCCCGGCTCTATTCGGCCGACGGCAAAACCCAGAAGGCCGAGCGGGTGTTGTCCGACGTCTGGGCCAAGGCGCCGCATCCGAGCCTCGGCGTGCTCTGGCAACAGATCCATGGCGATCTGGATGCCGACAAGCGCCTGGCCCGGCTCGACGTGCTGCTGCCGCGCAACCAAAACCACCGGGAAAGCCGCGTGCTCGAAGCCGGCGCCGCGTTCCGCGCCGAAGACTGGCAGCGGACCCGGACGGCGCTCGAAGCCCTGCTTGCCGAAGAGGCCGACCCGGACCAGCGCGTCTGCCGGCTCATGGCCGAGTTCGAGGAAACCTACAAAGGCAACGCCGCCGCCGCCCGCGACTGGCTGGTCAAGGCCGCCCACGCGCCCCAGGCTGGGCGCTGGCGCTGCCGCGAATGCGGCCACTTCCACGCCGACTACGAAGCCCTCTGCCCGGCCTGCGGCGCCTTCGCCGGCCTCACCGACGCCGACCAGGAAGCCGCCGCCCGCGCCCGCTCGGCGGGCTTATTGTCGGTCGCTACCGAGACCCCGGAAGCCCTTGAAGCGCCTAAGCAGTCCTCCGGCAGCGCCGCGGCAGGCTAAGCCCGCGGCCGAGCCGCCGATGATGCTTGCAGCGGCGCCCGGAAAACCCTATCTTCCCGCCGCAATGCCGCGTTAGCTCAGTTGGTAGAGCACAGCATTCGTAATGAGTTGGGATAGCGGAAAGACGTTAGTGAAACTAAGCGGTTAGGATTGCCCTGATCGGAACTTTGCAACAATTTTGCAACATTTGCCGCCTTAGCTCAGTTGGTAGAGCACAGCATTCGTAATGCTGGGGTCGGGTGTTCGAGTCACCCAGGCGGCACCATTTTTTTGTGATTACACTACGTCAAGGGTGAGTGAGCGAGTTTTTCGGCCGACTCGCGCGTTCATTCAGACTAAAACTTCAATAACCGCGACCAGAACCCACCGTGCTTCTGTGTGGACGAAGGCATCTGGTCTACGCCACCGGTGCCTTTCGGCGCGTAATGGCCTGTCTTCAAAATGCGATCATAGGTTCTGCCGGCCGCGACCCTTTCCTGAGACCATTGCTCCGCCCATCGAACTGTGCTGCCGTCGATCCAATAATGTGATCGGCAGGGGAAGCTCCAGTTGCCGATGGAGGGGTGGAGCGTGACGCCCTGACCATCGTATGTAAGTTTCCAGTCGGTCGGACTCAGGGGCGTCACGACTTCGCAGCCGCAGCCACAACAGCATCTATGGGCGACCGTAGCGTAACCCATGGAGATATAGAGCTTCTGCTCCTCGAGATTTTCGGGGACGGCCATCACGAATTCGGAAGTGAGAACGATTTCTTTTTCTTTTTTCATCCGTTGTCCTCATTGAGTAGATGATTGCCGTCGATGGTGTAAGCGCTGAAATGCTCCTTCTCCAGGTCGCGGTAAAAGCCGAGCAACTTTTTCCATCTGACGACCGCGAACATGGCGTTGAGGCCGTTAAGCTCGGAAATTTGGATGTTCTTCGAGTAGATGCCGTCGGCGTCACCGCCGGTGAGGCCGATACGCTTTTTCTCATGGACATGATTGCGTTGCTCAGGGGTACTCGCAGTCGTCCGGACGATGCCCTGAAGCTGGCCATCGATCAGTTCGATGCCCATGCCAACATCGATGAACGAGATTCCCCGCTCCTCCAGGCGTTCCGGAATTCGATGACAGTGCATTCAACTATTGTTCAGCCTAGTGGCCCGAACCCGCGCGCTAATATGCCACCTCAAATTCACCACCCTATCCCAACACCAACCGCGCGTGCCGATGATTCACGACCCCGGCAATTTTCCCCTCCAGGTTGCCGACTTCGTGGGAGCTGTCGAATAGGTGGGTTGAGCCGGCGATGACGCTGACCCGGCCGTCGGGGCCGGCGAGCGGCAGGTAGACGGCTTCGGTGGTGCGCCTGGTGCCGTGCAGCAGGATATCGCCGCTCGCTAGGTAGCCGCAGGGCAGCCGGCTCATGTCGCCGAACATTGTCCGATAGGAGGCGCGCAAGTCCCTGGGGATCAGATGCAACAGATTGCGGCCGGTAATCTCGATGCCGAAGCGCCGGTCGATGGAGGTGCCGCAGAGCCGCACCAAAATCTCTTCCGGGCCGCGGTAATCCAGCAGCCAAATGCAATTCAGCAAGTGCGGAATGCGGACCGGATCGAAATCGTCCCTGAGCGGCAATTGACCGCCATGACGAATGCTCAGCCAGTATTGCAGGAACTGGCCGTTTTTCTCGTGCAACGGCTCGGCTCGTTCCGCCGATATGGCTTCCGGTTCCAGTACGATGTTGTGTCTGGTGGACATATATTGCGGTTTTTCCAGGGCCCTTGATTGTTTGCCGGACAATGATGACCGGCACGTGACCGGGTGTCGAGTCTGGCCGACGCGTATGAATATCTGATTGATCTCTATCAATGACGCGGTTGGTGCCGTGGGGATAGTGTTGCATCGGCGGGAGTGTTGTTAGGCAGTATTTGATAGAGGCAACACCAATGACGGACATCACAGACTATATCCGCTTGCACCGAACCGAGCCGTTCCGGCCGGTCGCGACGGCGCAGGCACTGTTCCGGCTCTGGCACCGGCGGACGCGCAGTCGCGCCTTCCTACAACGGGCGAGCCGACACGAGCTTGCCGATATTGGCCTCAGCCCCTGGCAATGCCAAGCGGAGGCCAACAAGCCGTTTTGGCGCGGCTAGACCTGGTTCGATGGAAATCGAATCAGGTATCATCTGTCGCGCCCGCGCCAGTACGCCTGCGGCGCTGACCGCGTACCTCGACGTCGAACGCGATCTAAATCCAGCTTGATTTCCCCAGTACTGTCGTACTCTTAAGGCCCCGGCCCTAGCCGTCGTGCGCTCGCGAAATTGTGAGTTCGATGAACCGGGCGTGCGATGGCACTATCCGATTCTAGGGTCGAATACCAACAGGGAGGTTTTGTGATGAATAGGATGGTCACGCTGACGATTGCGGTGGTTGTGAGTGCCACAGTGGGTCTCGGCGGTGCCGCGTTGGCACAGAAAAAGCACGCGCCGAAGCCGGCATGGGGAGCGATGGTCGGCGGATTGAATGACATTCAAAATATCACCGGCGCGATGATGGTGTTCGACATGAAACGCGCGGCGAAAGTTGCCGAGGAATTGCAGAAGCGGGAGACCTACATTTCTGGGATTGAACGGCTGCCCGAAGCGGTGCGCAAAGGCCACGGCAAGGTCGCCGAAGCCGCAGCCACCTTGGTTGCTGCCGCCAAATCCGGTGAGGAGAAAGACGTCGCCAACGCCCTCGCCGGTGTCATGAATGCCTGCAACGCCTGCCACTATGACCTGCGCGATGCCGAACGCCGCAAAAAAATGAAATAGCGGCTTAGCTGCGCGCGCCATTGATGCGGTTGGTAGGATTTCGCGGCGGCGCGCGCCTGGCCGGCGTGCTCGCGTATCTGCTTGTCGTCTGGCTGCCGTCGGCGGCCGCCGACGACGATATCGTCAAACGTGGCGCCTACGTCACGCGCGCCGCCGGCTGTGTTAGTTGCCACACCGACAAAAAGGGAAAAGGTGCGCTGTTTGCCGGCGGCCGCGCTCTCGAGACGCCGTTCGGCACGTTCTACAGCCCCAACATCACCCCCGACAAAGCGACGGGCATCGGTGCTTGGACAGACGCGGATTTTCTGCGTGCATTAAAGAAAGGCGTGGCGCCGGACGGATCGCACTATTTTCCAGTGTTCCCCTATACCTCCTATACCTTGATGCACGATCAGGACGCGCTGGCCATCAAGGCCTATCTGTTTTCTGTGGCCCCGGTGAGCAAGCAAAACCGTGACCACGACGTCGCGCCGCCATTTGGCTGGCGCTGGCCGATGCGGTTTTGGAATCTGATGTTCTTCGATGAAGGCGACTTCGCCGCCGATCCGGCCCAGGACGATGAGTGGAACCGCGGCACCTATCTAGCCACGGCTCTCGCCCATTGCGGCGAATGCCACACGCCGCGCAATGCCGCCGGGGCATTGAACCGGGATTTGTGGATGGCCGGCACCGAGGACGGCCCGGAAGGCGACGCGGTGCCCAACATCACGCCGGCCCATGCGACCGGCATCGGTTGGTCGATCGATCAGCTCACGTTCTTCCTGAAATCCGGTACCAAGCCGGATTGGGACGTCGCCGGTGGCGTCATGGGCGAAGCGGTAGAGGACGGCTACAAATACCTCACCGACGCGGACCGTCGCGCCCTCGCCCGCTATATCAACATGCTGCCGGCAATCGAGAACCATATCGGTGGCTAGATCTAGATTGTAGCGCTCACGCCGGTGCGCCTCCGGCGCAGGCTCCGCGAGGGCGGCGCTAACGCGCCGGGGCCGCAGTCGGGGCCCTAGCCGCGCAAAGCAGGATCAACCGTGACCTGGCCCAAATAGAAAAACGCCCCCAACTCATCGAGCCGGGGGCGCCTAGCGGGACGGGATCGTCTTAGCGGCATTTCTTGAAGATGCTGGCGATGGCGCAGCCGACGGACTTGGCGGCTTTGCCGAGG
>Ga0315336_1001812_pt1 | contig 37460 bp, 33 predicted proteins | sample ASW5metaG_FD_204512 | JGI IMG/M metagenome (GOLD analysis project Ga0315336, IMG submission 204512) | Ammonia-oxidizing marine archaeal communities from Monterey Bay, California, United States - ASW #5 | ecosystem: Environmental > Aquatic > Marine > Intertidal zone | place: USA: California... | reverse complement strand
GCGTAGGTTAGCCGGCGGCGAATGACGGAGTCGGACGCGAAGCGGTTCTGTTTTGTCATGTATTCGACCACGGCTTCAAAGGAGTCGAACTCCTCTGGAACCTCGACAAGCTCACGGCTGATGCGCTGTCCCCCCTCACGGTCAATGTCGGGACCCATGTCCACCAAGATGAGCTTTTCCAGCATCTCCGGGTGGCGGGAAGCAAAAGTCATCCCGTTGCGAGCGCCCATGGAATGGCCGCAGAGGATGAAAGAATCCAGACCCAAGGCATCGCAGAAGCCTTCCAAGTCAGCGACGTAGGCATCGGTGTCATAGTCGCCGTCCGGGGCCCAATCGGTATCGCCCCTGCCACGCTGATCCAAGGAGAGAACGTGGAAGTCCTGGCAGAGGGACGCCGAAACGTCATCCCAAGAATGGGCGTGTCCCCGAATCCCGTGAATGAGCACCAAAGTAGGCTTATCAGGGTTGCCCCAATCCAGATAATGTATGTTCAGCCCGTTGGCGCTCACCGTTTTGTCCTGAGGTTGTACCTGTGTAGTCATCTCGGCCTCCCGCTAAGGATAAGTTAGATTCGAAATTGGATGCCCCAGTTTAGCACAGGGGGGCCACCAACCCTATTGCCTGCCACACCGCTGGGTTCGTTGCCGTTATGGCACCGTCGGCCCCGAAGTTAATCCTGCGCCAATAACCAGTCAAAAACATGCATCGTCGCCAGGCAGTCGTCTTCGTTGTAGTCTAGGATCTTTTGGCGGGGTTCGGCGTCGGTGGCGCCTGATTTCACATACTCAAGATATAGGACCACCGACATGAGGGCGTTGACGTCGTTTTGACGCCAGGAGAATCCCAGGCATTTGGCGATGTCTTTCAGGCCCCGTCCGTAACACGGAAAGGCGAAGGAACTGGTCGTGATGGGGCTAAGGTCGACCAGACGGTCCATCACCCATGCGACTTGCTCTTCCGGCAGACCGTAGTGGTTCGTCATCTTGGTCAGGTGGGTTTTCTCGTAGTGGTGCCAATGGTAGAACACGGGGTCATCCAGGTTGGACGCCCAGTTGAAGAACTCACGCAATACCCTTTCTTCATCCCTAAGGGTGGGAGCGAAGAAAGGTTTGAAAGTGGCTTGGTGTGAAGGGGTACGCACCACGGACCCGATTAGATAATTGACCACGCTCAGTCCTTCTCCCTCGGCTCCCGGGTCCGCGCCCTCCAGATCGAAGAACACCTCGGTATTACCCCGGCGAATCTCCGGTCTCCGGTCGCGTCTGATGGGAGCCTTTCTCTGGAGCGATTGGGCTGCGCTTTTTATGGCCTTGGCTGTCGACCCGCCTACTCCTTTGACCTTGACCAGGGCCGGTTCATCGGCGGATGCCACGTCATCTACCGTCTTGAACCCGAAGGCGAACAGGTTCGCTCGGCGGGCGCCACCGACACCGGGAAGGAGAGAAACATCGTAGTTCTGGATGGCCATCGCGTTTACGTAGGAATGCCAGGGAGATTCACCCGCCCCGAAGCAAGGATCTACGACAGCGCCGTCCAGAACCATGCGCATTTCCTCAAGCACTGCGTCCAACTCATCGGCCACACTGACTGCCTGGACAATCTTCTCGCTTCTGTCCCCGTTGATGATGTAGAACTCGTCCGGTTCATACCCTTGGACGATCCCTAGCATGCGATTGTAGGCGGCTCCTTGGAGAGTATGGGCTTCGCTTATGTGCGTGGCGGATTTAATCTCCACGACGCCATAGCTGTAGTCGCCAAAGTCGCTCGGGATATCATCCACCCGTACCAGAACGTCGGGCCGGCCTTCCAAGCCAACGGTGCGGCAGATGAGGGGCATGTTCATGATGAACTTTTCGCCAGCCGCCATAAGTTCCAGGATCCGCCGAAAACCCTCCTCCTCCCCGTAGAACTCCTCTTCAACTGCGTCTGGGTAGGACTCTGCTATGACATCGGACTGGTGATCCAGACCGCGTTCGATCAGAAGGGTTACGAAGGGATCGGGGGCGTCTTGCATATCGACCGGGGCGTGGATGTCGCACCAGAATGTTATGGGCGACTTGATATACCTTTCAAACCACGTCGCCCTGATAGAGGGTAAACCAACGTCTTTGGTCAGCGACCGACAAAGTCCGTCAACGTCCATGTCCGAACCCCGTCAATGAGATGGATAGACAACAGGATACCGGGATGGCACAAAGCTCCTGAATCGAACTGGGTGGGATCTACCCCACCACTAAGTTGACTAGGCGGCCGGGAACGTAGATGGTCTTGTTCACCGACTTGCCTTCGGTATAGGTCTTTACCTTAGGGCTGGCCAGCGCCAGTTCTTGGGCTGTGGCTTCTTCGATGCCGGCGGGAACTTCCAGCTTGTCCCGGACTTTGCCGTTGACCTGCACCACCAAGGTAATGGTGTCTTCGGCGGCCAGGTCATTGTCCCAACTCGGGAACATCTGCTGGTGAATGCTGTAGGCATGGCCGGTGCGCTCCCACAGTTCCTCGGTGACGTGGGGAGCTACGGGGGCTAGCATGAGCAGGAAACTCTCGATACTCCGCCGCCAGGTAGTCGAATCGATGCTGGCTTCCGCCCAAACTCGGTTCAGGTGGTTAGCAAACTCCATAAGGCTGGAGATGGCGGTGTTGAACTTGAATCTGTCCAGGTCGTTGTGGCACCGGCGAATGGTCTGATGCAGCGATCTGGTGGTATCCCGAACAGCCTGCGGGTCAACTTGGTTGTTATCAAGGTCATCCGGCTCTCGAATGACGATGTCCCAGACCCGGTTGAGCCATCTTGCGACGCCATTGATACCCACTTCGCTCCAAGGCCCACCTTGGTCCCAAGGCCCGATGAACATCATGAAACAGCGAACGGCGTCGGCCCCCAGACCGTTGACGACTTCATCGGGGTTCACCACGTTGCCTCGGCTCTTGCTCATTTTTTCGTGGTCTTCACCCAGAATGATGCCCTGGTTGAACAGGCGCAGGAAAGGCTCCTCAAAGTCGACGATGCCCATATCGTGTAGGCCCTTGATAAAGAACCTGGAGTATAAAAGGTGCATCACTGCGTGTTCGGCGCCGCCGGTGTATTGATCCACCGGCAACCAGGACTTGGCTGCGGGATCGAAGGGGCCCTCGGCGTAGCCGGGGCTGATGTACCGCAGCATGTACCAAGATGAATCGAAAAAGGTGTCCATGGTATCGGTCTCGCGCCGGGCCGGGCCACCACATGTATAGCAGGTGGTGTTCAAAAAGGCGGCGTTGGAGGCCAATGGAGACCCCTCGCCGGTGGGGATAAATTCGGCGTCCGTAGGCAGCAATACCGGCAATTCCTCTTCGGGCACCGGAACGATCCCGCACTTATCGCAATACACCACCGGGATTGGCGTTCCCCAATAGCGCTGACGGGAGACAAGCCAATCCCGCATCCTATAGGAAACGGTGCGGCTGCCCCATTTATTTTTCTCAATGTCAGCGGCGATGGCTTCCTTCCCTTCATCGTCGGTCATGCCGTCATAAGCGCCGGAGTTGGTCATGAAACCGTCGCCGACGTATGCTTCGGTCAGGTCACTACCGTCCCAGGATATGGGAGCCACCACGATGCGCACAGGCAAACGGTATTTCTGGGCGAAGACGAAGTCTCGGGTGTCATGGGCTGGCACGCCCATTACCGCGCCGGTTCCATAGGTCATCAGCACATAGTCGCCGATGTATATAGGTACCTTTTCGCCATTGAGCCGGTTAACCGCATATGAACCGGTGAACACTCCAGTTTTTTCCGTCTCAGTGGACAACCGATCAATCTCTGAGGTGCGGCGGGCTTCGTCAACGTAGGCATCGACCGCCGCCCGTTGTTCCTCTGTGACCAAGTCCGCCACCAGTGGATGCTCGGGCGCCAACACGATGAACGTGACACCGAAGATGGTGTCGATGCGGGTGGTAAAGGTGGAAATTTCCTTCTGTTCCAAGTCGCTGGCGGATATATCGAAGGAGATTTGCACTCCTTCGCTCCGACCGATCCAGTTATTCTGCATGGTTAGAATCTTGTCGGGCCAATCCAGCAGACCGCTGAAATCCAACAACCGGTCAGCATACTCGGTGATGCGAAAGAACCACTGCTCCAGGTCTCTCCGGGTGATCAGAGTCCCGCAACGCTCGCAGTTACCATTGACTACTTGTTCATTGGCCAGCACGGTCTGGCAGGAGGGGCACCACACAACCGGAGCCTTCGCTCGATAGGCCAACCCATGCTCTAGAAACTTGAGGAAGAACCACTGGTTCCAGCGGTAATATTCGGGCAGACAGCAAACGATTTCACGGTCCCAATCGTAGATCGCGCCGATGGAACGAAGCTGCCCCCGCATGTTCTCTATGTTGCTCATCGTCCAAGAATAGGGGTGGATTCCCCGGCTGATGGCGGCATTTTCCGCTGGCAATCCGAAGGCGTCGAATCCGATGGGATGAAGGACGTTAAACCCCTGCATCCGCCGGAAGCGAGCGTGACAGTCGGACGGAGCCATGGCGTACCAGTGGCCGATATGCAAATCCCCGGATGGATACGGGTACATGGTCATTTCGTACCATTTGGGCCGGGGATCGTCGTCATTTACCCTCTGTAAACCGTCCTTGGCCCACCGGTCTTGCCATTTCCTATCTATCGCCTGGGGATCGTAACGCATCTCCACGTGTCGCCGGGATTCCACCATCTATCGTCACCTCAGACATGCTGGGACTTGTCCAACATCTTAGCATAGATACCCTCCAGAATAGATACTATGTGGGCACTCGCCACGCCCGTTTGGAGGCCAACGGGTTTCTTCAGAGATTGGACGTCTCCGGTCATTGACTTACCGGTCACAAGAGCCTAGAATCCCACTGATTCGCTAAAGGTCATACTGGCCAGTCGCCCTCTTCACAGCGTAACCGCCGTTTATCCAACCACATAAACGCACCGAAATGTCCTCCCAACACTCCATCGTTGTCTCATTGTTTACCCTTCTTTTCTTTGCGTGTTCCTTGCTGACTCATATTCTCATCGGCCTAGCGAAGCTCACTGCACCGAGGCATCGCCGGGAGTACGCCCCGTGCTAAACCGCAGATCCAGGCCCAGGGAGACAGTGATTCGCCAGACACGTCCCAGAGACGTACGGCGGTCGGTGGCCCAGTTCGCCCCCGACCGTCGGCCTGCCCGAGCTTTAAGTACTCCCTACATCCTCCTCTTGGGCTTCATCCTTTTAATAGTGGTTGGTGGCCTTCTCTTGGCATTACCCATCGCCAATCATCAGAACGTTATTACCTCGTTAGACATCTCCTTTTTCACGGCTATCTCCGCCGTAACCGTCACCGGACACACCGTGGTCCCAACCAGTACCTACTGGAGCCCTTTTGGACAGGGAATCATCTTCGTGCTGATGTTGGTTGGCGGCTTGGGGTTCATGGTCGTCTCCACCTTCCTATTATTAGTCATCGGACAGCGCTCCACTCTACAGGAACGAATGATGTCCAGCGGCTTCATGCGTGACACGGTGGGGATGGAGGGGATGCAGGGACTGAGACGCATCGGCCGAAACGTAGTCCTGCTGGTGTTCGCTTTCTACGTCCTGGGGGCGGTGGGAATATTCTGGCAGGTGAATGGCCTGGACGGGATGAGTTTGGGTGAGTCGCTTTGGAATTCCACGTTTCTATCAGTTTCGGCATTCAATAACGCCGGGCTCAATATATTGCCTGAATTACCCACCGGTAGCAGTTTGGCCAGGTTCGCCACCAATCCCATCCTTCTGTTCATGACCACGGTGCTAATCATCTTGGGTGGTCTAGGGTGGACTGTACTGCTGGACATCTACCGGAACCGGAGATTTCGGCGTTTGGGCTTAGACGCCAAGCTTGTGGTCGTAACCAGCCTCATCCTATGGGGATTCGGCGCTGCTGTGCTGCTCATCGCCGAGTTTTCCAACCCGGAAACTCTGGGCGGCTTGGCGTGGTCGGATCGAGTGCCGGGAGCGATTTTCGGTTCGGCCAGTGGCAGAACTGCGGGGTTTACGACGATAGACTTCGGCCAGGTAAAGGAGATTACCAAGCTGGCCTATGCGGGCTTGATGTTCATAGGCGGCGGTGCCGGGTCGGTGGCAGGCGGAATCAAGGTCGTGACATTCGCCGTGATTGTCGCCGCAGTAGTTTCTTCCCTTCGGGGACGGTCTCATGCGGAAGCTTTCGGACGCGAGATTCACCAATCTCAACTTCATAGGGCGCTCGCGGTCGCAGTATTGGGCGTCGCTATAGCGACGCTTCTAGTCGCGATCCTGACTTTAACCGATCCTGACATCCCCTTCGTGAACCTTCTATTCGACACAGTTTCCGCTTTGGGAACCACCGGAGCCTCAACGGGCATCGTTCCGGATCTCAGTCTGGCGGGTAAAGTAATTTTCATGGTAGCGATGTTCGTCGGTAGATTGGGACCGGTTACGCTGGCGTTAACTTTGGTTCCCCGAGAAGAAGCCACGGTATACCGCTTTGTCCGGGAAAGGGTTAAAATAGGCTAATTAGGGAGAGATGCGGTGAAGAAACAAGTATGCGTCATCGGCCTGGGCCGTTTCGGCGCCACGGTGGCCCGTGAACTCTACCAAGCGGGTCACGATGTCTTGGCGATAGATATAGATGAAGCCAAGATTCAAGAAGCCCTGGGTCACGTTACCTACGCGGTCAGAGCGGACGCCACCAACGAGACGGTACTGAAAGAGTTGGACGTGGCCGACTTCGATGTAGCGGTGGTGGCTTTGGGCAACGACAATACCCAGAGCAGCATCCTGGTTACTTCCCTTCTTAAAAGCATCGATCTGCCCTTTATCATCGCCCGTGCGGCCGACGAGTTGCACGGCGATATCTTGGAAAGAATAGGCGCGGACAAAATAGTCTTCCCAGAGATGGAAAGCGCCCGTCGGGCAGCCCACATAGGCTTTGATTCCGGCGTTGTGGACTACATGCCAATCATCCCCAATTTCGGCATCACCAAGATTCACCCTCCGGAGCAGATGTTCCGGCACACGTTGCAAGAAGTAGGCCTGGGTGGTGGTTCCGGAAACAAGTACGATATCTCCGTCATTGCAATAAGGCGGGGACGCAGCTACGTGCTGAATCCAGCCCAAGATGAAGAAATCAAACCCGGTGACGTATTGATCGTGGCGGGCACTAACGAGCATGTCGGCCACCTTTACGACTTGGCCCGGGATCTCCCTCCCCCCGTTCCAACGGAAAACAGTGAGGTGCGCACCGCGAGTTGAGCTTGTACCGGGACGGTGCGCCGCATCATCGAGGCTAACCAACTTGGGCTGACGTATTGCTTCATCTTCCGGCACCTTATGTTATCTACATATCTGACTCCCGTCTCACCCCATCTCATTTGATATAGAACATGCCTTAATCATGCTTGATTTGACCGTACCCAGTGTTTATAATCTGCCGTTGACGTTCAAGAGCGTGAATCGCTCTGAGTCATGGAGGATGCTTGTCCGGAGTTAAACTCGACGCTAATCGGATACTGGTGCCCGTCAACGGCGACAAGGTCAGCGAACGCATCTTTCGCTGGGCCTGCCAGTTGGCCCGCCAGTCGAAAGCCCACATCCACGCGGTTTACGTGATTGAAGTTCCTCTTGATATGCCTTTAGAATCGGAGATCGCCGAGGCTTCTGACCGGGGCGAAGAGATTTTGGCCCGGATGGAAGCTATCGCCGCAGAGGAAAAAATAAAAGACGTCCACGCCATGTCTTTGAGGGCCAGGCACGCAGGACCGGCCATTGTCATGGAAGCCGAAGACCGGAAGATGGACGCAGTGATTCTCGGCGTTCCCTACCGGCGCCGGTTTGGATCCTGCACTCTAGGCTCCACTGCCAGCTACATCTTTAACAACGCCCCTTGCCAAGTGATTTTCTGGCGGGACCGCGCACCCTCCCCGGTACTTGCGTAAGGCATCCCCATGCGGGTATTGATTCTGGGATGCGGCAGGTTGACCACTACTCTAGTGCCTGATCTAGCCGGGGATGACGTTGAGATTACCGTCCTCTCCCGTGACCGAGAGTGCTTAGAGTCCGTGTCGGACATCCCCGGTGTGGAAGTCGTACTAACCGTAGAACCAACCATGCAGGACTACCTGCAACTGGCCGGCGTGGATACTGCCGACATCTTTTTGGCTCTTTCCGACGACGATCACCGCAACGCCCTGACCGCCCAGATTGCCCGCTATATATTTAACGTGCCGAAAGTTATCTGTCACCTGGACAACCCCCAACTCCAGATTCTATACGCCGGTCTGGGACTGGATGTGGTAGGGTATTCCTTCGGACTCCTTCAAGATATCCGTCAGTCCATAACAAAGTGAACCACAGATTATGTTTGCGGTAATTATCGGATGCAGTGAGATTGGGTACCACCTTGCCAAATCCTTGGTGGCTACCGGCCACGAAGTGGTTGTGATTGAAAAGGACCGGGAGCGATGCCAGTTGCTCGTCGACGAGGTAGGGAGCATCTCTCTGCAGGGGGACGGCACCGACGAGGCGATTCTCAAGCAGGCAGGCCTGGCCCGGGCTGATGTCCTGATAGCGGTCGCTGACCAAGACGACACCAACCTGGTCATTTGTCAGATGAGCAAGCACATCTTCAGTGTGCCGCGCACCATGGCCGTGATTCGGGACCCAAAGAACGAGGCTCTTTTCCATGTCTTGGGAGTTGACGTAGTGGTCAACTCCATACATCTGGTCCTCGCCAGCCTGGAAGAAGGCATCCCCGGACGCCCGTTGGTTCATCTAAGTAGCCTCAGGTCACCCGGAACGGAGCTAATCAGCGTATCCATCCCCAGTGACGCCGGGGTTGTCGGCATGCGCCTGGACGACGTGGAGTTGCCCCCACACAGTTTCATATCCCTGGTGATTAAGAACAGCGGCGCAACATTGCCAACTGACGGGTTGGTACTTGAAGCGGAAGACGAGCTGGTCGCAGTGACAATGACCGGCGATGAGCAGACTCTCTACGACATACTTACCGGAGTGTAAGCGTGGTCAAAAGCATCGCATATTTCGGCCCGAAGGGCACGTATACGGAAGAAGCGGCGTTTCAGTACGACCCTGAAGCCGACCTCCAACCCTTCACCACAATACCGGCGGTGGGACTAGCAGTTACGTCTTCCACAACTGACCTGGGCGTTGTGCCGATAGAAAACAGCCTGGAAGGCGCGGTTAACAACACCCTGGATATCTTAATCAGCCAGCCGGATCTATCCATTTTCAATGAACTGGTTCTGCCAATCAATCACTATCTGATGGTCAAACCCGGCACAAACATTTCCGACATTCAGGTGATTTACTCCCATCCCCAGTCGCTGGGGCAATGCCAGGAGTATCTGGAGAGTAGATTCCCCAATGTTCAGCAAATCGCCTCGTTGAGCAATTCGGCCGCCGTAGCCGATATGGAGAAGAGCCCGATCGCCGCAGCGGCTATCGGTCCCCAGCGAGCGGCCGGACTGTACGGCGCGGAGATTATCGATCATGACATTCAGGACAGCCCGAACAACATGACGCGCTTCGTGGTATTGGCCCACCACGATCACCCGCCCACCGGCGACGACAAGACATCCATGTGCCTGTCCTTCGGTCAGGAAGCGCCAGGTGTCCTTTACCGGGCGTTGAACGAGTTCGCATCCAGAAACGTCAATCTGCGGAAGATAGAATCCAGACCCACCAAGTTGATGCTAGGGCAGTACATATTCTTGATCGACTGCGACGGCCACCGGGAAGACCAATTGGTGAAAGAAGCCATACAGGCCCTTAACACCTCTAACAGTGCGTTGAAGGTTCTCGGGTCTTATCCTCGTTGGAACGACAAAGACGCAAAATAAAACTGGCCCCTCCTCCGGCTACTGCTAAGACTCCACCACACTCCAGAAACCCAACACCGCTTAGCTAGTCACTACCGTAGGAAGGGCCAGCCAGTATGGGCCTTGGCTCACGTAGGAGTTCCAGATATACGCCCAGACCCGGGTTAACCCTTTACTATTTTGTCGATGCTTGCTAGCTCAACTACTATCTATTACTCGCTTTCGTCCTTTTCAACTTCATTCTGATCCTTTGCCCTCAGCTCTTTAACGAACCCAAATACGTCTTTAACCGTATCCAACAAGGGTGGAAGATTGACCAACGGCTTTGCCACCCTATTGAGGACTATGCCAGAGATATCTTCCATGTTCTGGGACACCCGCAGTGTTGAACGGTACAATCTTAAGACACCGATACTCCCCACCAGTGCCAACAATGTTAGGACCCCGGCAAAGACGATGACGAACACGTCTCGGATGACGGCTATCGCTTCGATACAACCACCTGGATGAGATTTTATACTAGTTTAATAACTTAACCAAAATTTAGCAGTTATGTTAATGGTATGTCAATGATTTACAGTGCGAGTTTTTTACATAATCAGTAAATCTGCTTTTTATGACAAACGGCCCAGTCTAAGTCACCGAAGGTTTCGGTAGATCGACACCCCTTCGTTCCGGTATACCCTCTCGACCGCTCCGGCGGCGGACAACTCTTCGAACTTCCCAACCCCCTCCGGCGAATAGTAGATCCGTTCCAGTTCTCCGACGACGACGTACTCCACGTTGTACTCGTTCAAAAGGGACTGGGCCCGTTGCAAGTCAGCTGTTTCGTAAATCTCTTTGATCTGGGCGGCGCGGTCCCGGACAGTGTAGCCGTAGCCCATACGCTGCTGTATCTGATGCCATGGCCAGCCCAGAATCGTGGGCAGCCCGGTGTAAGTAGCTATACGGCTGCCCCAATGGTACTGGTCGTTGTGAGCCTCCAGCACCACCGGAGATCCCACCACATTATCCTGTAGCCATTGGATAGCTTCCAAGTCCCACTTCAGGTTCACCGGTTCGTCCAACTCCCGGTGCACTGCTTGCTGCATGTAAGCAGTGCCGTCCAAGGTTAGAGGCCCGTCGTTGAACCGGTCAGCCACGCGGACTTGGGTGCCCATTACGGTGTAGATCAGGCTAGATCCTACAAGCAATATGAGCAGTCCCATCCAAACCCGCCGGCCCCAGTTAGGCCGTAACCGGGATAGGCCCTGGGAGATCAAGTCCCAAAGCATGTAGGCCGAGGCAAGGCTGAACAGCACCCATACTTCCAGGTAATACTTGAACTGGGTGTTCATACGGCCGATGTCGCCTTCCAAACGTAATAAGTCCACGCCGATGCTTATCGCTATGCCCATACCCAGGAACAGCAGCGGCAAGATGGCGTAGGGATTCCTTATATCTCTGGAGAACAGTACATCCCGGGCCGCGATTCCGGTTAGCAACAATACGACTACCAAGAGCCCAGCCGTCCAGTATTCAGCGGCGGCAAGATATACAGCGAATAGCATACCGATTCCGCAGACGGTCCTAGGCCACGAAAAGCGGCTTCGGAATATGTTGGGAGGACTCTCTTCATTGTTGGACCGACGGAACTGGCCGGCTAAATCCTGGCCTACCAGTGCCAGTGTTCGCCGGGTCTGATACAGCAGATAGGTTAGTGCCACAAATAGGAACAACCCGTGGATGCCCAAGTAACGGTGCAGTGGGGTTCGCCACTTCGTCGCTTGCAATCCTGCTTGGAAAGTTTCGTAGGACTGGTGGAACGGGTAGAAGGCCACTACGCTCAGCACGACGATTCCCACCCCCAGACCAGCGAGCAGAACCAATTTACGCGGAGCGGGTCCGGTGCTGAAATGGACCGCCGCCCCCAAAATCGCCGCCGTGAGTAGAACGTACGAGGGGTAGTCCCAACTGTTTATAACCCACAACGCCCCCAAGGTTACCGCCAAGGCGGCACTGGCAGACACGCTCCACAACGCTCCGTTTTGCCGCAAACCCACAACCATGGCCATTCCCAGACCAATCACCAACAAGGTGAAGGGAATCACCATCATGTGCGGGTGCAGATCGGCGAACAAGAAGGTGAAGAACGGGAACTCGGTGATGTGCCAAGAAACATCTGGAGCGCCAACGATTTTCTCTGGCACCCAGAATGCCAGGGGCGACGGGTCGAAATTGTCCAGCGGCGGAATCATTCGGCTGCTTCGCCAGAAGTCGAAGTCGGGGAAATTTTGGCCAACGACAAACTTCATCCATGTCCCTTGGGCAATCTGAACTATGCCGTCCAGATTACCGATAACCGAAACGAATAATCCAGCCGTCAGACCCGCCCCCGTAGGGGTACACAAAGATATACGCCAAGGCCTGCGGCGTACTCTTACATCGTCCTCATCGCCGCCGCCAGTGGTGATAGATCGGCGAGTGCCTTCGGCCAGGTTGTAAACCAGAGAATAGGCCCCGGTAAAGGTCAAGGCGAAAAACAAGGGAACGGCCAGGTTGAAGGCAGTGGTGGGAACTATGCTGGTGACGCGGATCAACCCGGCCAGCACGAAATACCCCCAATAGTAGTAGTTCATGTAGCCGCCGGCGTGCCAAGGATCGAAGGGCGGCAAAGAGGTTGATCGAACCACTGCATTGAGGTAGGCGAGCTCCATGGGCTTTTCTCCGCCGCGATATGGGTGCCACAGGTCCGGGTTCGCCGCCCTGACGGCAACGAAGGCCAGAAAAGCCGCCAAGAAGATGAATTCCGCCGTTAGCGCCAACCGCCAGTTCTGAACGAAGAACCCCCGTATCTCTTTCCATAGGAAGATTAATACCAACCCGGACAAAGATGCCAACGCCAGTATCCCCATGTATATGGCCGTACGGGATAATTCGATCCACCCAAAGCTAACCAGGAGCCAAGTCACGTAGCTGGCCACCAACAACCCAAGGATGCGGGCTAGAACTATCCCTCTATCCGGAAGTGGCCTGAACAGGAAGATTGCCAATGGCAAGGCCGCCAGATATACCAACTCCACCACCAGCAGCCAGGCCAGTACTGGCAAGGCATTGGTCCAACTCCGCCGCAGAATTATGTTCGACCAAGTACCGCCACCCCGTTGTGCCGCCGCTTCTTCGGCCGTCATAAGCAACCCAACCGGCTGCCGCTGAAACCTATCAGTACGGGTTCTGGATAAGTGAAGTCTTATCTCACCTTCGGGCAATTTAAGTCGATTGCGAAAAAGTAATACTTGGGGGTGGTCATACCCGACCACGTTGTCATCAGCGTACCCCAAGTCAAAAGTCAGCAGCGAGGACTGTTCGGGAGTCAATGGTTCCGGAGACGGTAGACCGGCTCTCTTAAAAGGATTGTCCTGAAAAGAAATCCCCAGAAGCCGGGGGTGCGAAGTAAACCGCCGTTCCAGTTGGTAACCCAATTCCCCTTCAAATAGCTTCTTATAGTAGGAATAGCTCAATGGGTACCGGTCGGGGGCACGAGCCACGCTGCTGTATGGACGGTTGCTGTAGAACACGAGATATTCAGAATGAGATAGTCGCTTGGCAAGCTCGTCCATCTTCTCCCGGTTGTCCGGTTGGTTGTACACCGGAAATTGCCAGACATCGTAGGCGTACAGATCAGGGACAAACTCGTCCCAATGATTATCGCTGACAATGCTGGTGCCGTAGGTGACGTTCTCTTTAATCCACTTGGAGGCCTCCACCGCCGGGTGGCCTTTGGCGTAGACGTTCTGGAAGGCCAAGGCGTAGAAGGCGGTAGACACTACCACCACTCCCAATAAAAGCCAAGCCATCCTGGTTGATTGGGCCCGGAGCAATCTCATCATCGGAAAGCTGAACGACGTGTCTCTGACGACTGTCGGGCGGCTTCGAACGTAGGAGACCCGGCGGGCAAAGTCCACCGTCCAGAGGAGCATCCGCGCTCCCATCAATATCAGAAAAGGGGTGAGGGGAATCATATAGCGCTGGAAATGTACTTCGAAGCTCTCTAAAAATATAAAAGTGGGAACCACCCAGGCAAGCACCAGCAGGTCGGCCCGGAGATGACGCCGTTGGGTCAGAGCCAGGATTGCGGTGAACGGGACCGCTAACCAAGCGATTAACCCCAAGGGCAGCCCCAATCCCCAAAGAGCCACCTGCTTGATTTGGTAGATAAATGCCGGTGTGTCTATGTACTGGATGGTGAAAGGAAGCGTTCCCGCCTCTCGAGCCATATCTACTTGACCCCCTAACCCATCAAAGAAAGCGTTGTAGTCCAATAATGCGTAGGGTGCAGATATGACGAGGACAACCACGGCTATAACGGCAGCCAATGCAGCTTGACCATACATCGGCAAAGTCGACCGGGGAGTGATGCGCGCCCAGCGTCCGTCAACCGAATCCAACAACGTATAGAAATAGGCCAATGCCAGGGGCAGCAGCAGTGGCAGGATGTTGACCTTGGGCGCCAGTGCCATACCCACGAAGAGGCCTAGAAGGGCCGAATCTTTCAATCGGCGGCGCTCCACCATCCGCAACATCGCCCAGAAACTTGCCAAAGTGAGCAGGACTGAAAATGTTTCCGGACGGTAGAAATGACTGTTCTGAACATGTATCACCGCCAGAGCCGCCAGTCCGGCGGCCAACAACCCCACACCCTGGCCGTACATGCGTCGGCCCACCAGGAAAAGTAGGAACACCGAACCCACGTCGGCCAGGGCGGAGAGGGGGCGTCCAACAAAGCGCATATCCAGGGCCGATATATCGGTGAACAGCTCCACTATGGACCGGCCAATCACCATGACATAGATAAGGATGCTGCCCAAGGGGAACCAGTGAGGGTTCAGCGGACTGCGCTCAGCGTCGAAGAAAACGCTGGGGCTGGGGATGCCTGCAACAGTTTCAGGGTATTGTTGTAGGTAGCCGCACCGGCTGGAGCCCCGTGCTTCGGTCAGAACATCGTACATACATCCCGCCCGCATGTAGATGTCGCGTTCGTCCGGGTGAAACAGGTGCCCGTCGTCCCAGTTAACCCCATGCAAACGCAGGCCTAGGGCAACCAGGAGAATCAATGCCAGGACAAAGAGGACCCAAGGCACCCGGTGGGTGCGGTTGACGGGAGGTCTCAAAACTCTAGTACTACTTGGCGGAGCGCACCAAGGCAATGAGATGAGGAATGGGTTGGGTTAGAACGGGCCAATGAGAGCCCCCTAAAAGGGTTGTGGGGAAGGGACTGGCAACCCATCAGCGGCGGTGCCAGCCCTTTCTGGATGTCCAGAGTCCGAAGGGACTTAGATGCCTTTTTCGCTGATCAACGCACAGAGGTCGGCGGTGCGGCAGGAGTAACCCCACTCATTGTCGTACCAACCCATGACTTTAATCATCCGGTTCTGCATGACCATGGTCGCAAGACCGTCGATGATGCAGCTATGGGGATTTCCCCTGAAGTCGGAGCTTACCAGAGGCTCGTCCGAGTAGTCCATGATACCCTTCATCTTCCCAGAGGCGGCTTCCTGATACGCAGCGTTAATCTCTTCCACTGTAACATCTCGAGACACCGTGGCGACGAAATCGGTGATGGAGCCTGTGATGGTCGGGACGCGGAAAGCTATGCCGTCCAGCTTTCCGTTCAACTCCGGTAGAACCAGTCCCACCGCACGGGCAGCCCCTGTTGATGTCGGAATGATGTTGGCAGCGGCAGCCCTGGCGCGGCGCAGGTCGGAGTGGCGCTGATCCAGGATAGCTTGGTCATTGGTATAGGAGTGGATGGTGGACATTACACCATGCTCCACTCCGAAAGAATCGTTGATTACTTTGACCATGGTGGCGAAACAGTTGGTGGTGCATGAGGCATTGGAGATTATATTGTGGCTGGCGCTGTCGTACAGGTGTTCGTTGACTCCCAGAACCACGGTCAGGTCTTCGCCTCGGGCCGGCGCTGAGATAACGACTTTCTGAGCGCCGCCCTTCAAGTGTCCGCCGGCTTTCTCAGCGTCGGTGAAGATCCCGGTGGATTCAATCACGATGTCGACGCCCATCTCCGACCAAGGAATCTGTGCCGGATCGCGCTCGGAGAAAACCCGGATGCTCTTGCCGTCGACCAGCAAGTCGTTACCGTTGGCTTCCACGTCCCCAGGATATGCTCCATACGTCGTATCGTATTTGAGTAGATGGGCATTGGTCTTGGCGTCGGTTAAGTCGTTCACCGCCGCTATTTCCAACGTGCCCGGATGCCTCGCGTTGGTGGCTCGCAGGACCAAGCGTCCGATTCTACCGAATCCGTTGATTCCAACTCGAGTCGTCAATTACCACCTCCGCAATTTTGGCGATTCCACAGGTCTCGGAGCATTATGGCCTGTGGCACATCCGCCCCGCTGACCCGTATATAATACCTGCTAATCGATGGGTTGGGAAGTTGAAGACGTGCCTGATTTGTGTTTGGGTAGAGTCCGGCGCTGCACTCCGATATAATCTGTTCGGACAAGTTTACGAGGGCAAGCATGGCCAATGTTGCCGCATCGAAAAAATCGACGACAATCAAACTTGAATCCTTACCTGACCAGCCTAGATACGTAATCGCGAGATTCATCAGATTAGGAGGGCCAAGATGGCATTGCAGCAAATCACCAGTAACGTATACGCGGACACCGGCTGCATGGGTTGTAACTTCGGGTTTCTTGTCACGTCCGACGGAGTGGTCATGTTCGACAGTCCCCACCGCCCGACAGACGCCATGGAGCTGAAGGCGGAGATCGCAAAACATGGAGAGCTGCGTTACATCATCAACACTGAACCTCACGGCGATCACTGGACCGGGAACTCGTTCTTCGATGCGCCGGTTATCGCCCAAGAAGGGGTGCGACGGCGCATCCAGGAAACCGACATGGGACCGCACATCGCGAGGGTTTCCGGCTTTGGACCCGACGAGCCTAGGTTGATGGAGGGCTACACTCCGAACCTTCCGGTTATCACTTTCAAGAACGGCATGACCCTAAACATTGGGGATCACACCATCGAGATGATTCACATGCCCGGCCACACCGCTTACCAGGCCGCCATCTGCATCAAAGAGGAAGGTGTGGTCTGGACCAGCGACAACATCTTCAACAAGGTCCAAACCTATATCCAGGAAGCCAGCCCCGACGAGTGGCTGACGACGATTGAGTCCCTGCGCCGTTTGGACGAGGAGATCTTCGTGCCGGGTCACGGCTTGCTGTGCGACAAAGGTTACTTGGACGAACAGGGGTCCTACATCCAAGAGTGGAAAGACTACGTTTGGAATGCAGTTGAGCGCGGAGTAACCAAAGAAGACGCGATCTACAGCCTCACCGACAAAATCACCTGCTATCCTATGGAGTCCCCCCATCAGGACAACCCTGCAGTTAACCGGATGAACGTGGCCAACATCTACGACTTCCTAACCAACAACTGGAAGCCGTCCAATCCCCAGAACCCGCCCGCCAGATAGCGAGGGGGTCCCTTCTATAGTGTAAGAGGGTTGATTCGAGGCTTTCGCCCCCTAGCATCACCCCACCTTGATGTGCTTAAAAGCCTCAAGGCCCGCATACTTGGCCGACGGCCCCAACTCAGCCTCGATGCGCAGCAACCGGTTGTACTTGGCTACCCGCTCCGACCGGGCCGGCGCGCCGGTCTTTATCTGTCCAACATTCCAGGCCACTGCCAAGTCGGCGATTGTGGTGTCCTCAGTCTCCCCCGAACGGTGGCTCATCACGCCGCTCCAGCCCGCCGACCGGGCCAAGTTCAGAGCTTGAAGGGTTTCTGTGATGGTGCCAATCTGATTGGGTTTCAGTAGAACCGAATTGGCCGCGCGGGTGTCGATGCCCACTTGGATGCGGCTTGTATTGGTGACCAGCAGGTCGTCTCCCACCAATTGGACGGTTTCTCCCACTCGTTGGGTTAGATTGGACCAGCCTGTCCAATCGTTCTCATCCAATCCATCTTCGATGCTGATGATGGGATATTCGACGACCCATCGGGCGTAGATATCGCCCATCTCTTCCGCAGTGAAACTCGTTCCCTCACGCTCCAGTAGGTAATTGCCCCTTCGTTCCTGGAAAAGTTCGGAGGCAGCGACATCTAGTGCAAGGTAAACGTCCCGGCCCGGAATGTATCCGGCTGTTTCGACTGCCCTCAGCACCAACTCCAAGGCGTCCCGGTTGGAAGGCAAAGTCGGGGCGAACCCTCCTTCGTCTCCTACATTCAGGTTATGTCCATCTTCTCTAAGCAGACCTCGAAGGGTGTGGTAGATGTCAGATCCGGCCCGTAATGCTTCAGAGAAACTTGCCAATCCCACCGGGGCGACCATGAACTCTTGGATATCGGTGGAGTTGGAGGCGTGGGCGCCGCCGTTGAGGATGTTGAACATGGGGACTGGCAGGCTCACTTCGCCCCCAGCCGCAATATAGCGCCAGAAAGATACGCCTTCGCCTTTATTCTGGACGGCGGCGCCGGCTTTGGCCACAGCCATGGAAACGGCGAGAATGGCGTTGACGCCCAAGTTGCTTTTGTCGGGGGTGCCGTCGAGTTCGATGAGCCGGAGGTCTATGCCCTCCTGGTCCGTTGGGGAACGGCCCACCAACGATGCGCCTAGCATGTCGTCTACGTTGGCCACCGCTTTGAGGACACCGTTACCCCGATAGCGGTCCGGGTCCCGGTCTCTCAGTTCCCATGCTTCATGGCTGCCGGTGCTAGCCCCGGATGGGACCGCTGCGTGAACCTGAGTCCCGTTGGAGAGGGTCACCTCGGCTTCCACCGTGGGATTGCCCCGAGAATCCAGGATCTCCTTGCCCCGGACGCTGGCAATCGTCGCTCCAGCGTCACGGCCTACCATAGGGTTTCGGTCCGAGGGAAACCAGCTATATGACGCATGATTTGTCGCATCCTCGACCCACCAATATCCTACCACCGGGAATCTAACCCAGGAATAACCCTAGCTGTTCCGGGCCTCTGCTGCAGCGATTGCTTTGTCCACGGCGTCCACGGCACCGGTCGCTTGAATCATTGCTCCGTTGACCGGTTGCCCGTCGCCGTTTTTGGACAACGGCCAAGTATTCAGTGCAACCACCGGGATACCGTCTCCCAGGGCATGGCCAATCTCCGATAGAGTCCCGAACGCACCGCCGATGGCAATCACGGCTTCCCCCGTGTGAACTACTATGACGTTTCGCGAGAAGCCCATGGTTGTGACGATGGGAATGTCTACGTAGGAATTAGCATCCCGGTTGGAACGTCCCGGCAATATCCCGATGGTGGTCCCGCCCGCCGATTTGGCCCCTTTGCAGGCTGCTTCCATGATTCCGCTCAGCCCACCGCAGACCAGGCTCACGCCACGGGTTGCCAACTCCCGGCCAACTTCTTCGGCTAACCCAACGTGCTCTGGATTAGTGGGGCTGCTTCCACCGATAACAGATATAATCATTTTTCCAAACCCACCTTAGCGACTACTGTCGCAAGATCAGGATTAAAGGCCGGGTAGGATGGCGTGGCTGGCTGCGTCGATGACCATCAGTAAGGGCGCAGGATAAACCCCCACCCAGACTACTCCCATTAGAGTAACCGCTTGAACCACCAGAATCAAAGGCGACGTCGAAGCGTCGGTGCCTTCGGGAACATGAACTTCTCCCCCGGCAATGGCCTGCGCCACTTCTTCAACCGGCCTGATGTACATCTGCCGAATGACCTGTAGATAATAATACAAGGAGATTAAGCTGCTGAATATTGCCAGACCGGCCAACCAAAGCATCCCTTGGCTGGCCAAGGCGGTAAAGAGATAGAACTTGATGGTAAACCCGGCGAAGATGGGTAATCCACCCAGCGAGAACAGACCGATTGCGATGGTCGCCGCCAAGAATGGCTGCCCATCGGCCAATCCTCTGAAATCGGTTATCTCATCCTTTCCCGTCATGTTGAAGAAGGAAATCAAACCAGCGAACACTAGCATGTTGGTCAGGGAATAACCGACCAGATACAGCATCACACTGCTGGCCGGCAAGATGGAGTCGGCGGACAATGCCGCGATACCGGTCAAGATTATCCCGACCTGACCGATGCTTGAGTATGCCATCAACCGTTTTATGTTGTGTTGGGCCAGCGCTACCAGGTTGCCTCCCAGCATGGTTATACTGGCCAGCACCGCCACCACGATCTGCCATTGGTCGGCAGCGGGCAAAAAGCCTTCGGCGAACAACCGCAGCACCAGCGCGAAAGCCGCTGCCTTGGAAGCAATAGCCAAGTACGCCGTTACCGGGAACGGCGCTCCTTCGTAGACGTCCGGCGCCCACATGTGGAACGGCACCGCCGCCAATTTGAATCCCAGTCCTACCAGAATCAAGGACATGCCGACCCACAATGCCGGGCTAACATCTCTGGCATTCGTCAGCGCCGCGCTGATGGAATCGAACTGGGTCACTCCCAGGGTGCTGTAGACCATGCTTATGCCATAAAGCAAGAGCGCAGACGAGAACGCGCCGATTATGATGTACTTCAGCCCGGCCTCGTTGGACTTAGCTTCGTTGCGGGCGTAGGCCGCCATCACATATAGGCAGAAGCTAAGTAGCTCCAAGGAGATGTAGGCCGTCAGCAACTCCCGGGATTGGGCCATCACGTTCATGCCCAGGATGGAGAACAGTATCAGTCCGTAGAATTCGCCCCTGCTGGTCAGATTTTTCTCCACGTAGTCCATGGAACTGAGGATGATGAAAATACCCAGTCCCAAGAAGAATACCTTGAAGAACAGGGAGAATACGTCAACCGCCAAGAGGCCGTTATAGAGGGACTCGCTCTCCCCCCAGAGCAACCACAGGGACAGCACAATCAAGCCAGCCAACCCGGCGATGGACAGCCATCCCAGCAGGTTCTTTCGACTCTCTGGAATCACCAAGTCCACGGCGAACACTAACAGTGCCAGCCCAGCCAGAGCGAACTCCGGAGTCAGCAGTTGTAGATTGTCGGTTAAACCCGGTATCAAGACCTACACTCCGGGGAGAGCGTCTACGCTGACGTTGATGAGCCGCATCAACGGCTCAGGCCAGACACCCACAAAAATCAAGATTAATACGAAGACTCCACCCACTGTCTTTTCCACGGGACTGGCATCGGTGAGGTGTTCCCACCGCTCGTCGGACTCACCGAGAAAGGTCAGAGCCAGCAACCGTAGGATGTAGACCGCGGTTAGCGCAGCGCCTATCACGGCCAAAACCGCCAACGGTAGATATGTACGAAACGCTCCGATAAATACCATAAATTCGGCGATGAACCCACTTAGCCCAGGCAGGCCCAGCGAGGCCAAACCGGCGATGGCGAAGAAGAAACCAGTGACCCCCATCCGGCTGAACAGACCCCGCAGAACATTGATGTCCCTAGTGTGGGTCCGATCGTAGATCGCCCCGACCAAAAGGAACATGAGGGCCGTCATGATCCCGTGGGAGAACATCTGCAGGACCGCCCCGCCAACGCCGATAGGGTCCAAGGTGGCGATTCCCATGAGAACGTAACCCATGTGGCTGACGCTGGAATAGCCAATCACGTACTTGAGATCGGTCTGGGACATGGCCGAGACCGCACCGTAAAGGACGTTCACCGTGCCCAAGGTTATCAACACGGGCATCCAGTTTTCCGCTCCCTCGGGAAGCAGTACCATGCCGACCCGGATGATGCCGTAAGCTCCCAGTTTCATCAACACCCCGGCGTGCAACATGCTGACCGCCGTGGGCGCGGCAACGTGTCCGTCCGGTGACCAGGTATGGAAAGGCCATAGACCGGCCAAGACGCCAAACCCGACCATGAACAGGGGGAACACCCAGGTCTGGAAGCTCTCGCTGAACCGCCCCGCCTCGGCCAATCCGCCCAGAGTTTCCAGCGAGAAGGTGGAGAATCCCGCATCCGAAGCTCCCATGTACATCGCCAAGATGCCGATCCATACCAGCACGCTCCCCGCCACCAGGAATATAAACAGCTTCATAGCGGCGTAGTCTTTGGTGCGGAAGAAGGTGCGGAAGTCGGTCGAGCTGCCCCACACTCCAATCAGCAGATACATGGGCAGCACAGCCAGTTCGTAGAAGAAAAACAGGAAGAACAAGTCCCTTACCGCAAAAGTCCCAAAGACGCCGGCACCCAAGGCCAGCAATAGGACGAAGAAGTCCCGGGGTCGATAGACGATGGTTTGTGATATCAGCACGCCGCCGAACAGGATGATGCCGTTCAGCAGAATCAGGAGGGCGCTTATCCCATCAACGGCCAGTGATAGGTTGATGTCCACCGGAGCGGGCAGCCACGGGTAATTGTCGTGGAATTGGAACCCGCCGGCCCCGTAGTCGTACCGGACGAAGATGTACACGGAGAGAATAAGGCTCAATCCGGCCACCACGATGGCGAAGTACCATACGTCCTTCTGTCGGTCGGCGGGCATGAACATAGCCAAAATCGCCCCCACCAAGGGAACGAAAATGACCAGCGCCAGAGCTATTTGATCGAAGTTCTCCATCCTATCCTTACGAGACCGCCCTGAACCACCAGAAGAGGGAAAGCGCTACGGTGCCGACCACCATGCCCAGAGCATAGCTATAGACATGACCAGTCACATGCAGCCGCATGACAATTCCCAGCCGCCGCACCGTATTGGCCGGACCGTTGACCGCCAAGTCGTTAACTACGACCCGATCAAAGAGACCTATGAAATTGGCTAGGAGCATCATGACGTGGTCCACCATCCACTGGTACACCTCGTCGAAGTAATACTTGCCTTCCGCCACCCGGACCAAGCTACCCATCTTGGAATGAAATCCTTCCAGCGAGACGATGCCCTTCAGGTATATCAGATACCCAAGGCCGAATGCTCCCACCGCTAGGATTGTCGAAGTGATGCCCAGCCACCAATTAAAGTGGAAGCCCTCGGCCTCATGGAAGAAAATGAGGCTGCCGATACCATCGTAGCTGCCGGGCCAGTTGAAAGCAGCAAACCCGAAGAAGGCCGCAAAGATTCCCAACAGCGCCATGGGCACAATCATCGCCATCGGGGATTCGTGGGCGTGATCCATGTTTTCTCCCATCTTGCCGAAGAAGGGCACAAACATCGCCCGGGCCATGTACATGGCACTGAGGAACGCAGTGAAAAGGGCTAGCACGATGAAGGACTTGTTAAGGTGGTTATTGACAGCTAGCAATATCTCGTCCTTGCTCCAGAAGCCGCTGAGGATGGGAATACCACCCAGGGACAGTGCCCCTAACGAAAAGAGAAACGCTGTCATGGGCATCACCTTTCGGAGACCGCCCATCTTCCTTATGTCCAGTTCGTCGGTGCCGTGCATCACGCTTCCTGCTCCCAGGAACAGCAACGCCTTGGCAAAGCCGTGGGCCAGCAGATGGAATATCGCTGCGGTGTAACCCGCTGCCCCCAGAGCTAGCATCATCAAACCCAGATGGCTAATAGTTGAGTAAGCCAGGATACGTTTCAGATCCACCGAAACCAGGGCGATAGTCGATGCCATCAGGGCCGTGATAAGACCGACGACTGCCACAACAAACAGGGCATCACCGTCGTAGGCGCTGAATATCGGGTAGACGCGGGCCACCAGGAAAACACCGGCCACGACCATCGTGGCGGCATGTATCAGCGCACTTACCGGAGTCGGGCCCTCCATAGCGTCAGGTAGCCAAACGTGGAAGGGGAATTGGGCCGACTTGCCCATGGCCCCCAGGAACAGCAGCAGGGCCGCTATAGTGGTCACGCCTTGAGTCATAGCACCGCTGCTGACCGCCTCAAAGGCGTCGAACATGCTGAAACTGCCTACCTCCCGGTAAATCAGCAGGATACCGATAAGCATCCCCACATCGCCGATGCGGGTAACTATAAATGCTTTCTTGGCAGCTTCTTTGGCGGCCGGTCTTTCGTGCCAGAAGCCAATCAACAAGTAGGAACATATTCCGACCAACTCCCAAGCTACGTATAGAAGGAGGAAGTTATCGGCCAATACCAGGGTCAACATGGCGGCGGCGAACATGGCGTGGACCGCGTAGTACCAGCCGAACCTGGAGTCACATTTCATATAACCCAGAGAATATATCTGAACCATCAAGGCCACGAAGGTAACCAGTCCTAGCATAGCTACAGTCAGGGGATCTACGATGAACCCCCAGGTGAGCAATACACTCGACGCCTCACCAGCCAGCCCTGCATTGAACCAGCCCATCTCATAATGGCAGGTCAAGGTCTCGGTATAGTGGCTTATCTCGCAGTTCTCAGTGCCAGCGCCTGCTCCCAGGAATCCAGCGAACACCCACCAGAACAGACCAAAACCGGCGGTGATGGCGAGGATAGCCAAGACCGAACCATTTCCCGGCAGCACCCGTCCGAACACCACAATCAACGGGGCGGCGGCAAAGCTGAACACTGGAATCAACCAGGCCCACTCCATACTAGACGCTCCCCCTGGTCACAAGATCATATAGCCCCACTTCCGTAAAAGGGGGTTGGGGGGATTTCCCCTGACCGATGAGAGCTGAAATCAGACAGCTCGTCACCATTTCATCAAGTCCACTTCGTCCACGTTCACCGTGCCCCGGTTCCGGTAGATGCGCAGGATTATCGCCAGGGCCAATCCCAACTCGGCAGCAGCAACGGTAATCACGAAGATGGCGATGATTTGCCCGTCGAAGTTGCTGAATGCTTCCCCGGCGCTACGGTAGCCCAAGTGGGAAGCGGCGGCGATCAGATTTATATTCACGGCGTTGAGCATCAACTCGATGGACATCAAAATCAAGACCGCCGACCGCCGTGCTAGAACGCCGTACATCCCGATAACGAACAGGGCAGCGCTCAAGAACTGGAAGTAAACTAAATCGACCAATTAATTCCCTTCCTCGCTTTCCCGAGCGATGATAATCGCGCCAATAAGCGCCACTAACAATACCAGCGACGCCACCTCAAAAGGTATGGCCCATCTGGTGAACAACGAATTGGCCAGATCGGTGAGAGCCGGGCTGTGAGGCTTGGTACTAACAGAGGCATTAGTCCAGAAGGATCCCGCCAGCACGGTCAAAGTGGCTACTGCCGCCGCCGCCGCCAAGGGCCACTGGCGATTGTCGGTGATTCGGGGATACTCGGCAGTGCGGGTTAGCATGATTGCGAACAACAGTACGATGGTGATGGCCCCGCCGTAGATGAGCACTTGAACGATGGCCAAGAACTCGGCAAAGAGAATCAGGTAGATACCGGCCACTGCAAGCAAGGACAGAAGCAGAGCCAAGGAGGCATGGACAACGTTTCTAGTCGCCACCACACCCAGCCCTCCGCCGAGGGTCAACACCGCCAATACTATGAACAAAATCAAGGACATACTTAGCTGAACAACCCACCCATATAGGAATAATTAAACGCCGGCATGCTCATGCCAACGCCCGGAGGCATGCAAATAATAAGCCACCTGTACGGCGGCTCCGGTAAGGACCGGTGCTGATTGTAAACCATTCAGCATGGCGCTAGACAACGTCTCAAGGATCTTCAAGAAGAAGCTTCCGGGGTTGCGGACTCCCCAGATGAAGCCGCAGCCGCCTCGCCAGAGGGCTTAGCCTCTACCTCCGGCTTTGTCCGCTTGGACGGCGGGGTCCAGCCGGTCTCTCTCTGGTATTTGGACCCAATCTCCAGCAGGATGGGGAGATTTACCCGATCGCCGTTGCGCTGGAAGGTGCTCATTTCGTGCTCGTGACTCATCACGATGGCGTCAAAGTTACACACATCGACGCAGATCCCGCACAGTATACACCGGTTAAGATTGATTTCGAAGGTATCGATGATTTTTCTACGGCTGCTTTTCCCCTCTTGTTGCAAGGGATTGTCCTTCATATTTGCAGACATGCACTGCGTCGGGCAATTGCGGATGCAAATCATGCAACCAGTGCAGTAGGGTTCAACCACATCACCATCCCAAGTCAGGGCAGGGAAACCCATGAACCGGTCCTGAACCGGAGTGGGAGCTTCAGTGTGATTCCAGAGGAGTCCTTGCTCCGGATATTGGCGGGTCACCGGACTTCGCAGTCCGTTCATGGTTGAGACCAGGGTCAACCAAAGACCTTTAATGCTATATATCATTGGCTATTCCTATGTGCCATCATTCTACCCTTACTGTCCGGTCCGAGCTTCCAGGGCTTGGTACCTGGCGCGGACCCGTGCAGCCTGACTTGACGGTCCCGCAAATCGCCGATAGATCGAGTATCCTACCACCAATAATCCTGCCAGAGACATCAGCGTCAACGACCATGCAGGCCAGCCGTAGAACAGGTACACCGCAGTGATTACGATGGCATAGAAAGATAAGGGGACCATCACCTTCCAGGCAAAGGCCATCAACTGGTCGATACGCAGGCGTGGAAAGGTTCCTCTGATCCAGAAAATCACGATTATCACCAGGTACACTTTGGCCAGGAACCAGAGGATATCCCAATCTCCCGACAAGAAGGGACCGGACCATCCGCCCAAGAACAGTAGGACAGTCAGCGCAGCGACAGCAAAAGTGTTGATGTACTCCGCCAGGAAGAATACGGACCAGTGGGCGCCGCTGTATTCGATGAATGGGCCGCCCACAATCTCCGACTCGGCGAAATAGATGTCGAAGGGCGTTCTCCCGACTTCGGCCAGCCCGGCTATGAAGAAAATCACGAAACCCAGGGGCAATATCAATGCGTAGGGATACGAGGCCTGCTTCTCCACAATCTCGACCATGTTCAGAGTCCCAGCCAGCATACTGACGGCAATCACCACCATGATTATCGGTATCTCATAGCTGATTAACTGGGCCGCCGCCCGAAGACCGCCTATAGTGCCGTACTTGTTGGCGGACCCCCAGCCAGCCAATACTAATCCCAGAATCCCAACTACTGAGAAGGCTATGATGTAAAACAACCCTAGATCTTCCAGGTTGCTCAATACCAGATTCTCGGTGCCCGGTATCGTGACCCAAATCATGAACGCCGGCACCACTACTAGAATCGGCGCCACCCAAAATATGGCTTTCTCCGACGACGTGGGGATGATGTCTTCTTTGAGAATCAGCTTCAGTGCGTCGGCTATGGGTTGCATCAAACCCATGGGTCCGGTTCGAGTGGGGCCCAGACGGCGTTGCAACCGGCCCAGAAGCTTCCTCTCCAACCACGTCAGGGACAAGACCACCACGGAAAGGGCGGTGAACATAGCCAACAATCCAGCTACGATCCATATGAACGTAAGCAGATCCATGGCCAGGAGGGGAATCGGCATGCTCACCGGTCCACTTCACCCAGCACGATATCCAGAGAGCCTAGCACCACCACCGTATCGGCGATCCAGGTGTTTTTCAACATATGTTTGATGGCGGACAGATTGCAGAATGACGGCGGGCGAACCTTTAGTCGATAGGGTTTATCGGTGCCGTCGCTGACGAGATAAACCCCTAATTCTCCCCGGGGGTTCTCCGCTCTAAAATAGACTTGTCCCTCCGGAGGACGGGCCAATCGTTTTCCCAAAGAGGACGTGACATTGCCTTTGGGCATCCCAGCCAGTGCCTGTTCCAAGATTTTCATGGACTCGTACATCTCTCGAACCCGGACGTAGTGTCGGTCCCAACAGTCGCCGTCCAATCCGACGGGCACGTTGAAGTCGAACCGGTCATATATCGAATAAGGGGCATCTTTGCGAAGGTCGTAGTCTACACCGCAGGCTCGCAGGCAAGGACCAGTTAATCCGAAATCCAGAGCGTCTTCCACGGATATGGCCGCCACCCCTTTGAGCCGTGCCAGAAATATCTCATTGAAGGTCAGAAGATGGTCGGCCTCTTCGATGTCCGCTTGCAACAGGGGCATCAACTCCCCAATCATTTCCTCGAAGTTATCAGGAAGGTCGTCCTTTAGGCCTCCAATCCTGAAGTAGTTGTGCATCATGCGGGCGCCGGAGACGGCCTCGAAGACGGCTTGGACTCGCTCCCGCCCCCGGAAGCAAATCATGGAAGGAGTCATAGCCCCGGCATCCAGTCCCATGGTCGCCACGAAGAGCAGATGGCTGGCTATGCGGTTCAACTCGCACAGGATAACCCGCACGTACTCCGCTCGCTCAGGTACCTCAAGACCCATCAGCTTTTCCACGGCGGCGCAATAAACCAATTCATTGTTGAAATTGGCGAGGTAATCCATGCGGTCGAACAGGGTGATTACCTGATGGTATTGCTCACCCTCGCACAGCTTCTCCGAACCACGGTGCAGGTAGCCGATATAGGGCTCCACATCCGTGACCTTCTCCCCATCAACCCACAGCACCATGCGGAACACCCCGTGGGTAGACGGGTGCTGCGGACCCATGTTGAGCAGCATCTCCACAGGTTCGCCGCGGGCAGCTATCTCAGTTGAGATGTCCGCCATAACTTAGCCCTTTGTCCGTCTTCAGTTTCCAAGCATTCCTCTGTTAGTCAAAATCCGCGGTCCGCACGAAACCACGCTTCGAAGCTCTCCGACCATTATAAGAGATGGTCAGGGGGGATTTCCGGCACAAGGCCCAGAAGCCCTTCCATCAACCCTGTCTCACTGTCCAACATAAGTATCTTAGGTTCATGGGCCGGAGTCACGGCATTGCTGACCCAACGGTCTCCATCGTCGTAGAACCCTGCCTCAATCAGTACATCCTCTAGGATTCCCAGCCAGTCACAGTCCTCAAGGTAGGACCTAACTTCCGTCTGCAAAGCTTCCTTGGCTTCTTCCGGAGTATCGCCGAACCCCAAGAGAATCAACTCAGGGCAGTACGCCTGATGGGTCTTGCCGGACTGCGACTCTTCTACCTGATAAACTACGCGATCCCCAGGCGAGCCGTTTTCCTCATCGTATTCCCCGTCGTATTCCAAAGAGCACCACTCCGATGCGATCGCTCACTCCGCCACTCCGGGCTCGTCCACAAACTCCAGTTGTAATTCGGTATCTTCGGCCACATCCGGAAAGCCGGCGTCGGCCAAGAGTTCCTCCAAAGTATCGGTGCCGTCGTTCTCTTCGATCCAAGACCGCATCATTTGAATCAACTGGTCTTGCGCTTCTTCAAGAGACTCCCCATCGCATTCCAACGGGAGTTGATCTACCTTGGCGACAAAGTGATCGCTATCCCAACTTACCCGTGCCGTTAGCACCACTGATTCCATAGTCATCAGAACTCCTGGTAGTCGTTGAAGGGATACTCTTTCCGGCCTGGGTACCCTTCAAAACCGTCATACAGTAATAGGGGAGTCAGGTCAGGATGGCCCTCGAAGTGAACACCGAATAAATCGTGGGCCTCCCGTTCGTACCAATCGGCGGCGCGCCAGACCGAAGTTACCGAGGGCAGAGCAGGTGTTTCGTATGGCACATCCGTCTTGATGACCGCAGTTCGGTCCGGGGCCAAACAGTGAATGATATACACCATCTGAAAATATTCTTGGTAGTCCACGCAAGCTATCAGGGACAGTTGGACCATACTAAGCCTGGGGTCGTCCTTGGCCAAACGGCACACCCGCTCGATTTCTCCGGACTTTACGGTAACCTGGGGGAGATTATCTAGGGCTCCTGGCTGGAGGTCGAAATCGCTAAATACATCCTTGAGAACTTCCAAGAGGTCCAGATTAGCTTGGGTTAGGCCGGTGATAGCCTCGTCAACAGACTCAACCTCTTCGGGAGCCTGGGCGGCTTCGGGGTTGTTACTTTCCACCACTGCTCTTGGCGTCCTGCATTATTTTTTCCTGAAGCTTGAGAATGCCGTAGAGCAGCGCTTCCGGTCGTGGAGGACAACCGGGCACGTAAACATCCACCGGAATGATGTGGTCGACACCCATCACCACCGAATAGGACCGGTAGTAGGGGCCGCCGTTGGTGGCGCAACTGCCCATGGCGATGACCCATTTGGGTTCGGGCATCTGTTCGTAAAGGAGCCGGATGGGCTCGGCCATTTTCTTAACAACCGTGCCCGCCACTATCATCACGTCCGATTGGCGGGGAGACGGCCAGGTAACCACACCAAAACGGTCAAAGTCGTAGTGGGCCATGTAGGTGGACATCATCTCGATGGCGCAACAGGCTAGCCCGAAGGTAAGCGCCCATAGTGAAGACTTACGGGCCATCCCGAACAGTTGGTCCGTCGTCGTTGTTATAACACCGGGCACCCTGCCGGATGTGGCTTGGTCATAGAGGCTAGCGCCGGGACGATTGCCCGCGCCAAGAATTATTTCCTCCATTCAAGCACCCCCTTTCGCCATGCGTAAACTATGGCAAAGAATAGAATGGCCAGGAACATTAACATGGCGTAGAACGGTATCACGTTGCCATGTACAACTTTCTGCTCCATGAAGATGACGGCCCATGGGAATAGAAAAACAGCTTCAACATCAAAAATTAAGAACAAGATGGCGAAGATATAAAAGCGTACATTGATGTTGGACCAAGCATAATTCGTGACTGGTATACCGCATTCGTAGGTGGTAAGTTTAATCTCGGAGCGCCTTCTGGACGACAGGACTTGGGAAGCAGTAAACATGCCGATAATGGCTACTGCCGCCACCAATGCAGATATGGCGACGGCCGTCCAGTTTTCAGCAAACAGACCGGGGTTAAAAGCTTGTAGATTAAGACCAGCGGTAAACAGCATAGTTTAGCGTTGGAGAATACTCTGCAAAAAACGTCTAGAGGCACGCCTGCCAAGCTCCAATAATATATCATCGGCTATGGGGAGTGTCAATTCAGCAGGACTTCTTTTCAAACTGGGAAAGGGATGTTTCAAAGTCTTATAGACTCTGAACGCAAGGCAGTGGATGAGATGTCAATGCGGAATCGAGACTCGGGTATCTCTTGGAACAATGGTCTGAACCCCTCGGGAATCTCAACGTTGTCCAGTGTATGAAATGTGCCCTCAGCCTCTCGGCCCGCCACCAGAAAGCGGCAACCGGAGGCCCACATCTCGGCCAAAGCGGTTAGCATGGCCGAACTCTCACCTCCGTAGTATCTGGGGGCCACCAGCCGGACCGCCGTGTCCCACCCAATCACAAAGGCAGCACCGGGGAACAGATCCGCTTTCTTACGAAAGGTCTCCGCTCTGGTAAGCACAACGTTGGCATTGCCCAAGAACTGAGCCAACCGCCGCTCAACTTCTTCCTTGGCCAAAGGGGGTTTATCCACGTTCACCACCGATATCTCGTAGCATACTTCCTTGCCCAGCATATCCCCAGCGGCACGAGCCAACTCCCGGTGTCCATCATGGACGGGACTGAAAGAGCCCGGCAACAACGCGCCGTCGAAGGTTGCGTCAACCGACATCACCCCGTCAGTTTCCACCAAGACGCTGTCCACTTCGCCGGACAGAAGGCGCGTCAGGGCATCGCCGTGGTCACTCCCACCGGTTACCAACTCATCCTCTGGGACCAGTCCCAGTGCAACATCTTCTTCCAGCCCGCTGGCCGTGGACAAGGCTTGTAGCAACAGCCAACTGACCACCCCTTCCTCACCAGCCCGGTCACGGCGGCCCTTGTCGAATCGGAGAGAATAGGTTGCCGAGCCAGTCTCGGTCCACGTGGCGATGCAACAGCGGTGTTCACCGCGCTTGGGACGGTCGGTGGCTATGGTGGCGGTGCAACCTAAGCCCACCACCGGTATGGGGTTCTCCTGCAGGAGCAACGCCCGTTTGTAAGCGGCTCTAGCCATGTCCGTAGCGGTTTCCACCGATACATATTGGGACGGCTCCTTGCCGATAAAATCAACCATCGATAGCGAACCGTAGGGAACCACGACCTCCAGAAGGGTGCGGGAAGCCCCGGCCACGCCTAAGAGCCAGGCAACTGCCTCGCTACCGGCGCCAGCCACTGCCAGCACCGCTTGGGGTTGGGACTCGTGAATTTTTTGCACCAATTCCCGGAAGTCGCTCATAAATCAGTCCGAATCAAGATTCTTGCCCGGTAGGCAGCCACGGTTTGAGATCAATGTTGGGCATGAGTTGCTTTGAAACCTCGATCTCGCCGGTGATTTTCCGGTCCCATTCCTCGTTCCATTCAGCGGGAATCTCCCGGCGGGCGTCTCGCCAGTATAACGGCTCGGATTGTGTGAGGATTTCCCCTTCCAAAACATCTGCCAGGAAGCAGGTCATGTCACCGCCGTCCATGGCGTTGGCGACCTGGCAGTCTAGGAAACCCCAGCAGTCATACAGAATCGGGCTTCCAGTCTCCCTAAATACGTGGCCGACATCCGACAACTTGTCGGTATCCCTACCCGAAACCAGGCCAAAGTCTTTGATTAATTGAAGTTGATCCTGGCGGATGAAATTCAGGGCGAAGGACCCGCTGTTGTAAATCAGGTCGTGGCTATAGTTGTTCTTGTATATCTGCAGCAAGACACGAGGCATATCCGGAACGATGGAAGCCGCTGCGATCGCCACCGCTATCTGGGCGTTGGACTTGCCTTGCCAGTTGCTGGTGACGGCCGCGATGGGGGACCACAAGCGCCCCATGATAGGCGCGATCCGGGCATACTCCATGTCGTGCTCGCAAAAGTGTAAGGGTTGGTGGCAACGGGTTCGGCGACGTTAGAATCATTCGCGCCACCAACCCCCAAAAACAGGCAACCCGAGTGTAGCATCGCAGCCTTATGGTGACCAGTCCATCTACACCGAGCCGGCTGCCGGACAGAGAGTTGGTTAGGGGGCGTCATCCAATCCAGCATAGATCTGAGTATCGGGATGGAAAACGTACCATCCGAACCAATCGGACGCCGGGCTGGGGAGCCGTGGTAATCGTTGACGCGGGTCTTCAAGCAGGACCAGCGCATCTTCCCCAACCCGCCACCACCGGTCATTCAGATCGGTCAAAATATGACTCCCGTCCTCAGACCCAGTCATCAGCAGCGAGAACTCATGAGTTTTTCTTTGATAACCCCTAGCGGCGACTCCCCAATCTGCGGCAGCGACAACCAAATCCTGGCCACCCAAAGTGTCGTTAACCACCAGCCGCCGGGACAACAAATCCAAAGGGTATGCGATGGACTTCCCGTTCAAGGCCAACCCTAGGACTTGAGATTTAGTCTCCAGAACATCGGCGCGTTCGGGACCGGGGAATATTATCTCCGGAGTGTTTCGGGAGCGGAAATATATCGATTGCCGATCATCTTCCGGCGAATAGCTGGTGATTGGATACACTCCGGGTTTTATGTCCAGGACGGTGGTGTCTGGATGGATCTCCAACCAGTCTATCCAGGTGGTGAGGTTGATAGAATCAGATCAAGCTTCGTGCCGTTGTCCGCCTAATGACCCACAACCGGCTAGCCCACGAACTGATGCCACAAGGATTTGGTGCCCCGGTCGTACACCAGCTTGTTGCTGTGATATAGCATGTCCGACGTACCAAAGCTCCAGACTTTTCCATTTATCTTTGTGGAAAACACGGTTCCAGAACCGTAGAGGGTTCAATAGGCCAGAGCGATTGGCTCACCGCCCAGAACGTCGTCTGCCATATCGTGGGGGTTTAAGATTCGCAGAGGATAGCCCCGGTGTTCCCCGTTTATGGAAATACAAAATTCCCGGTCAGTGGGATTCATGTACCAAGCATCCTGAGGTGTCACCGCAGGCGGGTTAATCAGATCCGGTATCCCGTCTTTGGACACCCCTCCCCAAACCGCCTCTTCCAATCGCATCCTGGTCTTCACGCCTTTATAGAAGAAGGCTCTCATTTCCGGGTCGATGTCGGCTAGGAACCGTCCCTTCCATGCGGCGTAGCCTTGGGGTAGCTCAGTCTCAGGGCGGTTCCCCAGCCACTCGCTCCACAACTTCCATTCTTCCTGCTCATAAATGTCCGGTTGTTCTTCACTGCCAACAAGCTGTTCAAGGCAGGAACTCAGGGTGGTGCGCCCTTCTTAATAAAGCTGCATCCTCAGAAAACCTATCAGGACCAGCGTGTAAGCGGTATCACCGGAATCCACCATCTGCCCTGTCACCTGGTCTAGGTTAACCGGTACCCGCCAGAATCTGGACACTCCGGAGTCGTCGCCCAGGCGGTTGAAATGGGGTAAGGAATCCAGGGCGGCGGCCATCAGGGCATCGTACGCGAAATTTCCAGGATTGGAGAGTCCGGGCCGACGGTAGGTGGCAGCAGTTGACTGGTATCAATAACACCCCGTCCGTCACTTGCTACTAAGAAAGTGGGTGTCAACGTCGGCGATTCTTGGACTTGGGCAGGTCGCACCGAAGGGATAGAGCCGGTTCAGGCGGCGGGACATCGACGATTGGTGACGCCGGAGAGCTACAGGCCGAGCCGACGGCCAAGGACAGAGTTACCGACAAGATTCCTCCGAGCTTTATACTAATCTTCGTTGAAGCACGGTTTTCTGGGTTTGTTGCTAACATTCGCACCCTCGATCCCAAATCACCCATGGGTTATGAACAAAGCGTCAGTTGGGATCTAGGAATGGTCAGGGGAAGTTAGCGGAGCTGATTGGCGGCGAATTCTGCCTGGAGAGGTGGTCGGCCCGCATATATATGACGAAGGCACCCGGCTCATGGTTTCATCATCAAACTGTCAATGAGCTTGCCCTCGGGACTGGCAGGAAACTCGGAAGAAGTCTGTTCGTCATGACGCAGGGATAGGATCGGGCGAACCCTACCAGTTGGGAGAGTGGTCTTCGGAACTGTTACTGGTCAGGCGCAGTTGATTGATTCCATCGGATCCCATCACGAAGATTTCTCCTTCTCCATAAAGATGGGATACAAAAGCGATACGTTTGCCGTCCCGGGACCAGACCGGCGTCAGGTCTTCGACCTCATTATTATTGGTCAACCGGACCTGCTTGGACCCATCGCCGCGCATAGTGTAAACCTCGGAATTTCCATCCCGGGAAGAAACGAAGACGATGGATTTGCTGTCGGGAGACCATGAAGCCGTCCGGTCCGAAACGTCGTTCTGGGTCAAACGAGTCAACTCGGGCTCATCATGCCAGGTCCTTCTCTCCAGCTTACTAAGGGTGTAAATCTCTTCCTCGCCACCCTCTCCCCGAACGAAAACGATGCGTTGACCGTCGGAGGAAAAGAGGGGCGAATAATCAAGACCAGTCGTCAAACGGACCAGGTTCACCCCGTCCGGGTTGCGCAACCAAAGACCCCGTTCTTCCTCGTCGCCCAAAACATTGAAGACCAGCCACACACCGTCCGGGGACCAATCTCCCAGGAATTCCTCACTAGAGTTAGATGTGATACGAGTGGGGCTGCTCCCATCGGCGTTCATCAGATACACCTCTGGTTGGCCGTCACGATGGGATATGAAGGCCAGCCGCTCGCCATCGGGCGACCACCTAGGTGAAAGATCATCGCCCGCTTCGTGAGTCAACCGAATCAATGTTTCGGTCTTCCGGTCCACCACATTGATTTCCAAGTCTCCGGATTCGTCGGACAGAAACGCTATCTGCTTTCCATCTGGAGACAACCGTGGGCCATAATCGGCGCTGCCGTTGTTGGTCAAAGAGACGCTTTCACCGGATTTCGCGTCAAGCAGAATCACTTCCGTGTCTCCATCGACCGAAGATACGTACACAATCGCGTTGGAAGAAGGGGAGAAGCAAGCAAGTCCCATAAGCAGCATTAATGAGCCTGAGACCAACCCTATAAGACGGGATAAGTGAGGCATTTCCATTCCATATCCCCAAGTGGCTTGAGGTGGGCACGAAGGCCGCCGCCCCATACCCATATCTACCCTACTCTGGATTATACCCAATCGCCACTCTACGTTAGCTATCCGCAAAATACCCGGTTTGATGGAAAGCCCGGCTAGCAAACATTCGCCCATCAGGCAGATTCCGATAACCACCTCCGCAAATCTATTGACAGGGATGACAGGATCTTTTAGCATCACGGCAACCGGCGAAGCTAGCGAAACGTGATTCGCTCGACCGCCTATGGAGGAACTATATGAAGGTATTAATCGGAGCCAATCTGATCGACGGTAAGGGCGGGCCGGTTGTTAATGACGCAGCGGTGCTAATCGACGGCGAAAGAATCGTATCCGCCGAACCCCGTGCCGCCGCCACATGGCCGGAGGGAACCGAGGTTATAGACGTAACAGGGCTGACCATCATGCCCGGACTCATCGACTGCCACGACCACCTGGCTTCCAAAAGCTACGACATGGCCAGCCGCTGGGGTCTCACCGAGCCTACGTCCCTCGGCTATCTGAGAACGGCCAAATCCCTGGAAGAAACGTTGCTCGCCGGATACACCTGCGTCCGGGAAGCCGGCGGCTTGGATGTCGGATTCAAACAAGCGGTTGAAGAAGGACTGATACCCGGCCCCCGCTTGGTCCTGACGGTAGGGATACTTTCCCCCACCGGCGGCCTGGCGGACAAGCCCAGTCCCTCAGGACACTGCAATCCATTCCACGTGGACGCCCTGATTCCCGTGGGAGTGGCCGACGGCCCCGACGGCGTCCGAGCCAAGGTACGGGAGATGGCCAGGGTTGGGGCTGACCAGATAAAGTTCGCCACCACCGGCGGGGCCAGTTCCCGCCCTGGCCACGGCACCATGGACATTGAATTTGGCAATGACGAAGTCAAGGCCCTTATCGAAGAGTCAACGGCATTGGGCCGCGCCACCATGTGTCACGCCGTGGGCGGACCCGGACTACGAATGGCCATCGAAGCCGGAGCTGGCTCAATCGAGCACGGTTGCTACCTGGCCGATGACCCAGATCTGTTAAAGATGATGGCAGACCAAGGGACCTTCTTCGTCCCCACCTTCGAAGTATACGAATTTCACGGAACCGTCAGCGCGCCGCATATGATCGCAAGGTCCTTGGCCTTGATGGATGTACACCGGGAGAGCCTACACAAGGCCATGGAGGCCGGGGTCCGGGTGGTCGCTGGCACCGACGCCGGGGGATTCGTTCACGGAGACAACGCCCGTGAAGTTGAAATTCTAGTTGAACGGGGCATGACCGGCATGCAAGCCATCCAGGCCGCCACCGGCCTAGCCGCCGAGTGCGCCGGTTTACAGAAAGACATCGGAACGCTGGAATCGGGCAAGTTCGCGGACCTACTTGTGCTGGAAGGAGATCCCTCGAAAGACATCTCCATATTGCGGAACCGGGACAAGATAAAGATGGTGATGAAGGGCGGAGACGCCTTCGTCGACAAGCTACCGGCAGCAACGGGTTCACCCCAACCGGTAGGCTAATCACTGAGCGGTTCAGCTATGTTCCAGTGGACGCGCATACTGGGCCGCTTTGCGCTAGCGGCAAACTCGGAACCCGCATCAGGGAATAACCGCGTCACCCCGGTGCGGGCCGGAATGACGGGGTTTAGTACTAACCCCCATCGACATTCCCGTGCTGACGTGAATCCAGTTAGCGGGATGGAAGGTCCGCGCCTTTTAGCAGCGAAGCATCTCTGGATTCCGTCCTTCGCCGGAATGACCGATGCATAGCCACGAGACTGCTAAGATTAAGATAATGGAGCAGGGTTAGGGCTTCCTGTATCATGACGGCATGATTTTCAAAGTCCTAACTCTTTTTCCTGATGTTTTCCAAGGACCATTGGAATCCAGCATGGTGGGCCTGGCCACCCAACG
>Ga0315336_1001811_pt1 | contig 37488 bp, 32 predicted proteins | sample ASW5metaG_FD_204512 | JGI IMG/M metagenome (GOLD analysis project Ga0315336, IMG submission 204512) | Ammonia-oxidizing marine archaeal communities from Monterey Bay, California, United States - ASW #5 | ecosystem: Environmental > Aquatic > Marine > Intertidal zone | place: USA: California... | reverse complement strand
ATATACACCTCGAAAACATCCCTGGATTTCTCAGGGACTGCAACACCCAGCTTCTGCCCCCGGATCAATTCCATTCTTCTCCTGAGCGCTTTGACTTTCGGGTGATCGGGGCCGTGGTTGTCCAGCAGCAGTTGTTCCTCGAGCATCATCGCGACGAGCGAACTCTCCTGCGTTCCGCCAGCCACTGGTTTGCCAATTTTGTCCAACATCATCAACAGCGCTTGGCGATCATTGCCGGCATCCAGCTCTTTTCGGATCCAGTCGAGCTGAGCCTTGGTTCCTGTGCGGCCGATCCGTAGGGTAGCTCGGGTCGATTCAATCCCTCCCAGCCGGCCCGCGTGAATATCCTCGGCCCCCTCGCGACTCCACAGGATTGTAGCCGGGGCTGTCGTGCGAAATTCTCTGTATTTCTTTTCCTCGTCATCCAGTTGTTTCATCAGGACGTCTTTGGCTTCCGTGATGAGTTGTACGGTTTCATCGCTGAACTCCTGTCGAGTTTTTTCCAGAAACCGCTGGTATGACTTGAGCACTGCGGCGAGAATTGTCGTGCAGTCGATCGAATTGGACGATGTGAACGAGAGGTTGAGAATGTCGGCTTCTTCCTCTTGCAAGATGTCAAGTCCTCCAATGATTGCCGATGCGGGATTTCCCGAATTGGCCAATGATGGCAAGGCCGAAAGATTGGAGTTGTCGACAGCATCTCTGATGATCAGTGGGCTCCTGATCAGGATTGCGTGCGTTGGCAGGTGATCCCGGTAGCCTGCTCCACCAACACCTTCAGCAGGAATCCGAGGCTGGCGCGCCACGACCAGGAGACGTGCTTGTGACTGGTAAACCGGGTCTTGCTTCAGGAATCGCAAATATCCCAGTGCGGTTCCGACGAGTGCTGCGAACAGAATCAGCCACTTGCGGCGGATCAACATGTTCCACGGATTGACTCCGCCGGCGTCCTGTTGTCCCTCGATCGCCCATTCTGGACGCGGTGATGGGAAGCCTGCTGGCGCTTTGTGTTCCAGAGAGGGAGATTGTGCAGTCCATTCCGACATGGTGATTTATGACACCCTTTCTCATTTGCCGGGTTTGCGGGGGCCGGCCATTCCAGAACGCGATGAGCGGTGCGCGGAGCAAACCGTGGTCTGCTCCACAAACGAATCCTCGTGTCCACACTGTCAAGACGAGCAGTTCGGCCAAAATGAGCGGTTCGGCACGGTGCTCATGTTGTTCATGGTGGTTGTCACCGAGGGGGGGTCAATCCCCTAAATCTGAACAGACCCCGTTTTTTCGGTACAAACGGATCGAAACCACTACATATGCAACTGCTAACAACATGCCACTTACAGCACCCAATCGCAAGCCGAAACATACGGCGAATCGGCGCGGTGAGGAGAGATTTTCAGATAGGACGGTTGGTATGGTTGAGCTAATTAGATACCCGGCAGTTCCCATCAGCAGTGATGCGAAAAGTGCACACCCAAGAACCCAGCCGATGAGCTTGGCCACGCTACTGAGGCGGAGTTTGGCGTCGCGGTGCAGGCAGACCGTCAGTCCCAGAACCGAACCGCACCAGAAACCGAATCGTATTCCCGCCCAGCGTGTTTCCTGACTGTCGTAGATGTAGTCAAAGGTCAGTTGGGATTGCGCTTGCGTCAATAACTCGCCACTCGCCGCTCCGGCCAGGGTTCCAGCCAGCAGGAAACAGAACCAACAAGCCAATCGATTCATTGCACCACGGATTTCGTCAGGCCCTCGAGCGCGGAACGCGTGCACTCATGCCCCCAGGGATCCATCCAACGCGGACCGGGGTGAGGTAAGGACCACGGCTTCCTGGTCTCCGTTGCTGGCTGGTCGTTACCGGCCTGAAACCATTGTCGTTCGCGACCAGGATTAGGATACCCACCGGGAGGTAACTTGACGTATCGATTGCCTTGATCTTTCACGCCTGTTGGCCACTTGCTCGAACGCAGATGTTGTACCGCGAAGACGTTGTCTCTGATGGCGACGTTGCTGAGCGGACAACCATCTGTCCAATAGAGCCAGTTGCCTACAAATGTATTGCCGGACACAGCAACGTTGCGAATCGCAGGGCCGGTGGGGCCGTGATTGCTGATCAATTTGATTTGCGATCCGTTCAGTTCGTCGGCGGGATGCAGAAACAGATTGTCGGTGATCAGCACTGGACCATCCAGCACGGGGCTGACGCCCAGATTCTGGTGGAAGTTGTACACCAGGTTGTGACTGACAGTGATGTTGCGGGCCGGTCCATCAAATTCGAATGCGTCATCCGTACCGGCGGCGAGCAGGTTCTCTTTGATCAGCGCGCCGTACCGCACCGGTCGGTCGTCGCGGGTCGTGACTTGTAACGCATCGCCGGCATGCACAACCAAGTTATTGCGCACAACGCTCTGGTCATCCTGAGAGGCAACCAGCGATGACGATGAGTAGGACGCGTACACTTCATCCCAACTCAACCAGCGCTGCCTCCACTCGGCTTGTGGGAAGTTGTGATACAGGCAGTTTTCTACCGTCAGTCCGACCGAGGGTTTCAGGCCGCGTGTGCCATCGATGCCGAACGTAGAACCCCTGACGCTGCAGTCGCTAATGGTGACATGTGCCGCATTCCACAGCAATATGCCAGAGCCAATTCCGAAATCGAGTTGCAGCGCTTCCAGTTTGACATGATCGGCCTCACACCAGATTTGAGCCGATTTAAACTCGCCCCACTCACGGGGCACCGGGACGCGGCGATGCGTTCGCAGTCGGACGTTGCCTGGGTTTTGCTCCGGGCCCAGAAAGACGTACAGACGTGGTGCCTCAAAGTAAAATGCTGGCATGGCGTGGGGTCTGGCAACCAATTCCCGAAATTTGTCCAAGCCTCCATAGATGACGCGGTACAGCGTCCGTTGATCGCAACGCAGCCGATAAACTGGGTAGTCGACCTGAGTCGAATAGACATCGTCTCCTTCGGATTTCCAGCGCCAGTTGGCTGTGACATGTGACGGAGCTTCACCGGTGATGGTCACGGTGCCGGGCTGTTGTGCGCGGATGGTGATTGGGTTGGCGGCCGTGCCTCCGCGTCGGAGATGAACCCGTTCGTGATAGACGCCGGGTAAGATCACGATTTCACTTCCGGGGCGTGCGCGATCTGCCGCAAACTGGACGGTTTTCAGAGCGCGGCGCGGATGTGAGCCGTCGTGCCAGTTGCTGCCGTCAGGCGCTACGTAAATCACCCGTGGAGCCGGCTTGATGTCGGACCACAAACCTGCGACATGGGCTGTGCTGGCGGCGAAAACCAGCAGCATCAGCAGGTCGAGTAGCCGTCGCCCGTTGATGGCGCGTGCGACCCGGGATTTGAAGTGTTGCCGTTGGCCAGCTGTGGTCATCGCAACAGGTCTCGACCCAACTTGATGAATTCGGCGGCGTAACGATGGACGCCTCCGCGGAACTGCCACCAGTTTTCTGGGCCAAAGCCGTCCGTCGGAACACCCAGGATCAGAACGCGATGACGATTTTGGCCCAAAACTCGGTCGCGCACGCGTTGGCAGCGGCGTGTATGGAAGTCACTGGTAATGACAGCACATATTCCCGTATCGGTTCGATCTACGAACTCGGCGATTCTCTCGAATTCGTCACGTGTGCTATTCACGACGCCCGACAGGCGGACGACGGATTGATCGGGGATACCGCAGTCAGCGAACACGGCGCGCATCAGTGTTCCGTGTGTGGGAACCAAACCGTCCCGAGTTGCTGGCGAGTCGACCGTTTCCAGGTAGGCCACGCGGTGACACCAGCCGGCTTGGTAGAGCGACGCTGCAAAAAATGGTCGCGTTTCAGCGGCGCCTCCCAAGACAATGGCGCAGTCGACCGGCTCAGTCATGCGGTCGTCGGTCACCAGCCAAACACCTGCAGAGGCCAGCAGGGAGTTGCGTGCCAGATACAGACAGACGGCCAACGTCAGAGAACTGGTGACTGCCCACCGCCTCCATCGCGCTCGGCGTGTTTTGCCAACTGCGTTCATCGGACGACGCTCCGTGAGATGTCTGTCGGGTCGGACTCCTTCCATTGTGCGTTGTTTGCCGGCGCCACCGCAAAATACAGGTCGATATAGCTATGGAATACTGCGAGTAATCCCAACTTGGATTGCCACCAGTTGTTGGGGGCATAGTGCCGATTTTTCAAGCCGACAATGGCAATGCGGTTTGCGTGATCTGCTGCCAAGTTCCGATCAACAATGGTCTGCAGCCGACGTGTGTGAAAGGCATCACACAGTACGGCGATTCGCATGTTGCGATTGTCTGCGAGTTGTTGTCCGAGGATCCGCATCAGGTGATCCGTGCTGTTGGCAGTCGCGGGGAGTGTTGTGATGTCGGTTTCGTCAACGCCGTGCTTGATCAGATGTCGCCAGGCGATGTCACTGCGAGATGGTATCAATCCGCGTCGTACCAATCGGCCGGGTTGCCACGTGGCAATCAGATAACGCAAACGGCGATCACGTCCCATTTGGGCAGCTCGCAAGAAGCACCGATCTCCGCCAATGACCACAACGTGATTGAACTCCGCCTCGGAATGGGATGTCTGAAGCGGCCATACGCAGGCGGTCAGCAGGAGACCACGCGAGCCGTAAATTGCAGCCAGGACGCAGGCGGCGACAATCAACCGAAGCCGCCAGGAGCGAAACCGACCTGTCTTGGCCGTCGGTCGGCCCGGAGCTCCGTCAGCCTCGGCAGCGCCGTCGCCGACGTGCCGCTCGGTGCCTGGCAAGTCCGGTGCAAGCATGGCCACTCGCAGTTTGAGGTTTCCCGGTTCTGATTGCATCCGAATGTGGGAGTCACAGGCGGAGCTTCCCACGCCATCCCATTGCTGGCCGGCGCATCGACGTCCAGGTTCCAACAGCGATCAATGGGGAGATCTTCCGGGGTGAGACTGCCGACGCAAAAGCTCGAGTTCCCATTTCTTGAGAACGATCTGGGACTCGTACATTGCCATCAATCGGCTGAACATCCATCCTTGACGCCCCTCCAGGAAACCGCCTTTGCAGACAAACTGGTACAGAAAACGCAACAGCGGCCGACAGGGAAGCCGCCGTGCCAAGTGTCGCAGAGCCTGTCGTCGTAGCGCTCGATCTCGAGATAAGCACTGTGTGAATGAGATACGAGCCTCACCGCGTGACTCCAATCCGGCTTCAAGCGAAGAGTATCGATTGTGGCGGTCCAGCCAGTCTGCCAGCCCGCGTGAAAACGGATGGTGTATGAACGGTTCTCGGATGGTGCCCAACGCGCCGGCCGCTTGTGGTACCGGGACTTCACCGTGTCCTGCATCTTCAAACCAAGCCTGTCGAACGCGAACCACGCGCATGATCCATACTGGAAATCCGTCGGAGTGGCGTAGCCACTTTCCACAGAACATCGTCTTACGGCAGGTTCGAAATCCGAGTGTGTTCCCAGAGGCCTGTGAGAGCTGGCGCACGAGTTCGTCGAGGAAGGCGTCGGTGACCTCTTCGTCAGCATCGAGCATCAACGCCCAATCCGTCGTCAGGGCCGCTTGTTCCAACGCCCAGTTTCTTTGCGATGCGAAACTCTGAAAACGATGAGTCACGACGCGTGCGTTGTGCTGTTTGGCAATCAGTGCGGTGTCGTCAATCGAATGGTCGTCGACAACAACAATCTCCTGGCAACGCTGGAGTGATTGCAGGCAGCGTCCCATATTGTCCGCTTCGTTTCGAGCCAGCACAACGGCTGTGATGGGGATCGGATCAGTCATCAACTCTTGCGATCAATTCTCGTTGTTTAATCACCTGGGCCGGATTGCCGCCGACGATGGTCCATGGGGTTACGTCGCGCGTGACGACGGATCGAGCAGCTGCAACGCCGCCCTTTCCGATGGTGACTCCGGGACTGACAAACGCCTCGGCACAAACCCATGCCTGGTCTTCAATCTGAATGGGTGCCGATGTGAGACGCATGTGAGGATCCGTTGGATCGTGACTGGCGGTGCACAGAAACGCTCGCTGAGATACCGTTGCGTGCGCACCGATTCGGATTGGTGCGACGTTGTAGCAATCGGCTTCATGGGACACAGCCGATTCGTCGCCGAGGCTCAGCAGCCAGGGTGCCCAGATCCGGCAACTGGGATTGATTTTGACGCCGCGCCCCACGTGGGCCCCCAGCATTCTCAGCAAAAAACATCGCCAAGAATGAGCGATACGCGGTGAGGGTCGAAACAGTAAGGCATAAACAAACCACCAGACGACGCGGCCCAGCTTGTTGGAATTGCTGTGCGGGCTTGGAGTTTCTGCGGCGGTGACAGAAACTTCGAGATTCTGTGTCGCATCGCTGGAATTGCTGGTGTCACTCACCGCACAGATTCTCCAGGCGCTGCAAGGTACGCGCAGACCGGTAAGCCTCGGTGATTTTCCGCAGAGCCTGGGGCGTCATCGACAGGTCACCATTGACGACCATTCTCATCTTGTCTGCCAACTCTCGAGGCGCGTCGGGTTTTACCAGCCATTCTTCACCCGCGTGCTGAATCAACTCGGGTATCGCCGCGACCCGCGTACCAATCACAGGAGTGCCCGCGGCGTAGGCTTCGAGGATAATGATTCCAAAGCACTCAAGAGCGCGCGTTGGCAACACGAAACAATCTGCGGCGGCGTAACAAAGTGGCACATCTTCTTCCGCAACGCGTCCCAGAAAACGTACGCATTCACCGAGTCCAGAGTCGATGGCTTGTTGTTGGAATTGCGGGCGCAATGAACCGTCACCACCGATCAATAGACGAAACGCGGTTCCGTCCTTGTGCAGCAATCGTGCGGACTCCAGAAGCGTTTCGATTCCCATACGCTGTTCGATGCGTCTCAATGTGAAAAATGTGGGCAGCGGTGTCTGCCAGACGTCGCCCAGTTGCGATCTGGCTGGTTGCTGCTCGAGTGCCAGAAACCGCTGCTCGTTGATCCAGCCCGGGCAGATGGTGACTTTGTCTTGAATCGCACGAGAGTAACGCTGTTGCAGCAGGTCCGTTGTGAACCGAGAGAGGCACTGAATATCAGTCGAGTGTTTCAAGTTGCTGGACTCGATGAAGTGCGCTAGAGCCAAGGAAATTCGGCTGGAAATCGATACCTTCCCACGGTCCAGGTTGGTTTGCAGTTCTTCGACGAATGGCGAGTGGACCGAATACAAACGCCTGCAGACCGACGTTCGTGTTGCCTGAAGTGCTCCACAGTACTGTAGTGGAGAGTGCCCATTGATGCAGTCAATATGGTGTTGGCTCAGGATCGACCGCGTGAGTTGGCGTGCTGCGCGGATGTGGTGACGTATTCTCAGCACCGCCGGAGCGTTGGCGGGTGGATAGGGATAGGTCCAGAGATGGACGCCGTTGTGCTGTGCCGGCAATTCAGCCGCGTCTTGATTGGCTCCGCACACATAGTGGACTTGCCAGTCGCGTTGGGACAGAAACTCCGCAAATTCGGTGGCCAGTTTGAACGCGCCACCAATTTCCGCGTGTGCCCAAGCGTGCGCAGTGATAACGATTCTGCGTGAATGTTGCATCATCTTGTCGAGTGCAGATGTTTCCCTTATCAGCCTTAATACAGCTGATGGCCATTGGTCGCTGGACTGTTTGTGATTGTCGGTTTCATGCGCGCACAAGACCAAGCGACTCCCAATGTGAATGTCACAAACAGAACGGCATTGGGGTCGCCGGTGTAGATTTGGTGTGAGACCATGAACGAGGCGATGTTGGCGACGACGAAACCGAGCATGGCAATCTGCAGAGAATGTGCCGATGAACCCGCGACCGATGTGCGCATCAACGCAAGTGTTATCGTGATGATTGATCCCAACGCGGTGGCCATCAGGATCACTCCCGGGAGCCCCAGTTCGACGAGCAGTCGGCTGATGCCGTCTTCTTGCCACCCGGCTTGTCCGCTTCGCCATTTGGTTGAAGAAACGTAATACCGCCCCTGAGTGGCACTGCCTAACCCTGCGCCCAGGATGCCAGATTGTCTAAACGTTTTGACTGTTGCATTGACGAGTCCGGATTGCAGTCGCTCCCGAGCCTCGGTGACCGTCGTGGTTGCGTAGTTGGCATACTCGGGATCAATAATCCCTCGAGGGATCAGTAACACGGAAACTAAGACGACTCCGATGACTGCAAACAGTCCCACCATCATCTTCCCCGAACCAGCGCTTCGATATTTGTAGGAGAAAAACTGGATCGTGGTGAACGCCGCAATGGGGATGCCCATCATCTTCCGTCGACCGCAGAGGATGACACAATATGTTGCCAAGATCGCCGTTAGAACCCAGATGAATTTCGAGCCACGATCACGGTTTGCCAGTAAAATCATGGAAAACGTCGCGACAAATGCCGCATGCAGACCCATCACGTCGGGGCTGCGGTAGACGCCTGAGATCAGATTGACAATATAGCCCGGTCGATGACGGATCCACTCGGTTCCAGGCATCCCGCCTAGAACCGCATGCTCGATGCCAGAGTACTCCAACAGTGTACCCAACAGGGCGATGGCATTGACGATGGTATAAAACTTGAGCAGTTTCAATACCGTATTTGGAGTGCGTGCGAATCCGTACCCAAGGATGATCCCGAACATTGGTCCGATATATGTCATGACACCAATGAAACCGACTTTGTAACCATCCGCGCCTGAAAGCACCGCGATGATGAATCCCGGAAGCAGTGCCAGCGTGAACAACTGGATCGTGTTGCGCAGCCTGGGTACGTCCTGTAAAAGTCGCTTCAGCGAGTGGTCGGTGCTCATCGAACCGACGAGGGCGGCGCCCCACACCAATGTTGCCGACAGAGTGATGAGCAACGAATGGCCTGATGCGATCTTGCGCACGGGATCTCGCAGGACGTCCAAAAGGACGATCAGGTACAGGCTGGATCTCCAGTTACCTAGAGCGACCAGGCTGGAAACAGCCACAGCAGCCAAGAATATGAGTTCGGTCATGTTCTGATTTGGTAGTGTTGGTAACGTGAACTAAGGAATGCTTGGGGGGCAGACTCTAAGACACACAGAATGTGCCAGTTGGGACGAAGAGCATAAGCCAGGTTTCCTCGCCGATCAGCGGATGAATGGTGTGATGGTGATGTGGGTCAACAAACCGTTCCGGAAATTCGGCGTCGAGTCGCTCCTGCGACAGTGCTGACGAGTTCTCCTGCCTACGGCTTGGTGTTGAGCTCACCTGATTCTTGGGAATGATTCGAGCTCGGCACGGATCGTGTTTTGTGAGTCGCGTTGGTACGTCGGACGCGTGTGATGTGGCTTACTGTTCTCATCGGGAATTCTATGTTCAGGAACTAGAGTACCGATTTTCTATGCGTATTTGGGGAATTGATGACTCGCAAAATGGAATCGCGTTGTGATTCTGCTGTTCATTGCTGTTTCCGCAAACGACCCCACGACCGAAATTTCTCCACAGACATTCTGTCTCTGAGGATGCAAGTGCGTTGATCGTCCATTGAGCGAGGATGGTGTTGTTCATCAGGATCTGTTGAGCCTATGGACTTGTCGTTCATGGAGAGTCGATCAGTTGAGGTCCATTGTGTGCGCGTTTCAGAGCACACAGAAACGCTCGGAATTCACCGAACAGCTTGACGGGAATCCACCACGGGTGCGCTAAGTGGAATCGCGTGCTGACTTCCCGCAGAATGCGCTGCCCAATATAGTGCCAGCGGGTAAGTCCAGACCCGTGGCGTAGTGCGTAATAGTGATCACCGATGCCATGGCGTGGATCGGCTGACGTGAGGTGGTTTCCCTGTTGGCGTGTCCCGCCCCGGGCGGCTCTCAAATGGTCGATTCTGGCCTGCGGGCAAAAGCGAATGTTCCCCTGTGCGGCCTCGGTTCGACGAGCAAAATCGGTTTCAAAACGGTAAGCCGAACCAACGAAATTCTGATCAAAACCACCAATGTGAAGTGCGCGTTTGCGATGGACGCAGAGATTGCCTGCCATGACGTTGGCGACCGTTGTGGCGATGGTCGAGTGGAATGGGAAGTCGAAGTCCTTGCGCAGGCCGTGTAGCCTTCTGGGAGCGGCAATGGACTCGGGTTTCTGCCAGGGTTGAATGACCTGGCCGACACTGGCCCAGATGTGGGGATGATCACGGTGGCAGTCACGGTGCCCGCGGACGATGTCCGGATACGGGATGATGTCGTCATCCAGAAACAGCACCAAACAAGAACGGCTTTCTTGCAGGCCAAGGTTCATGGCTTGCGTGATTGAAGGGTGTGCCAGTTGCAGCCAGCGGATCTTGCCTTCCGTTTCCCAGGCCTCCAATTGACCTTGTGTAGTCAGATCGTGTTGCGGCGTCTGGTCCAGCACCAGGATTTCATCTGCGGGCTCGGTTAATGTGAGCAGTCCGCGAAGAGTGTCGGTCAACTCTCGATTGCGGCCGTAGGTCGGAATGGCAATTGTCAGCGTGTCATGCATATGTGTGCAGCGGTGGCAAACCGATCGGGGTCGGGCTGTTGCAGTCGCTTACCTTGGCGAGTGACGACGATGGCACTGCCCCTGGAGAAGCCGTGCATGTTTGGACAGGCGCTCGAAAGCGTTCGTCCTCAACCAGGATACCTGAGGTGACCGGTTGGATTGTCGAGCCGGTTCACGCGATTCGCTGACTCCGAATTGTGAGCCAATTGGCGAGACAGCATGTTGAAACCAGCCGCGAAATTCGAGTGATGAACCCGGATTGTTGCAAGCCTGCGTCACGACTCCCGGTTGGGCAAATCGTTGTCTGCTAGCGATTTTCCATGAGAATTGTTTGCGCGTCTCAATACTCGATAAATGGTCAACGTGCCCGTATGAGGCAGTCGTTCCAATCTCTCAACAGACTTCGAGGGAAGTCCGAGGTCCGTTCCGGGAACACACACGATGTAGCGGATGTCGTGTCGATTCAGCACATCTCGGACAGCGTCAAGGTCTTGGCTTTCGAAGACGGTTCGATTGTCGTGCCGATGGGCCGGTGGGCCGACAAGGGCTCCCACATACGGTTGCTCGATCAAGAATTGTCGCTCGGAAAGCAACTTGTATTGGGCCTGCCAGTCGATTTCAGCGTGGCTGCTGTTGGCCTGGTGTGTGCTCAGATTCCGATTGGTGATGCATAAGTCGCCAGGCCCTGAAACGCGTCGCAGCTCTCGAAGTCCTTGGACTTCTCCCGATTTGATGACCAAATGTGGGGATCGAGCGGCAGCGGTGTGCCAGGCATACGCAGCGGCCACCGTCGTTTTCACCTGAAGAGTGAATACAACTAACAATGTGAACGTGGCGACGAGTTTGACTTTGTTGGAGCCACTGGCGTACTTGCGGCCGAGGTAAGCGATCGCCGCCATGATGAGTGGAACAGTCAGACGCAAGGCCGCATTGTCCAACGGTCTGCCGAGTTTGAGTGCGATTAAGGCGCCGGCCAATTGGGTGACATACACGAGCAATGCCAGCGTGATGGTGATTGTGCACCAGTCGCGAATCATGACGTCCAGCAGAGCGGTCTTGCCGCCATGCACGAAGTCGGTGAGTGCCTTGCCTATCAATATGGCCGCAATGACGCTCGAGCAATGAAAGGCAAATATCATGATGTACCGTTCATTGCCCCAGCCAAGATGCACGAGGATCATTGACGCCAGTCCGCCCAGAAAAAGGACCACGACCATTTGCAACAGGAGCTGGTGTCGGTGCCTTAACACGTGCGCGACACCGACTAATCCGATACCAAAACCAGGAATTAACCAGGAGTATTGCCCACAATACTGAGACAACAGAGCAATGACCCGCCCCGGGTGCTGCGTGTACAGGGACCACGGAGAGACGCCGAGAGTCGACGCGCCGTTGTTGCCGCCTCCCGAGACGGATAGCACGCTGGCGGCGTTGACCAGTCCAAAGATCAATACAAACAGGCAGAGACGCGTGCAAAGTCTGCATCTGACCAACAAAAGCAAAACCAAGGTTCCAGCGGTCGCGAGCCCGGCCATGACATTGAGTGTTGTTAAACAGGGGCCTGCAGCAAGCAGCAATACCAGATTTGTGAGTTGAGTTCGGCGATCGGACCATAGGGCGCAGATGACTCCGAATACCGCCAGCAAGCCCGCGACGGCCCAGGGGATCGAGTGTCCGTAGAAATAGTGGCCGGTGTTACCACTCGAGAACATCAGATCATGCGTCTGAGTAAAAGGAATCTCGAGATGATTCAGGACCGTGTACGCCACAGTTCGGGTTTGTTCATGAATGTCAGCTGCAAAAAAAACTGTGAATGCGCCAATGCAGGGGCCCCAGACAAGTTGCATGTCGAAGCTCTCACAAACCAAACGCGAAAATCCGAGTGCTGATGTCAATAGGATGCAGAGCCCAAGCCCCGTCAGTGCCAGCATGCATGTGGTGATCTCGATGCCGGCGTATCTGCTGAACAGTCCCGCGATGGCGAATCGACCATAATGATATGGAAGTTGTGATGGTGCGTGACTCGTGAACGCAGGCTGCATTCCGTTCTTGATATCAACTGCAATTGACGTGTTGAGTTGAGTATCCTCCAGCAGGAATTCAAAACTTCCGTCTTGTGTCACGCGGTATTCAAAACAAAGTGGCACGGTGTAGAACACAAGACACACAGCCGTTGAAAGCACTGCATACGCACCCGCCTGCGACACATCATGTGATCGAGTCCGAAACTCTTTGATCAACAGAAATGCGCCACTCGTCGCGGCCAGAGCCATCAGGATGCTCAAAGCTGGAGTCCCGTGGCCGATCTTGATCGCGAAAAAGAACAGACCACTCTGGACAACAACGCCGATGCCCGGTGCAAAAGACAGCGCCAAAAGCGGTCGCGTTTTCGTGAGGCCCGTCGTATGAAGCACCAGATATCCCAGGCCGGTTGACCACAATATCATGAACAGGAAGCTCAGCGTCAATTGATGCCCGCCCCGCAGATACGTCGCCGCGGACCAGGGGGTCAAGGCCAAGATGATGTTGCACAGCAGATATCCGTTTCCTCGGATGATCGCTGGCCATTGGAAATCGGTGTCTCTTCCCACGCGATGGTCCGAGACCATACGGCGGTCTTCGACGCCCACATTTGTGAGCCCGCCCTGCAGGCGGCGCGAGGTTTTCTGTTGGTTGGTCTGGTTGGTTTCTGGTGTCATGTTGTCAAAGTGGACACGAAAGTGAATTGCAATCGGTCGCTAAATGTCAGCGAAATGATGTTGAGTGAGTTTATGGAGCGACCGAAGCCGTTGTGTTCGTGGTTTGCGCGAACGGCGCATCAAGAAAGGCATCCGTCTCGCTGAGGTCCAAGTCGTCACCTAATTGATCCACGGCCCAGTGATACGTTTGCTGCATGGCCTGCTCCAGCGAGTACTTCGGACGATACCCAAGAATCTCGCGTGCTGCGGTCGTATCCATGTCACTCTGCCGGCTGAATTTCTGTAGATCCCACATGGTGCACATGCCGCGTTGCGCCAGCCATTCGCGGGCGATGCGCGTCAATCGACGCACGACTTTGCGATGGAACGGCGCTGGATTGGGACTCAAACGCATTGCCAGACGGTTGAGCGAATCGTTCAACTTTGCGCCCCATTGAATTAGCCGAGAATGGGAGTTGATCGACGGGAGACGCTCGATGTTCAGCCACGAGGCATAGTGCCCGAAAAAAGTCGCCCAATCCGTCTGGAATTCATCCGTGATCAGGAAGGCGCGTCCCACAGCATCTGGGCAGGAGGCGGATCGAATCAGCGCATCGACGAGATGATCAACGTAGACGGCATGGCAACGGCCACGGCCGTGATCGACCAGGCGGAATGTCCCCGATCGCATTTCTCGCAGCTGGCGGACAGTAAACAAGTGTGATCGAGGCCCCCACACAAACGTGGGGCGAATGACAACCATGGGAATCTGTGATTGGCGCCAGAACTTCCAGACCAGCTCTTCGGCCCGAATTTTCGAGTCGCTGTAGGCTTTTCCGGTATACACGAACGGAGCCTCTTCGTTGGCGGAATCCGCTGGACTGGGACCATGGACCGCGACACTGCTGACGTGCACCAGTCTGTCCACGTTGTGCTTTTGCGCCGCCTCCAGGACATTCCGCGTCCCATTCTCATTGATGTCGAAGTACTCGCGGTCGGAATTGCCGCCGCTGGCACAGTGATAGACAATGTCGCAATCCTGCATTGCGCTGTGAACGGCCTGCGGATCGCGCACGTCACCCGGCACGAGATCGACAGCGCAGCGGGTCACGTGGACCGCGGAATTCCAGTTGCGCACAAGCACGCGGACCTGAGCCTGATGTTCCATCAGCAGCCGTTCGGCGAGGCGTGATCCCACGAAACCTGTGCCACCGGTGATCAAGATGGTTCGATTGGTCAAGCTCAACACGTGGCCCCAGGGAGTGGGACATGTGTTGGCAGACCTCGAATACGTTTTGACTTGTAACAGGATTCGATCAATGAGATCACGCGCGTGCCTTCGACGCCGGATACCCGAGGAGCATCGTTGCTGAGAATGGACCGGCTGAAGTCTTCCAGTTGATTGATTCCCGGTTGCAGGTGGCTCAGATCGTCCGGACCGCATTCGATGCGCTTGCGCTGGCCTTGAGCTTCGACGAAATACCCGCTGCGGTCGTGCGTCGGCAAATCGATGTGCACACTGTCGGTGTCGATGTGGATTTCATGTTTGAGGTTGCAGGTTCGACTCTGACGGAATCGGCAAGAAACGCCACCGGGGAATTCCATCCGCATCCGCACATTGCTCTCCAGCCCGCCCAAGGCGTCGTCGCGATAGTCAATCGCCACCGGATCTCCAAACCACCACAGCAGAGAATCCAGCGGGTGAATACCCGCGTTGATCAGCACGCCGCCGGAAACCAACTCTTTCCTGACGCTGTAGCCTGTCGTAGCTCCCCAGGAGTACGGTCGACCCTGAGATACATGGACCGACTGAACCCGTCCCCATTTGCCCGACTGCAAGTGTTCGCGCAGTGTGGAACGCGAAGGCCAGAAACGGTACACATGCGCGGCTGCCAGGATGCAGTTGTTGGCCACGGCCGTTTCGCACATCAACTCGCATTCTCGCACGGTATTGGCCAGCGGTTTCTCGCACAGGACGTGGAGTCCCAATCCGCAGGCTTGTTGTGTGAGTTGCAGGTGTGTGTGCGGTGGGGTGGCCAGAACCACGGCGTCGACATCGTCCGCGACCGCTTGCAGGTCGGTGGCCGTTCGTGAGATTTCGAATTGTTGGCCCATGTGTTGGGCCCGCGTCGCACAGGAATCGACCAACGCCACCAGTTCGATGTTCCGCGCCGCCTGGCTGGCCGGAATGTGCAACTCTTCGGCGATCGCGCCGGTGCCCACAAGGGCCAGACGCAATGGGTTTGAATCAGTCATCAGGATGACGGGGTGTTCGGTTGATTGGAATCAGTCGATCGGAGCAAGAGACTTCAGTTGTTGAATTCGCTGCTCACGAGGTGTTTCGAAGACCTTGCGGGTGAACGCCAGATTGTGTTCTCGGTCTGATGAGTGTTTTGCCGACTGTTCCGGGTGCCACAGATGTACAAAGGGCAGGTAGCCGTGCCGGCACCCGTTCAGCGTGCGGCATCGATCGTAGAATTCCCGATCTTCTCCGCTCCAGTCACGGAAGCGTTCATCAAACCCTCCGATCTGGTTGTAACATGACTTTCTGATGGCCAGTGTGCCGCCCTGCCAGTTTTGCCGTACTCTGTCCGGCGTGGCAACCAGGTCGTTGTGCGAACCGTGAAGCAGTGTGGATGTCGTTTTCTCGGTCAGGCAAAACAGAAATCGCTGCAAGTGCGCGACATCGCATCCGTTGTGCATGTGACGTGCGATTTGGCGTCCATAGTCGGCAGGCACCAAGATGTCGCCGTCGTGGCAGACAACGATGTCGGCCCGCGCTTCTCGGACCCCGGTGTTGAACGCCCAGGATTTCTGCCAGGCAGTCGATCCCGCGGGATCCGGTAACTGAATGTGCCGGACTCCGGCCGGGAGCCCCGAAATGATCGTGTCTTGATCCTGTTCCACAACCAGGCATTCGACTTCGATTTCTCGTTGCGCCCGGATGGAGTGAATGGTGGCGATTAATTGCGGCAGCCTCTCAATTCCGCGATGCGGAATCACAAAGGTGATGTGAGGCGAATTGTCTTCGGCAAACGGGATGTCATCGAAGCGAATTGGCCACTGCTTCAACGCAGCCCGCATCAGATGTTTGCCCAACCGTGGAAACACATGGCAGGCATGCAGGTCCGACGATGATGCGTTGGTACACGCGACGCCCGGCTGGCCGTGCTGCATCGTGAGAGTGTCACTGCGATTGCGGGCCTTCAGCCAGCCACTATTTGCAACATAACTCGGCAGATAACGCGGCAGGTCAAACAGGATCGTTCCCATCTTCGAGCGGAGCGAAACAGGGGCGTGGGAATTGTGTTGCATGTCTTGCGGGCAGACTCAGATCACTGTTCTGAAAAACGAGTGCTGGTTACGAATCGAGTGCTCGACGACGGCCACAAAACTACTGGGTCATGTTCCAGGAGATAGATGCATACAAAGCCGTTTCAGTCGAGAAAGTCCGCGATGAACGGGGTAGTAGCAAACCGTAAGGAAAAACCGTTTGGGGTCGAAGCACCGAGGAAACGCAATTGCGGCCCGCAGCAGATTCCAGGCGGAATACAGAGTGGAACCGCTGGGATTGTAGCGCACGCGCAGCAGGTATTTTCCGGCATGAGCGGCACGGCGCAGCCGAAACGGTGCTACTTTGATGTCCGCGGATTGTTCGATCATCTTTGTGTAATCGCGGATGATGCGCTGCGCGTGTTGATCACGCTGTTCATCATGCATGCGGCGAGTCGCAAGAAACTCATCGACTTTGCGCACGCGGGTGCGAAACGCCATACGGATCCACAGGTCCGTGTCCGGGGTGTACGGGATACGTGCGTCCCAGCCTCCAACCGTGTGCAGGACTTGACGCCGAAAAAATGCCGCGGGCTGTGGAATCCAAGTTCGAAATAGGAACAGAGATTCCAAACCGAACGGACCGGAACGGTAACGCGCCAGCTCCTGACCGTGTGCGTCCACCTTGACCGTGTCACCGTAAACCAACCCCAGATGGTCATCGTCCGAAAATGCCTTCATGATGTGTTCGAATGCGTTGGGCAGGTAACAGTCATCGGAACTCTGAATCGCAATGATATCGCCATTCACGCGTTGGAAGCCCTTGTTGACGGCATCTACGACGCCATCATCAGGTTCCGATGTCCACTGAACTTCTTGACAGTCCGCGTACGATTGGAGGACTTGCAGTGTTTCATCGGTCGACTCCCCATCGACGACAATGATCTCAATCGGTCGATGAGGTTGGTTCAGAATGGAGTCAATGGTTTGTTTGATGAAACGACCTTGATTGAAGCTGGGGATCACAACGGAAATGAGTGGTCGATCGGGTAGTGGATCGAGACGACTTTGACGGGGTAATGCGCGTTCGCCAGGCATGGTTCTCAATTGCGGACGTGGTGGAGGTGTGCGGGCGGCAGCCGATGCCGGTACGGTTGGCATTTTGGTAGATGCGGACTCAAACCGCTTGCGAAACCGTCAACCCATCGATGGCGAGGGTCGCTGCGCAAAACATGCGTTTCGTCACGGGAAACATGGCTGTTGCGTTCGCGGCGTCGCAATGCCCGGTTATTGTGTCGCTGATCGTAATCGAGTTGAGGTGATCGATTCGTCACTTGACATGCCTTCGATCCAGGCATCCACCAACTCCAGTTCCTGGGTGGGGAAGATGTCTTGATCAATCAGCGCCAGGTAACACTGTCTCAGGTTGCTGACAACGTGCTCCGGTCCGGGAAGCAGCGGAGTTTCCTCGAGGCAGCGGGTGATTGTGTGATTCTGTTGATAGCCCGGGATTTCGTCGTTGAAATCGTGGAGCAAATTGTGTTCGTTGCGTTCCTGCCAGACCTCCGGAGCATGGAAAACGATTCCAGTCCCCAGTTCCCAAAGGCAGCGCTGGGCGACAAAACTCTTCCAGATGTCACACATGCGGAACGAGCAAAAACTGGGGACGTACAACAACGCATAGACCGTGGGCCACCACCAGGTGGATTGTGTATTGAACGGGCACCATTGCCCGGGTGGCAACAAAACGCTTTCGGGTGTCTCGAATGTGAATTCACGATCGAGGACGAGACGCCACACAGCATCAACATCGGGTGAACCGTTTACGAGGCCTTGCTGGATGGGTGTCCAGAATTCTCCGTTTTCATTGGTGATGGGAGTGTATTCGGACGTGGTGGCGAACGGCAGGTGAATACGGTCCAAGGGCAGACCGCGGGGCCAGATGTTGTGCGAGCTGAAATGACGGTAGACGTTGATCCAGTTGCAGCCATCAGCCGCAGTCGATTTCAGAAAACTGGCCGAAGCCACGTGTTCCCTGCGCGGCTGCCACGTATCCAGCGGGGCATTGTCGTCGTCGGTTTCGTAAATACAACTGGCACCGTTGTGCATCGCCTGCAAATAACCAATGTTCTTGCGACTGTAATGCTTGGTTGGAAGCAGTTTGGCCAAACGGAAGTCCGTGGCATATTGGGCGTTGAGGCTCAGAAATGTGAGTTGATCCTGGCCGAACCCTGCCACGTCGGAAAGGTCAAACTCGTCTGGCCCCTTTGTGTCGCCGGCGACGACCAAATGACCACGATCAGCGGCGAGTCGCGATGTCAAAGCCCGGATGCTGCGCGTTGGACGTTGAATCGTAGTGATCACGCTATGCAGCATTGCGCGTGCCTTTGCCTGGCGTAGGAAATGTGTGGACGCTGATCAGGACTGCGGACGCCGTCTGCGCCGACAGCGTAACGTTTTTCGCAAGCCGGCGGCCAAGCTTCAAAACTCGGCATCGAAGCCAAGCGCGTTCGCCTACAATGTGGTGGCTACCGAGCGGCAGTGGCTAACGGATCGCTGTTTGTGCTGTTCGAGCCACTCGTCCAAGACGAGTAAGGACCAGGCTTGCCATGCGGCCACCTTGTTCTCGCCAGCGGCGTTGATGAGTTGCCCCACGGGCCCGGAACAAAAGAACTCGTCGAGGTTCGTGTTCTTTCCGTTCAGACGATCGCGAAGTTCAGCTTGATGCGGACCGGCAAACCAATTGCGAATCGGCAGTTCGAATCCTCGTTTCTGGCGATGCAGGAAACCGTTCGAGAAAAACTGTTCCGCATTTTTCTTCAATAAGTACTTGCCGGTGACGTCGGTTGAGGACTGCAGTGTGTCGAGCCGCCCGTTGCCGTTGCCGGGATTGGGTTTCAATCTCAACTCGGGTGGCACTTGGGCTGCCGTTTCCATGAAGACGTGATCCAGCAACGGGACTCGGACCTCCAGGCCATGATACATGCTGGCGATGTCCACTTTGGTCAGGTTGTCGTACGGGATGTAGTTGGCGACATCAAATGCCTGCAGTGTGTTGAGCAACTCGCGGGTGCCGGCCTGCGCGAAGCGTTGATCGAATTCGATTCGCGTCTGGTCCACGTAATGTTGAAGTTCGGGACGCCAGAGCGATGCTCTCGCCGAGCTTGAGAGGACTCCCGTTCGAGCATACTTGCTGTCCGCTGCGGTGTTGTTGCCAGGCCAGAGTCCTGCCCGGCGGGCACCGTTCGCTACGATGTGCCGCAGACGTTTCGGCACGGATGTCGGTTTTCGGTGGTCGGACAGAATCGCGGCGTATGCATGGTAACCGGCGAACAGTTCGTCTCCCCCATCACCGCTCAAGACCATTTTGACATGACGGCGAGCCAATCGTGATACGTACCAGGTGGGTATGGCCGAACTGTCGGCAAACGGTTCACCGTAGTGGCGAACCAACTGTGGCAGCAGACGCAGGCCATCCGGTGTGACGACTTCTTCGAAGTACTCAGATGCGGTGCAGCGGGACGCTTCTTGTGCCCAATGGCGTTCATCGTAGTTTGCGTCATTGTGGCCGATGCAAAACGTCTTCACCGGTTCCGGAAGAACGCGTCCCATGTAAGCCACGACGGCGCTGGAGTCGATACCACCCGACAAGAAGGCGCCGAAGGGGACGTCTGCGACGAGGTGCGTGCGGACCGATTCTTCGAGAGCGGCGTCGATACGCTCCAACCACTGGTGCTCGTTCAGACTGCGGTCGGCGGCGAAGTCCAGCGTCCAGTAGCGAGTTGGTTTGGCTTCGCGGGGATCGTCGCAGTCGATGAGCAGAGTGTGGCCCGGCGGCAGTTTGCGAACCCGACGATAGATCGTCGATGGTGCGGGAATGTAGTGGTAGTGGAGATATTGATCAATGGACTGCACATCGATCGAGTCATCAAATTCCGGCAGTACGGTGAACGCCTGAATTTCAGAAGCAAATGCCAGGAAGCCGTCTTGCCAGGAGTACAGGAGTGGCTTGATGCCCACACGGTCTCGAGCCAGAAACAGTTGATGTTGATTGGCGTCCCAGATCGCAAAGGCAAACATGCCGCGCAGGTGATCGACGCAATTCTCACCCCACTGCTCCCACGCGTGAACAAGGACCTCGGTGTCAGATTGTGTACGGAACGCGTGGCCCGCTGACTGCAGCTGTTTTGCCAGTTCACGGTAATTGTAGATTTCACCGTTGAACGTGACCCAAACCGAGCGGTCTTCATTGCACAGTGGCTGCTGGCCATCGGCGGGATTGATGATCGCCAGCCGGCGATGTCCTATGGCCAGGCTGCCGTCGACGTGGACGCCACGTCCGTCGGGGCCGCGATGCGCCAACGCATCGGTCATTGCTCCGATATGCTCGGCAGCAACCGGTGCTCCGTCGCGTCTGAGAATGCCGGCAATTCCGCACATAGATTGAGTTCAGGGGAGACGATTGACTCGGCAACAGAGACAACAGCAGCAACGATACGTCGTGTATGTGCGTCTGGGCCCGCCGTTCGGGCGTTGTCGACGCCGTGTCATTGAGCGTGGATGTGCGTCGAGACCGCCTGCCAGGTCTCTTCGCCGATGCTGGGTAACGTCTGTTCCAGTTGCCATTGCGGGTAGTGCGAACGGAATTTCGACATGTCGCTGATGTAACAGATGTGATCTCCCTTGCGAGCCTGATCACTGTAACTCCACGACAATGTCTGTCCCGAGATCTCCTCGGCCATGGTGATGCACTCCAGGACGCTGGCGGAGTTCTCGCGGCAGCCTCCAATGTTGTAGACTTCGCCCTGCCTGGGATTCCCGTAAAACGCGTGCATGGCCGCGACCACGTCCTGGCAGTGGATCTGATCACGGACTTGTTTGCCCTGATAACCAAACACGGTGTAATGACCGCCGGTGGCGATTGTGCGGAACAGGTAGTTCAGAAACCCGTGTTGTTCGGCCCCAGCGTGTTGTGGACCGGTCAGACAGCCACCGCGGAAGACACCGACATTCATATTGAAATAGCGGCCGTATTCTTGGGCCATCACATCCGAAGCTACCTTGCTCGCGCCGAACAAACTGTGCAGGCAACGGTCGATCCGGCAGGTCTCGTCGATTCCCTCGAAGTCCGATTCATCTGCGTAGTCCCAGCGGGTTTCCAGTTCGACCAAGGGCCGTTCGTTGGGAGCGTCTCCGTAGACCTTGTTGGTGCTCATGTGAATGAAAACCGATTCGGCTGCGAACTGGCGCGTGGCCTCCAGCAGATTCATCGTGCCCAGAGCATTGATGTCGAAATCGTCGAACGGCCGCTGGGCCGCCAGGTCGTGTGAGGGTTGCGCGGCTGCGTGAATCACCAGGTCCGGCCGCAGCTCCTCGAACAGACTGAGGATGGCTGGTCGGTCGCGAATGTCCAAGTGATGATGTACGAAGTCCTGGCATTGTTCTTGGAGCCGCCGCAGGTTCTGGCGCGTGTCACCCTGGGCACCAAACAGATCGGCTCGCATATTATTGTCGATACCGTGCACTTGTGCGCCCAGCGCGTGGAACGACTCCACTGCCGCGGAGCCAATCAGCCCGCTCGAACCGGTTACGATGACAGTGCTTTTTCCGGGTTCCATGTGTTGTTGCATGAGGCGATGAGTTTCTATGAATGCCGCGTCAAAAAGTGAGCCAATACGCTTGTTGTATCTGGTGCCGCAAATGCCAACAGATATGTGGCTGGCCAAGCCAGGTCACTTGACTGCCGGGGTAGCGTCCGTTGCCGAAAAAAGTGGTGATCGCGCGCGTTGCCGATGACCTGATGCGTCTGGTCAATGTCAACTGGCGATCGCTTCGCGGGATTCTGCGTTAACACGCAGCGAGTCCCGCCGTACGTCCGACTTGTGACAGGAGGTCCTTCAGTGGAGCCGAACACAGCGACCAGCGAAAACGATGCGCGTTGCTGACGGCGGCTTGTGACAGCGTGTTCCAGTGTGCCGAGTCCGCCAGCATCGGCTCCAGAAGATCCGCGGTCGCCAGGGCGTCGCCAGCGGCGGCGAATCGGCCACCGTCACCACAGATTTCCGGCATCGCACACACATCCGAGCCGACGACCGGTGTACCAAATGCCTGGGCTTCAACGGCCGGAATCCCAAAGGACTCACATCGGCTCATCAGACAAAAGACTGTTGCCTCCGCGTACTCTCGATGCAGCTGTTCACGACTGACTTGCCCCGTGATGGCCACGTGATCCGTAAGTCTCAGCCGACCGATTTCGCTGCGGACCAGCCGCTCGTAGCTGGGATCGGGCCAGGGACCAACCAGTCTCAGTTGAGCCTCGATGCCGCGACGATGGAGTTCCGAAACGGCTTGAACTCCCGTTTCGACCCCCTTCCAGTGCGCCATGGCGGATACGGACAGGATACGGTGGGGGTGCTTGGATACGGATCGGCGAGCCACATCGGCTTGGACGTGCGTTTCGTCGTCGATGGCTTGATACACGACGGCGCTGGAGTTTTCGATGCTGCCACCCGCGTTGGCTCGATACAGCGACTCGATGTGGTGCGAATTGTAGATCATCAGAGCCGCAGTTCGCATCGCCTGTCGGTACGCTCGCCGCTGCATCCCGGCTTTCAGACGCTGTGTTTGTGACTGGTGCAAGCCGCGCACCAGGCACCAGGGATTTTGAGCCAGAGAGATTTGTGGGACCCGGCAATTGGGGATCGCCGTGCCGGACGGTGTGAACATCAAATCGATCGACAGGTTCCTGAGTTTTCGCGGCAAGCAGACCGACTCCCAAATGGAGCGTTTCAACCAGTTCTGCAGGCTAGCTGGAGCAGCCTGCCACGATACATTCGTACCAGTACAGCGGTCGGAAAAATTGTCATGAGGATGGTGGAGCACCACAAATTCGTGGACACCTTCCGTCATGCGGGACAACTGCGTCAAATGCCCAAACAGGACATGCACTCCGCTGAGTGATCCGACGGACAGGGCGTTAATCAGGATGCGCATGGAAGCTCGAAATCAATGGACGACGGAAACAGCTGTGCGTTGTGGCCGGGCGGTGTATGCCTTCAATCGCTGATGTGCCTGACGAAGAACAACGCACGACGCTTGTGGAGGACCGAGTCAAATTACCGTGAAAATCAGGATTAGAATTGCGACACGTCGGCCAGCTTTTCTTCACGCTGAGCGAGCTCCAGATCGGCGTCCACCATCAGATCCACGAGACCCGAAAACGTGGTGGTTGGCTTCCATCCCAGGATGTCTTGCGCTTTGGAGCTGTCTCCCAGCAGCAGATTGACTTCCGTGGGGCGAAAATACCGTGGATCAATCTCAACGAAGTCATTCCAGTCCAAGTCCAAACGGGAGAAGGCCAGATCGAGAAATTCACGAATCGTGTGTGTTTCGTTGGTTGCCACCACGAAGTCGTCAGGTTCGTCGTGTTGCAGCATCAACCACATGGCTTCCACGTAGTCTCCCGCAAAGCCCCAGTCCCGTTTGGCATCCAGGTTGCCCAGGTAAAGCTTGTCCTGCAGGCCGGTCTTGATCCGTGTGGCGGCACGTGTGATCTTGCGCGTAACGAATGTCTCTCCGCGTCGGGGACTCTCGTGGTTGAACAAGATTCCGTTGGCAGCAAACATGTCGTAGGCATGGCGGTAGTTGACGGTCTGGTGAAATGCGTAGACCTTTGCGCAGGCGTAGGGGCTTTGTGGCTGAAACAGGGTGGTCTCCGTCTGGGGTGTTTCGACCACGTCTCCGAACATTTCACTGGACGAGGCCTGGTAGACACGTACCTGTTTGCGTTTGTTGAGCTGACGGGCTGCTTCGAGCACGTTCAGCGCGCCGGAAGCCACTGTCTGAAGAGTGTAGGCCGGCGCATCAAATGAGACACGAACGTGACTTTGTGCACCCAGGTTATAGATCTCGTCCGGCTCGGTGTTCAGCACCAGATTCGTGAGATTCTGCCCGTCCGTCAGGTCGCCGTAATGTAGAAATAAACTGGCGTCCGGTAGATGCGGATCCTGGTAAATGTGCTCGATCCGTTGCGTATTGAAAGTGCTCGATCGCCGGACGAGTCCGTGGACTTCGTATCCTTTGCTCAACAACAGTTCTGCCAGGTACGATCCATCCTGGCCTGTGATTCCCGTAATCAGTGCGCATTTCGACATGAACAGACCTTGCTCTTAAATTGTCGCGTTGAGAATGAACTTGAGTCGATTGGCATCCGCGGCCTATTGGCTGCGGAGCGTCTCAGCAGCCACTTCGGACAGAAAGTCCTGGTAGGTTCGCCGAATTCCTTCGTCCAGCCCGATTTGCGGCTCCCAGCCCGTGCGGCGGAGCAAGCTGATATCGGTGCATTTGATGGGAGTGCCGTCAGGTTTGGAGTCATCGTAAATGAGCTGGCCTGAGAATCCGACGATTTCCGCGACCTGTTGTGCGGCTTCACGAATGCTGATGTCCTGCCCCGTGCCCACGTTGATCCAATCGGGCGGATTCTCTAAGTCCAACAGATGCAATGCCGCATGGGCCAGGTCATCAACGTGTAAGAACTCACGCCGCGGTTTGCCGGTGCCCCAGATGGTCACGGATTCCTGGCTCGAGAGTTTTGCTTCGTGGAAGCGTCGGATCAGAGCGGGAAGGACGTGTGAATTGTCGGGATGGTAATTGTCTCCGGGTCCGTACAGATTCGTGGGCATCGCCGAGTGGAACAACACGCCATATTGTTGCCGATAGAATTGGCAGAGCTTCAAACCGGCAATTTTTGCCAGAGCGTAAGCCTCATTCGTCGGCTCCAGTGGTCCGCTCAACAGACAATCCTCGACAATCGGCTGTGGAGCCTCGCGGGGGTAGATGCAGGTACTGCCCAGGTACAAGAACCGCTGACAATCGGATTCGTAGGCTGATTGCACGGCGTTCGTCGCCATGGCGAGATTCTGATAAATGAACTCGGCGGGGTAGGTACTATTGGCCAAGATCCCGCCTACGCGAGCTGCCGCGAAGACGACGCACTGCGGACGCTCGCGCAGAAAAAACTGGCGTGTCGCATGCTGGTCGGTCAGATCCAGTTCGCTGCGCGTGCGCGTCAACACGTGACGCACTCCGCGTGTCTCCAGCGCGCGCAACACGGCCGAGCCGACCATGCCGCCATGACCAGCCACGTAGATTTTTGAGTCGGGATTCAGGCAGGTCACTGATGATCCGGTTTACTGGTTGGTCACGGAACCGGTGCGATCCGCTGTTGGGTTGAGCGGGGACGACTGGGCCGCCCGGTCAACTCTGCGCTTCTCAGCGTGATGTGTGTCGACGGGCAACAGGCTGTCAAGCAGTTGCGAAAATCGCGCAATCGCGATGCTGCGATCGTATTCGTTTTCGGCGAGGTGTCGTGCGCGGACTCCCATATCATGCGTCTCGGTCGGATGATCCGCCAGGAAGCGAATCTGGTCGGCCAACAGCCGCGGTCGACCAGGCGGAGCGGCGACACCGATTTCGTGTTCCCGGATGATTCCGCACAGTTCCGAATCCAATGGAGCAACCGCGACCGCCGCGGTTCCCGAGGCCAGGACTCCGTACAACTTGCTCGGCATCAGGCAGGAACTGGCTCCGGGATGCACACAAATCAGATGCGCATCCGCGGCGCTCAAGCTCTGGGCCAGTTCTGACTTCGGTTGATAGGGCAGGATACGCACGTTGGTCAGCCCGCGTGACTCGATTGCGCGCATCAAGCCAGGACGCGTTGCCCCGTCACCGACAAGCACAAATTCGATGTCCGAGCGATCTTGCAACAGTTCGGAAGCTGCCAACACGTTGTCCAGTTGTTGGGATAAACCCATGTTGCCGGAGTGCATCACGACAAAGCTGTGTCCCAGCCGTTCACGTTCACGGAACTGGTTGTCTTGTTTGACTGGGTAGACCTGTTCGCTATCAATCCAATTGGGAAGACACCGGATTTTTCCGGAATCGACTCCATGAGACTCGAGCCGGCACTTCATGTCGCTGCCCAGCACGATGATCGAGTCGGTCCGTTCGTATGCCCGCAGCAATCGACTGCGAATCGTCTTCGTCAAGCGGCCTTCCTTAACTTTTCCCAGGCCGACCGCGATGTCGGGATACAAATCCTGGAGGTAGGCAACAAATTTGATGCGGTGACGACGTTTCATCCACGAACCGAGGAGCGGTAATAGAAACGGATCGGTTTCCGTAATGACAACGTCCGGTGGCTTGATACGCCAGGCCCGTAACCAGGCTCCGGTCAAGAACGACAGCAGATTGACCGCTCGGCCGGCCAGGTTGTGTTTCGAGAACCTCGTGTGCGGGACCCGAAGAATTGTGACTCCATTGCGCACTTCAGGTCCCCAAATGCGGTGCCGATCGCCTTCGGCGTTGTTATTGGGTCGACCTGCCAGCACTTGGATGTCAAACCGGTCCGCCAGCCCTTCGCATAGCTCGGTCAACAACTGTCCCGAGGCCTCGACATCCGGCCAGTAGGAGCGGTTGATGAAGAGGATCCGCGGCCGCGATGCGTAGGAAATGTGGCGTGCCGTTGACACAGATTGCCCGATTTAGGTGAGTTGGGAGGGAGTGATTCTGGATGTTGCCAACCGTCGGGGACCGCCGAATTTCCGCATGAACGGCCTTTCGAACAATGCAAACAAAATAGCGGTCACTGCGACGGTCAACGGAAACAAGATGATGGCTTGGATTAACGAGTTGAGGCCCAGATTGTCGGAGAGGCCCACCGAAATTGTCCAAGGCCCGAGAGCTGCGATGATGAAGAAGTGGTACAAATAGAACGTGTAGCACATACCACCGGTCACAACGATCCAGGGATTCGAAAACACCCGCCGCAGCAACTGGCCTTTGAATACTCCGAGATAAGCCGTCAGCACGGCGATGGCCATCAGGTGGCTGGTCTGTTTGTTGAATTGACAGGCGACAAATGCGGTCCAACCCAACACGGACACGCAATCCCAGACGAGTTGACCTTCAGGACGACTGCGCCAAGCGGTGACGCGCAGTTCGGCCAGCAACGCCCCCACCGCAAAGAACTCAATGAAGTGCAGGATTGTGACCGGGCTGGATGTCAAACCGGGATTGATCATCTTGAGAATGCAGGGGACGACGATCGCGAGTATGAGAACGCTACGCCTGAGCAGTGCTTGAGGAATCGCGAAAACCGAAAAGACGAATGGAGCCAACAAGTAGAACTGGATTTCAATTTCCAGCGACCAGGCAACGCCGTTGATTAAGCTCATTTCGCCATAAACGACGTTGTGGACGTAGGCCATGCTTGCCAGAAGATGTGGCAGGAGATCGATTGCGGATTCGTTTTTCCAGGCGATGAGCAACACATAGATCACCAAGAGATTGATGAGATATGGCGGTTCCAGTCGCGTGACGCGTCGCCAGTAGTATCGTTTTTTGTCGACCCGAGGTTGACCACCCAGATAGTGTTCCGCGAAGGGGATTGCCAGAATCAAACCGCTGATGGCGAAAAACAGCTGAACTCCGGAGCCACCTTTTTCAAACACAGCGGAAAGCCAATCCGTTCCTTCAGCGGCGGTTTGTGTGTACGGGCTGCGATCCGAGACATATCCGTTGAGATGGTGCAGAAAAACGGCAGCCAATGCTACGAATCGCAGACCGTCGATCTCGGGAATGAACCGGCCACTTGTGGTGACACGGGACAGCTTTGAGCGTATCCATGTTCCGACTGCTGCGCGAGTCAAATCCTGACTTTCCAACCAAGAAACCCTGCCATGAACCGTTGTTTGCGCGGACTCCGTCCCCGTGGGTGACAGGTCACCTTGGAATTCGAACCCGTGTTTAATGCGGGTTTGACGCGTGCACTGGAGTGGTTCGTTGGCTGGCAATGTGTGTGCAAACCACGCCGATGGTTTCCGTCCCGGAATGCGCTGCGACGCGGCAATTCCAGACTTCAATCAGAATTGTGAAAGTAGAGAAATTCGGCAGATTTCATGTAAATCTACCACACCGTGCCTACACAATTCTCGTCTCAAATATTGCTCCGAGGTCCGTTTCTCCTGAAAGTGATGGATGGTTGCAATTGCGCCAGTTCTTCCGATGACCTTGTGCGACTGGTCTGTAAGTGGTTTGTCTCATTCTTGTTATGTGTGCACTCTGTTCATGTATCTGAACAGTCGCCTGTGGCGCTCGTGTTGCTGCTGGGAATCACTGTGGGCCGGGCTGGAGTGATCCGGGATCCGATGTGTGAACATGGGTTTTTTGTGACGTGTTTGACGGTTGCGTTGGCCGCGGTTCTCGGAGCCGTTTGTCCAACAGTATTCGCTGAAGTTCTAGATACTCCTGGTTGTCGGGTTGGAGAACGACGCACGTCCGAACTTCCCGGAGGGCTTCGTCAACAGCACCTGTTTTAGTGATATTCTGCGCTAAGGCGAATCTCCACACGTCGTTGAGTGGTTCGAGTTCAAGTGCGCGACGGATGGAGAGCACCGCTTGTCGCGGTGCATTCTTGATGGCATGACACTGGCCGATCAGAAACAGCTTCTCCGCCGGCGATCGGTAGCCTCGATCGTGGTTCAACAGGATCAGGGCACGATCGGCGAGTAGGGAGCGTGCGTTCTCGAAATCGGAGCCAACAAAATGCTTCTGGGCGGATGTGATCAACAGGGATGGGTCGTCCGGGATGATGTGCTGTGCGACTTTCAATACAGACAATCGCTCCAGCGATTCCTGCAAGATCGTCTTGCGAAATTTCTCTGATATCCGCCAGCTTTCGCGCCAACACCGACAACCCAATTGTTGGAGATTTGCGTTGAATGCCAATAGGCCTCCCGCAAACTGGACGTCCGCTCGGCTGGGAGATAAGCAAACCGATCGGCGGATGTGATTCACGCCCGTTACCGGTTGGTTGTTGTGCAAGAACGCGAGTTCCGCGAGACGAAAATCGGCGTGCGGCAATAGGGGACAGGCCGTTTGAGCCAAACGAAAATAGCCGGCTGCGATCTGCAGGTGATCTTGTATTAACGGGTCCGTCCGTAAGTCCTGCAGTGCTTCGATGTCATCGGAATTCTGCAACAGATTGGCGTGAGCGTGGATTACGGACAGCCGAGTCAATGACCAATGAGAATTGGACTGAAGCGATTGGACTCGCTGGCTGAGTTCGCTGAACACAGGCAGAGCCTGTAAGCGGTAGCGATACGCCCACAACTCGCCCAACCAGTAATTCAATTCGGCGTCGTCCGGACGGTCGCGGACAACGGTGTTGATCGCCAATATGGAACGATCAATTTCGACCAACTTGCGTGGTACCGAATGTTGGAGATTCGGTAGCCGGCTCAGAGCTTCTCGCGATCGCGCGTAGAGATACACCTCGGGCAGGTTGACCAGGCAATTCAGCAACAGAAATGCTCCGACCATCGCCGTCGCGATCCGCGAACGGATCGATGGCAGGGCCAGCAGGCGGCTCTTGCCGTGCGATTGTGACAACGTGGCCGCTTGTCCGCTGATCACCCCAGCCATCAGTGCCAGTAGCAGCATGTTGGACGTCACATTGACGCCAAAGTCAAAACAGGCCTGCAGGCCCTGGCTGACCAGCAAGAACATTCCGGCATACGCGAGCCCGGCCTGGTGCGTCATTTCGGCCGTCCGAATCAGTTGCCGAACGCAGATGGCGAACAACACGATGGCGGACAGCACAGTCACCAGTCCCAGCAGTCCGCCTTCGACCAGCCACTCCAGATATTGGTTGTCGGCGTTGTAGTGCCACAGACCCATGTTGGTTTGCTCATAGGGCTGATACGCGTAGCGATAGGTCCCCAATCCCGTGCCCATCCACAAATGATCCGAGACGCTTCGGATACTGTCCTTCCAATGGGAGAATCGCCCGTCTTGCAGTAGGCGTTCGTCCAGGAGTGTCGACAGTCGTGCCCCGACCTGATCGGACAATCCCGCCCAAGTGACCAGCAGCACAGAGCACAGCAACAACAACATGGACACAGGACCGACTACGTTGTTGTGATAGCGTCGGCGAAACAGCGCAATGGTGACCAGGCTCGCACACAGCGTGGCCGCAATGCCCGCCCGCGAGGACGAGCAGACGATTCCGGACAGAATGACGATGATGGCCGACAGGCTCAGTTGTTGCCCGGCACTCATGTCCGTTAATTGAGACAGCCAGTTTCGCAGGGTGTGTGGCAGTTTGGGCCGGTCCGCTGTCTGGCGGAAATCCGATTCGGAGTCTGCCAACGATGACCAGAGAAACAGGCCAATTCCGGCCGCCAGTGTCAGGGCCAGAAAACCACACGCGTTATTGCGGTTGACGAAGGATGCAAATGGCTGGCCTCCGCGCTCCAACGGGATCGTCCAATACAGCTTTCCATTCCAGCTCATCAGTTGCACGATTCCAAACGCCGACAAAACGGCGCCATTGGCCACCACCGCGATCCACAGCCCTGCAATCGCGCGCCGCGTGCGGAACAGCAGAAATCCAAGACAAAACACGATGGCCACGGCACTCAGCCGTGCCAGTTCAAACCGCGTGGATGCCGGGTAGACGCTGAGGACTGAGTGTCCGGCCAGCAGTTCGCGGGGCGACGTAAACGCGTCCGCGGTCACGGAGGACCGGAGCTTGGTCAGCTGCACCGCCGTCAGCCAGATCGCCGACAGGATGGGAATCGTCAATGTGGGGAAGTTAATCCGCTGCCGTGATCGATGGGTTACGTAGCCCACAATCGTGAGGGAAAGTGCCGCCAGGATCACGATCTGGATGTAGAACTGAGTTGCCGGTTCCACTCCACCCAGTAGCCAGGGAGTCGCGCAGACCACCAGGACCAGCAACACCCTGGCGGGCAGCAGAAACCACTCCTCTGTTACGCGTTGTTGGTAGCCCATCGGATGTTGACGGTACGTTCGTACAGCGTGTCGAGGAATGGTTGTGTCCTGAGGGATTCACCAGACGCTGTACAAGACGCGTGCATCGGAGAACCACCATCGTCCGGACTGCAGCGGCGGCCTCCATGCATCATCCATGGTATCCAATCGTCGATCCGGGTCGATGCGAATAACGTCGAGAAACTCAAAAACGAAACTCATTTACTGAAACCAGTACTGGCAGGGTTCTGGTCGGTGGTTTGATCTACCTCGGCGAACGGTGTCAGCACTCCGGCGATGCCCACGGTACCCCGCCCTCCCCTTGTCACTCGACTGGTAGCTACGGGACCAGGCTTCGATCTGGATTTCGCCCGGCCGATCATACCGGTCCATCCGCCCGAAGCTTCGCGCGTGGCGGTGGTTTTCACAATGCGTGCGCCGTGCATGTTGACCGACACGGAACTGATGCCACGGGCGGCCTGCACGTGTTTGACGAGAAAGACATTGATTGCCGCCCCACCGTTCGGTGACTCATCAACCACCTCCAAGTCGTGGTCGGACGTTAGGTAGACTGATAGTGTGATCAGTCCCCCTTCTACCGACCGCGGGTCCGTTCCCGGGACGTTGCCTCCGAAACCAATGATACTGTGTCGGCCGGGACGCAGATTGCCGACGGAAAAGTATCCCTGCCGGTCGGTGTAGACCTGCGCTTCCATGTGCCCGTTCTTGATGATGTACAGCTCCACGCGTTCCAGGGCATACAGTGATTGCGACTCGGAATCCAACCAGCCGACCCGGCCGGTCAGCAAGCCACCGTCGTGCAACTGAACGTAGTGATGCTTGGCTGGTGTCTCGAATGCGACCGGTATCAGTGGTGCATTTGAACGACTTGGAGTGAGGTCGCTTGCATCTTTCCGTCTGTGGCCGGATGGTTCCGAAGTCACCCCGCGACGTTGCAACACCAGTTTCAGCATGGCAAAGTCCTGTCGTGGAACAACGGTCATTTCAAATGGATCGGGCTGACCGACCGCATCCAAGCCCGCATCGACTACGCGCAGCCTCTGTACCACCGTTCCACCCAGGCCAGTGGCCACAATCGAGTAAATAGCGGGTTTGAGTTTGATCTGAATCAGCCCGTCAGATCCGGGGCGTAGTGAGGCAACTGGACGACCGTCTCTGAAAAAACTCACCTGCAGCTCGTTGGTCGGAATGAACTGCCCCGTTGATGGCGACAATACTCCGAAACGTCCCGCGAGCAGACCGTCGCTCGAGAGTTGGCCGGTTGCGATCGCAATGGTTTGATCGCGTGTATTTGCCAGCGACGTTTTTTGGGGAACCGTCCGGCCTCTCGGCGGCTGGCGACGTACGTCCGCCGGTTGCGCCTGCGCATTCAGTGGGTTGTACTTGTCTGGAATACGATACCTGGCGGCATTGTCTAGGAGCGGTTCCACCGGAATGTGCGTGAAGCGTAACCTTCGGAGAAACGATCGACGGCCTGAGGCCCCGACCACCGCTGTCGCCGCCAACACACAACACACGGTTAACAGCACGCCGGTTGAACCGGTGCGCGGCCTTTGGACTGGCATTAGTCGCCTCCGTTTAGGCGACACCCCACTTCCCAGACGGCGTTGGACACCAGCCCGCTTCCCATGACCTCCAGACGTGGACCGCCGGGCACGGACACGATGTAGTCCGTCGCGTGGTCCATGATCTTGGTCTTCCCCAGGCTCCCCTCGCGATCAGATCCGTTGGTGGACGAATTGGGTGCCGGTGGTGGCGTGGAATCGGCTGTGTGCAACAAGAATTGTGGTCGGGTGAATGTGGTGACGGTGCCGCTGGCTAAAAGAACAGAACAGATCGCCACAGCAAGAAAGGACGGTGTTTGCTGCGCGTTGAAGGGTGCCACAACAGTCTCCCGGTTCCATCAGGTTGATCGCCGGCCGCATCCATCAGGACCACTTTGAGTGGTCGGTGGTCCAGGCCATGGTCGACAGCAATCGCTGCGGGTTTACCGATGGCTTGATGACGGATTTTCGCGGTAAAGGCGAAGACAACCCCGATATTAACCGGGTTAGAAAACCAGTGTCAAACAATTTGGATTGTGTGTGTTGTGGATTTGGGTTGAATTCGCATCAGACGGTCTAGCGGTCTCAGAGGGTCTCCAGATCGACGTCGTCAAGCAGTACCGACGCGCCCTTCTGCAAGAAGTCCACCGAGACCAGCAAACGTCGCTCGCCGCGGCGAGAAATGACGCAGCCCTCGCGGCCTTTGAGCACTCCGGATTTGACACGGACTCGCGTCCCGGATTCGATCTGGGATTCGGGCGTCAGGTGGCAGCCTGATTGGACCAGTTGGTGGATTTGCTGGAGGTCAAACACCAGTCGGTCGGGATCATGGATCGCAATCTCGCGTGAGACGCAATTCGTGGTTTTTGCGGTGTAACGATCGTGTTCGTTTCCCAACAGAAACACGTAATTGGAAAACAAGGGGATGTAGGATTTGCGCAAGCGTCCATTGGGAGATCGGTGCGTCTTTTCGATTGTGGGGCAATAGTGCCGGATGCGCTGGCTTCTCAATAACCGGACCAGCTGCTTTTCCCGCCGCGACAATGTGTAGAGCGCACACCATTCCGCATCTTCGGTGACGTGTTCGTCGAGGCTATCAAAAAGCTGGGCGGGATAAATGTCCGGCTCGTGCGATAGGATGGGCATGCTGATTGAGTCCGGTTCAAATCTTGCCAGGACCGCAGCGGTACCCAGCCATCCGCTCACTATTATTGGCTGTGATTCCCGGCGACGCCAATGGGATTGCGGTGAAATGAGGCGATCCCCTGCTTTTGGCGGCTGCACCGCTGTCAGAGGTGACCGATTGGCTGCAATGATTGAGATCTGCGGTTTCGCTGGAATCTGCAGAATCGTTCGGACGAGCACGTCTGGCGCCTGTGGGCTGAGACACCGGCTCTAGCGGTTGGAGGTCGTGGGAGACCGCACATCGGCGTGCCGAGCTATGTGGGGAGACGCAATCACGTCGGCTGTCCGTGACTCGACCAGATCCTGGAACAATTGCATGAGCTCAAACTCAAGTTCCTTGAAGCTCAAAATCAACTCGCTGACCCCGTGGCACACGGAACCATCGGGAGCCGGGCCACTGATCTTGAGACGGCCGACCGTCATTCCTGCGAACAGCATGGGAAGGTCAAGGTGGCATTGCTTGGGCATGCCTGTCCGCGCAGTTTGCGTCCAAGTCGCATGGTAGTCCACATTCATCGCCGGGAAGTGCACATTGAGTTGCAGCCGGTGAACGCCCACATCCTTGGCCTGCTGCACCAGGAGTTGCCAAAGTTTCTCCCAGCGATCCGAGCCTTGCAATCGGCTCTGAAATTCACGGAATTCCGGTTGGGTGTGCAGTCGCGGCTGCCCGTTGATCGGGAGAATGTGGAAGTGAAACAGCGATGTCACGATGTGTCGCAATCGCCTGATCAGCAGCAGGCATTCGTCGTGACCGAAAATGCGAAACGCGACCAGAGTGCACAGGACCAGGGCCACACTGGCCAACGCCAGTCGCTCGTCTTTTTGGTAGATGCCCAACAGCGCTCCGGCCGCCGTCACCGCGCACAAGACGCTGATCCAAAGCAGCGTCTTGCGATTGCTGTACCCGTGGCGGATCAGACAGTGATGCAAATGGCCCCGGTCGGTGGCGTACACCGAGCGGCCGGTCAGTTTGCGCCGCAGAATCGCCATGCTGACGTCAAAGATGGGGATGGCCCAGATGGCTGCTGGAGCTGCCATGGCCACTGTAGCCGGCCCCTTCAAGGCGCAGCGAATCGCCAGCGTTCCGAGCAAAAGCCCAATCATCATGCTCCCGGCGTCGCCCAGAAAGATCGAAGCGGGTGGGAGGTTGTATCTCAGAAATCCCAACAGGCTTCCCACAATCGCCACGGCGACAATCGCGTCCACTTGGTGCTCATTCATCAACGCAGCAACAGCAACAGCGCTGCTCAAGATGATTCCGACACTTGTGGCCAGCCCATCCACACCATCGATCAAATTTAAGGCGTTGATGGCGCCCAGCAGCCAGAAAAACGTGAAAGGAATGGCCAGAAATCCCAGGCTGACATTCCATTTCAAAATATGGATGTGTTCGATGCTGAGGCCGGAAAACACCAGGATTGATACCGCGATCGTCTGGCCCGCCAGTTTTTGGCGACCACGCAGGCCGAAGCGATCATCCAGAAGCCCAATCACGACAATGACACACGCAGCGGCGGCCAAAGCCAGGATGAACGTCCCATTGGACAACAGATGGGCACGGACGTCGTCGGACGTCAGCATGAGCACAGCCAAGCTCAACAGTATGCCGAGCAGAACAGCGACTCCACCACCGAGGGGCATCGCCGTGTTGTGCAATTTGCGGCTGCCGTCGGGGTGATCAACAATTGACCAGCGCCGTGCCAGTGATCGCACACCCGGAGTGAGAATCAAACTGGACAGCAACGCGACGGTTGCAATTTCGAACAGGGTTAACATGCCGAGGCTTGGAGTCTGTTCAACACGCACTACGCCCAAATCAGTTTGCCGAAATCTGAGTGTTCATCGACCCGCCTTCGAGGAATCTGTGAATGGCTCTACCGGAGTTGATTGAGCCCATTCGTGAATGCATGACGCTCGAAACTGCGGGGGTAAGTTCGGTCGGGGTCGTGCGCTGGTGGTGCGTCTGAGTTGTAACTTGTTGTTATCAAATAGCTTGCGGACTTGCATGATGCTGAAAGGCATCGTGAATGAGTCCGACAGTCACCTGATATTAAGGTGGGGGGAAAGGGTAAACAATCAAATTAAACGGGGAATACCAGAAAATTCAGATTCTCTCATTTTGAGGAATTGCCGCAGACAGGGCTGTGGAGGCAACGCTGAGACCGCGCGCACCAGACAGCAACGCAGGGGCCAAGGAGCCCTTACTCATGTCAATCGGCAGTCGATTTGGGCAAAAAACACAACAACAGGCGAATCCCTCCATGTCCGAACAAGATGTAGGACAGCTGGGGTGATCATCGAGATTGGGCAACGCACGATGGCTTTGTTTCCAAGCCCGTACGGTCCACCCGTGGCATGCTTTCCCATGCGGTCCGATTGCGGTATGTTTGATCAACGGTTGCGTGATGAAGTCAGCCCGCCCGACTCGGTTTCAAGCGTTCAGGCTTCCCCAAGCCCCGCGGTTGCTTGCAGGTTTGACTGGTTTCGCATGCTCCTGTCGATTGTGTTGAAAAATCCACCTCGAAGTTCCGCAGAGATGGGTTCATCATCCAACGCGCGGCCCACCCGCAGCCGCTGTTGCCAAGTCGGTTTTTGCGGCGGGACTTGCCAGCGACATTTCGGAGAACAATCGATGGTCTTGTTACGCATCCTGTGGTTCCCGGTATTGTTGATCATGAGCGGCGTGGCGTCGGCCGGCGACACGGCCGCACAGGGGTGGGTCCGTCTTTTCGACGGCAAGGGTTTCACAGGCTGGAAGGCGAGTGAGAACCGCGATTCCTGGACTGTCGAACAGGGGGCCTTTGTTTGCCATGGTCCACGTAGCCATCTGTTCTACGTGGGAGTCGGAGAACAGCGTCCATTCAAGAACTTCGAGTTCAAATGCGAAGTGATGACGACTCCCGGCAGCAATGCGGGAGTCTATTTTCACACCCGGTACCAGGAGCAGGGCTGGCCGAAGTATGGCTACGAATGCCAGGTCAATCTGACCCATGGTGACCCGAAGAAATCGAGTAGTCTTTACGGTGTTGTCAATGTTGCCAAACCACCGATTCAAGACAATCAATGGTACACGCAACACATCATCGTGAATGGCAAACGGATCATCTTGAAGATCAACGATCAAGTCCTGGTGGACTACACCGAACCCGAGGGCAAAGCCGCATTCTCGAAGAAGTTTGAACGTCGGATCGGCGCCGGCACGTTTGCCTTTCAGGCCCACGATCCCAAGAGCAAGGTGATGTTTCGCAACATCCAGGTGAAGCGACTTCCCTGAAGCACACGCTGGAACAGTTTGCAAATCCGTCGAAGCCGGTCCCGGAGAGCGGTGTGCATTCTGTGAGCGGTCCTCGCTGGGACCAGCCAGTCTGCCGTCGCACGGGACTTCGGTTTTCCGTTGCGGGATGGACGCGCGTGCGGCCGTCAGCGCACTGAGTTGCCGACGTATCCAGCAGCGCACCGGAGCAGTCAGAAAACTGTGCTGGAGTCGATCCGGGATGCACACATCGC
>Ga0315336_1001810_pt1 | contig 37517 bp, 30 predicted proteins | sample ASW5metaG_FD_204512 | JGI IMG/M metagenome (GOLD analysis project Ga0315336, IMG submission 204512) | Ammonia-oxidizing marine archaeal communities from Monterey Bay, California, United States - ASW #5 | ecosystem: Environmental > Aquatic > Marine > Intertidal zone | place: USA: California... | reverse complement strand
CGGGAGCATGATCCTATACCCGCTCTTTCTACAGGGTCTGCTTGGGTATACCGCAGTGTGGAGCGGGTTGGCAGTCTCGCCAGGGGGGCTGGTCATGGTGTTGATGATGCCGGTCGTAGGGTGGATGGTTTCGCGCATCGATCCGAGATTGGTTGCGTCGATAGGTTTGCTGATTCTTGCCGTGGCATTATTTTACATGTCTAAGTTCAACTTGGAGAGCGATTTTAGAACGATCGTCGTGACCCGAATGCTCCAAAGCTTTGGTATTTCGATGATCTTCGTTCCGATCAATACTCTGGCGTATAACTACGTCGCCGCCGAAGCCCGAAATAGTGCATCGAGTCTGATCAGCCTGGCGCGAAACGTCGGAGCGGGGATTGGTATTGCGTTCGTGGCGAACGCGCTACAGCGACGAGAACAAGTGCAGCAAGCGAATCTTGTACAGAATATGAGTCCGTATGAACCCGCGTACAACAGCGCATTCTCGCAATTGAAGGGATGGTTTCAAACTGCGTCGGGTGATCCGGTCGCAGCGACGCAGCAGGCTCAAGCCACGTTGTACGGGGTGTTGCGGGACCAATCCTCGGCATTGGCGTTCTCCAACGTATATCAGATTCTAATGGTCGTTTCCGTCTGTCTTATCCCGTTTGCATTCATGTTGAGGAAGCCCCATTGATACGGTTGGTAAGGCTTGTACAACAGTGAATATGTAGGTTACAGTGGTGATTGAAATTTTTTTAACGCGATACCGTGGTAAATAAGGAGAATAACGCCCATGATGCGCTTGCACGATTTTTTGGATTATCAGGCTCGGGACTATCCCGATAAGGATTACGCCATATTCGGCGACCAGGTAATGAGCTACGAAGATGCCCGATTAATGTCGAATCGGATCGGAAACGCGTTGATTGAACTAGGGCTGGAAAAAGGCGATCGGGTTGCGTATTTGTCCAAGAATTCGCTCGAATATCCGCTCATCATGTTTGGGAGTTCGCGGGCGGGCGTTGTGCCGGTACCGTTGAATTATCGATTGGCTCCCTTGGAGTTGAAATATATCATTAACGATTCAGAGGCGAAGGCACTGATTGTCAGTTCAGAATACGTGGACGATATGAATTCGGTTCGTGACCAGTTTACGACGGTCGAGCATTTTATTGTGGCTGATTATAGTCCGGCGGAAGGGTTTGAGGCGTTTTATCCGTGGGTGAAATCGAGCGCGGAGACCAGGCCCGATCGGGAAATCACGCCGGCCGATCCGTTGTATCAAATGTATACGAGTGGAACCACCGGGAATCCGAAAGGGGCGGTGTTGCTCCAGGGAAGTGTGACGACTCAGGTTCATCAATTTCAGTACCGTCGTCCCCGTGAAGTCGGGGAACGTAACCTGATTGTGGCTCCGATGTATCATGCGGCGGCAGCGATTACGACATTGGCAACGGTAGCCGCTACGGGTACCTTGGTAATAAAAGAAGCTTTCGATCCGGTGGACGTGATCAAAGAACTCTCCGAGGGCGAGATTGTGCACGTGACATTAGTGCCGGCGATGATTCAGGCCTGTTTGGTGATGGTGCCGGATGCTGCGGAGCGGTCGTACGATATGTTGAAGACAATTTCCTATGGCGCGTCACCGATCGCGGAGGAGACGCTGAGAAATGCGATCAGCGTCTTTGAATGTGAATTTTGGCAGGGGTATGGAATGACCGAAACGACGGCAGTGTTGGCTCAGTTGTCCCATGATGATCACGTGAAGGCTCTCGACGGGAACGCTCATCTATTACTCGCCGCCGGACGGCCTATCCTCGGCACTCAAATCAAAATAGTGGATGGCGACGACAACGAAGTGCCGGTCGGAACCGTAGGCGAAATTTGCGGACGGGGTCCCCAAATCATGAGCAGATATTGGAATTTAGACGAAGCAACAGAGAAAGCCCTTAAAGGCGGTTGGATGCATACGGGCGATGCTGGGCGGTTGGATGAAGAAGGGTATATCTACATCGAAGACCGGTTGAAGGATATGATTATTTCAGGGGGCGAAAACGTATACCCCCGCGAAATTGAAAATTGTATTTTCGAGCATGAAGCCATCGCGGATTGTGGAGTGATCGGAATCCCCAGCGAGAAGTGGGGAGAGACGATTCATGCGGTGGTCGTGTTAAAGGCAGACAAGCAGGTTTCCGAAGAGGAAATTATTGCTCATTGTCGCGAACGAATAGCTCATTTTAAATGCCCGCGTTCCATCGAAGTTATCGACGAGTTACCGCGGAACCCTAGTGGTAAGGTTTTGAAAAAGGACTTACGGAAGAAGCATTGGGGTGATCAGGCGCGGGGCGTTTCTTAGAACTGACGGCTGATCCGAACTTTGGAGTTTCGAAGAAACTCCTATTTGTTGCCGTAGGGCAACAAACGCAGTCTGATTCTCGCGATGAATCTTAGCAAGCACGCATCGATCAGTGTAAGAGATTGCCACGGAGTACATCGGTCGGCTCCGACGGTGACCAAATTTTAATTTTCCGTCCGCAGATCGAGGCAGATCATTCCACGTTCGTTGCGAAGGTAGAGAAGCCCATTAGAGAGAACGGGCGGTGTCCACACGGGATAACGTAGGACGCGCACACGGGCTTTTTCTTTGTAGCCTTCTTCGCTGATTTCGATGAGGGCGAGCTTGCCGCGTTCGCCGATGGCGATGAGGTGACCGTCGGCCATAAGGAACGATGCGCGGCCCAAGCCTTTGTCCGCAGTCCACACGACTTCGCCGGTCATGAAATCGATGCAGCGGAAGTTGGAACCTTGTTCGTGGCGGCCATCCATACCGTAGAGTTTGCCTTCGTGGTAGATGCTGGTGGCCCAATGACTCTGCATCGCGTATTCGTCTTTCCAGACCTCTTTAAGACCGCTTGGATCCAACTTCAACGCGACGGCACCGATTCCGTAGGTGCCGGATAGGAACACGACGTCGTCGATGAGTACGGGTGTGGCCGCGATGGCCGATTCACGAATTGTGGAGCGGAACGGGTATTTAAATTTTTCTTTCCCGGTTTTCGCTTCGAGTACGGATAGTCCGTCGCCCGTATGGAAAATCGCGAGACGTTCGCCGTGCACGGTCGCCACGATGGGGGTCGAGTAACTGGCTGTGTCGTCGCTGGATTCCCATACTGTTTCGCCGGTGTTTTTTTCGAAAGCGACGATGCCCTTTCCAGGACCGCCTCCTACGTTGAGCAGGATGAGGTTTTCCTCGATCATGGGAGCCGTACCCGCGCCGAAGAATCCTTGGGGCACGTTGTATTCTTCATTGACCTTGCGCTGCCAACTGAGGTTGCCCGTCTCGAAATCTACGCACGTGAGCACGCCTTCCGCGCCGTAGGTGTAGACTTTTCCACCTTCAATCGTGGCGGAGGACCTGGGGCCATTGTTGTAGCCGTATTGATCGCGGTAGCGTGTCGGGTATTTATACGTCCAAATCAATTCATTGCCGTCTTCGGGATTTACACATTCGATGACCTCATGATCGTCGACGCGATGGAAAATGATCAGTTTTCCGTCCGCGACTACCACTGCGCCGTAACCCTGGCCCAAAGGACGTTCCCAGAGAAGTGGAGGGCCGTCTTCCGGCCAATCCGTGAGGAGTCCTGTTTCGGAAGATATGCCGTTCCGTCGTGGTCCGAGAAAATTTGGCCAATCGGTCGTCGTGTCTGAAGAGGCTACGGCTGAAGTCACGAGGCTCGTTTCCTGCGTGGCCGTTTCAACGGTGGAAGATTCTTGGCTTGTATTTTCAACCGAAGATTGTTCCGAAGAACAACCCATGCTAAGGCTGAAGACCAGTGCCACGAGTCCAAATTTCAGATAACCATTTTTCATGCGACGCCAAACTCCTATTGCGCTGACTGAGTTTCAAGAATTCGTTGCTGACAATAGCATTTGACCCGAAAAAGTGCAATTAGCGACCAAGAAATAGAACAACGGAAGTTTTTCTCTTAACTTTCGGTGCGCGCCTCCGTCATATACTATAAACGAGTGGATAGAGATTGAGATGAACGCAGAAACGACTGACATAGAATTAGCCCAACGATGGCGCGAGGAGAGAGATGCTCAAGCGTTCGCGGGAATCGTCCATCGGTATGCGGATATGGTGTACGGGACTTGTCGGCGCATTGTGGGCGATTCGCAAGAGGCGGAGGATATTACGCAGGAATGTTTCGCCACGTTTGCGGAGTCAAACGTACGCGTCAAGACATCGTTGGGAGGTTGGCTGCATCGGACCGCTTCTCGTAGGGCGATTGACCACGTGCGGTCTGGTTCATCACGTCGGGTGAGGGAGCGTCGGTTCGTTGAGGAACGACAGGTTAGGGGCGATGAGCATCACGACGATATTCACGCGTTTGTAGACGAGGCTATCGATGCACTTCCGCATCGGCTCAGGGATCCGTTGGTCAGTCATTTTCTTCGTGCCGAACCTCAACGCGAAATCGCGGCACGACTGGGTATTTCGGCCTCGGCCGTATCGCAACGCATTGAGCGTGGCGTTACGTTGATTCGAAAGAATCTGAAGCGACAGGGGATCTCGGTCGTTTCGGGAACATTGACGAGTTTCTTTGTGGTGGAATCCGCCATCGCTGCGCCTGCCACCGTGGTGGGGGCGTTGGGTAAAACTGCAATTTCAGGGATCTCCTCCGGGGCGCTTTGGGCTGCGGGAGGAACACAGGCTTTGACCGTGGGAGGATTGGTACTCATGTCGAAACAAACTGTTGGTGTCGTGGCGATCGTCGTTTTACTGATAGGTGGAGCGGCATTCTATAGTGTTCCCGTAGAAGAGCCGCCTGCGCAAAACGGAGAATCTGAAACTGAATCAGCGATGCTCACGCCCGAGTCCGCGGAAGAACTGCTCATCGAACCCTTACCACTCGAGGCCGTGTCGGAGACGGTGGAAACCGAGCCGGAACCGGTCGAGGTTGAATTGGCATTGGAACCCGAGTCGTCTCCCGTGGATGGTCTCTGGGCGATTGAATCCTACACGATGACCGATTCGAAGATCGGAGAAGTCCATGAAGTTTTCAGCTTGGAGGAAGATCCCGCAATGAGAATCGATTCCGATGGTACTGAAATCTCACTTACGGTCCCTTTTCCCTGGAACGCCATACAGGTACGGGGTCATCTCGCCTATTGGGGAGAATTGGATGGCACGTCTTTCGTGGCACGTTCGAAAATCGGCAGTGCGGTGGAATTGCGCGGCACGTTTACGGCGAATTGGACTCGGTTCGAAGGTAAGGGAACCCATGTATTTGATACGGAACCCGAGGCGTCACTTCCCGAAGTCATTAAGTCGAATGTAAGTCGAATGCACTATGAGTTGAAACTCACACGGATCGAGGACTGGGCCAGTGCGCCCGTCATTTCGAATGACGAATTGCAGAAACTAGCGACGGAAGATGCTCGAGTATTGGGCCAGGCTCTTTTCGTGTACGCAAAAGACCACGGCGGCAGTCTGCCTCATCAGTTAGGTGAACTAATTCCCGATTATGTTTCGGGCGAACTGTTTTTACGCGGTGGAGCTTTTCGCGATATGAAATATACCGGCGGAAGCGTTCCAAAGGGATTGCTGGATGAGGGAACCCCTTGGGATGATTTTAAACCTTCCTTGCCTATGCCCGAACGGATTGAGGCTTGGGAGGCATACCAACAAGAGCGGTGGGGATCGGACCAGCCCATTCTCTCACCTGCGCTTTCCATCAACATTCCGGACATCGAACTGGAGATTTTTGTAGACGGTCTTGGTCGCATTATACAACGGGAATATTGGATGGGAACGGAGCAAGGCCGAAACTCAGACGAATTGAGTCAGTATTCGGCCAACAATCTGAAACAATTAGGGTTGTGTTGGAAGATGTTTGAAAACGAGCACGACGGATACTCGCCGGCCGGTCTCACGTCGCTCTACCCGGACTTTCTCACCGACCCGAGTATACTCACAGACTTGCGCGATCCGATCGGAACGAAGTCCTATGTTCAGGTTGCGACGGTCACCAATTGGTCCGACTTCGACGACCCCGCCCAGATTGCCAAGAGACCCGTATTTTTGCGAGTTCGACTCGAAGGGTCTCCCGGCACGAATATTCACGTCATTTTTATGGATGGCCACGTCGAACGAATGACCGAACGAGAATACGCGGAAGACTATCCCGATTGGCCTGTTGAGCCTCATCTTTGACATGAGCCCGATAATTGCCAATGTTTAGCCTCAATTCCAGAAATTGAGGTTTTTTCATTGTTGTCAACGCCGGCATACGTGGACTGTTCGTATGTTAATTATTTGCAAAAGTCGTCCGTTTTTAGGCACACTATGGGGCTCAAACTGAGTTTTGTTTCAAGTTTTCTAGCCTTGGTCCCGGAGTCCCCTAATGGTGTGGCAGCCCGAAATAGATGAGCTTAATCGTCGCAAGAAATTGGCGGAGAAGATGGGCGGGGAAGTCGGCATCAATGTTCAGCATGAACGGGGTAAGTTGACCGTTCGCGAACGCATCGATATTTTGGCCGACAAGGGGACTTTTCAGGAAATTGGTCAACTGGCCGGGGCAGCGACGTACGACGGAGACGAGCTTGTCGACGTCCGTCCTTCGAATCGCGTCATTGGCTTGTGCGATATCAACGGTCGCAAGGTCGTCTTGAATGGCGGCGACTTCACGGTGCGGGGCGGTGCTGCGGATGCGAACATCGGGAACAAAAGCGGTCACGCTCAGAATATGGCCGGTGATTGGCGGTTGCCTTATGTGCGTCTTTTGGACTCTACCGGCGGTAGCGTCAAGACGTTTGAACAGATCGGACGGACATATATTCCTACCAATCCGACGACTCCCGGCATCGAGAAATTACTATGTGAAGTCCCCATCGTTGCGGCGGCGCTTGGTTCGGTGGCCGGACTTCCGGCAGTAGACGCGTGTCTTTCGCATTTCAGTTTGATGGTTCGCGGAACGAGTCAAGTGTTTCCGGGCGGACCGGTGGTGGTTAAGGCTTCTCTAGGCATCGACATTACCAAGGAAGACCTTGGCGACGAACGCTCTCAAGTGTTCGAAGGCGGCGTGATTGATAATCTTGTGGACAGCGAAGAAGAAGCCTTCGATACGATTAAAAAGTTCTTGAGTTATCTGCCGGACAACGTGTGGAAGATGCCTCCGCGTGTAGAGTGTAAGGACGATCCCAACCGGCGGGATGAAGAGTTGCTTTCGATCATTCCACGGGAAAAAAAGAAATTATACGATCCTCGCAAGATTTTGGATGCGATTTTGGATAAAGATTCCTTTTTCGAAATTACGCCTCATTTTGGGCTGTCTCGAATTGTCGGTTTTGCGCGGATGAATGGGTACCCGGTCGCTGTCATGATCAATAATCCGAATCATCTGGGCGGTTCGATGGACGTGGCAGCGGGTACGAAAGTAATTCGCTTCCTTCAGATGTGCGATACGTTCCATTTGCCGATGGTGTATTTTGCGGATGAACCGGGCTTTATGGTGAGTCCCGAACAGCAGAGTATGGGGATTGTTCGCGCCGGGGCGAAGATTGTTACGGCTACGCTGCGTACCAAAATGCCTTGGATAAGCGTTATTATAAGACAACTGTATGGCGTCGGAGGTCAATGCCATGACCGTCCCGGCGGGATGTTCAAACGGGTTGCCTGGCCCTCCGCGCATTGGGGCTCGATGCACATTTCCGGAGGGGTTTCTGCAGCGTATCGTAGAGAGATCGCGGAATCGGATGACCCCAAGGCCAAACAAAAAGAAATCGAAGCGCGTTTAGATGCATTGGCGTCCCCTCTTCGGACGGCGGAAGCATTCAACATCGAAGAAATAATGGATCCGCGCGATACGCGGCCTATGGTATGTCAATTCGTCGAGATGGCCCAGTCGGTTATTGAGACTCAATTAGGACCAACGTCCACCCCCTATATGCCGTAACGGCACCCTTGTAAATCATATTTGCATTGCGAGTTTTCTAAGGAGAAAAGAAATGGATTTTACATTAAGTGATGAACAACAAGCGTTGAAGAAAGAGTTTGATGACTTTTTTGACGTGGAAATGAAAGACGCGCCGAGGGAGTTCGAAGCGAATACGCTCGAAGCGACCTATGGAACTGACGAATGTTATGCTTTTCACAAGCAAATGCAGCGGAAGTTGTCCGAAAAAGGATGGCTTACGATGGCATGGCCGAAAGAATTCGGCGGAAGTGACGCCCCTATTCTGGACCAGCTCCTCTTCAACGAATCTCACGCATATCACCGCGCGCCAGGAATCGATATTTTCGGATTGAAAATGTTCGCGCCATCGCTCATGTTGTACGCCAACGAAGAGCAGAAAAAACGCATCCTGGAACCAATTGCCAAGGGCGACGTGTCTTATTGCCAGGGTTGGAGTGAACCGAACTCTGGTTCCGATTTGGCCTCATTGAAGACGAACGCCATCAAAGACGGTGAATATTATGTCGTAAATGGTCAAAAAATTTGGACCACCGGCGCGCACCGTGCCGACCATATGTTCCTGTTGGCCCGTACTGATTTGGCCGAAAAACGGGGCAAAGGCTTGTCGGTATTCAACGTGGAAGACATGCATGCGGACGGTATCGAAGTGCGGCCGATTCATTACATGAATGGTGGCCATATGTACAACGAAGTGTATTTTACGGACGTGAGAATCCATGAGAGCAACCTCGTCGGTGGTGAAAATCAGGGGTGGCAGCAGACGCGTTCGACAATGAATTTCGAACGTTCCGGTATTGGCGGATTCGTTTCCGTGAAACACGACTTGGAAGATATCGTCAAGTACGCGAAGGAAACCAAGCGCGACGGCAAAGCCCTTATCGATAACCCGATCATTCGTCAAAAGATCGCTCAACTCTACATTGACGCCGAAATGGGAATCACCCTGGCATACCGTGCGGCGTGGGAACAGGACAAAGGAAACATGCTTGTGTCCACCACGATGGCTTCGGAATCAAAGGTATTCGGTAGTGAATTGAAGCAGCGCGTATCCTATTTTTCCACGGAAATCATGGGGCTTTACGGACCGATCGAAGATTGCGCATATGCTCCGATGGACGGCGCGATGGCCGAATTGTACACGTCCTGTATGGGTGGCAACATTGCAGCAGGGTCTTCCGAAATTCAACGTAATCTTATCGCGTGGACGGGCCTTGGCCTTCCGCGGTTTAACTAGAAAGGGGTCCGAACATGAACCTCGATTTTACATCAGAACAAGATATGCTCCGCGATTCAGCGGCTAAATTTCTCGCGAACGAATTCAATTACGAAAGACTTCGCGAGATAGAAGACAGTGAAACCGGATACTGTCCTGAGTTATGGGGAAAGATGGCTGAATTAGGATGGCTCGGATTGCCGTTTCCTGAGGAAGCTGGTGGATTTGACGGGACCTTTATGGACCTGGCGATTATCCAGGAAGAAATCGGGAAGGCGTTGTTGCCCAGCCCATATTTTTCAACGGTCGTTCAATGCGGTAACCTGATTCTTGAAGCGGCATCGGCTGAACAGCAAACGGCCCTCATCGGAGAAATCGCTGGCGGTGCGCTTATCATGGCCTATGCTCAATACGAAGAAGAGGCCAGCTTTCGCGAAACCGGAATCAACATGGCGGCTACAGTAGCCGGCGATGGGTATACACTGACCGGCAAGAAATTCTTTGTCATGGATGCCAATATCGCGAACAAGATGATCGTTGCCGCGCGTCCGGACGGCCAAGGCGTTACCTTGTTCCTCGTCGATGCGGCCGTTTCCGGTATTTCCGTTGAAAAACTTCCTACGGTTGGTAAAGACAATACCTGCGTGGTCACGTTCGACGGCGTACAAGCGGAAGTACTAGGCGCGGTTGGCGAAGGATGGAAGGCCATCGAAGTCATGAACGCGAAAGCGGCCGTGGCTAAGGCCGCCGAAATGGTTGGCGGATGCCGAGTCGCATTGCAAATGTGCGTGGATTACTCCAAAGAACGCGTTCAATACGGGAAACCAATCGGTGGAAACCAGGCGCTTCAACATTACATGTCGAACATGCTTCTCGCATGCGATACAGCAGGCAACTTCATGCTCAAAGTGGTCTCGTTGATTGACGACGGCGACGATTTTACGAAGGAAGCTTCCGTATTGAAAGCTGCCGCTAATGAAAACTATAAGTTCGTTGCCGAGCGAGCCGTTCAAATTCACGGCGGTATCGGAACAACTCGTGAACACAATATCGGGTTGTACTACCGTCGCGCAAAAGCGTGGGAAACCACTTGCGGCGACAGCGAATTCCACCACGACATCATCATTGATGCACTGGCTGGAGCATAAGCTAAAACTAGATTAACTCATAGAAATAGATGACGCGTCGATGACTGATTTCATCGGCGCGTTTTTTTTCTGCTATTTCTGTCCACTGTCGATGCGATTGTAGATTCGGATGACGGCCCGCGGGTCGACGCCGGGTTTTTGGATCTGACGGAAGTTGGCCTTATGGTCGGTCATATCGATTTTCTCGGCTGCTTCCATTGCACTCAGACCGGACTTTTTCGCTTCGACCGTTCGTGTCCAAAGGTCGGTCAGGTATCCTTGAAAATTCGTGATTGCCTGTTTGCCTTTTATGGGACCGCCGTGGCCGGGGAAAATAGTATTAATGTCCAACGCTTTTAACCGTTCCAGTGTGGCCGGCCATTCATCGACAAATCCGTCGCCCATATAGGAGAGGAAAGGAAGCATTAGGTCGCCGGTGAAGACGAACCCTTCTTTGGGAAGATAGACGACGACGTCGCCGCCGGTATGGCCGCGTCCGAGGAAGAGGAACTGTATTTCGCGTCCCCCGTAATGCATGCTCATCTTGCTGTCGAAAGTCACGTTGGGCGGAGTCGGGATAGTGTCTTTTAGCGATTTTAAATGTGCGGCTTGAACGTCGTATCTTCTTTGGAGGGTATCTTTTCTGCTTCCGCTGGTCGCGTCGAGCTGGGCTTTCAGTTTCTTCAAGTCTTCGGGGATTCCCTGCGTGAACGAAAGAAAGGTGTTTTCCGACAATACATCCCCCAATAATTTTTCGCGCGTGTATTCGTGACCAATGATGTCGACTCCTTCAGGAAAGGCTTGGTTCCCGTGGGCGTGGTCAAAGTGATAGTGCGAGTTCGCGAGGTAGCGCACGGGCTTGTCAGTGATACTTCTGACTGCTTTCAAAAGCGCTTCTGCTGCCGCGGGGGTGACGTGGGAATCGATGACGAGTACGTCGCGGTCGCCTTCGATCATCATCGCGTTGCTCTGTACGAAGACGGTCCCGGTGCCAGTGATGAAATGAACCCCTTCGGCGAATTCTTCAAAACGGTGGGTGGGGAAGTCGGGCGGCACGATTTTCTTTTCCTGCGATAAAGCGGGAAACGCCAGGAACAAAACCAAGGCAGTGGTGAAAAATTTCATGATGGTCTCCGTTGATTGTTGTGCAATTGAGTCAATCATCATAGATTTGCGGGGACGCTGTGTCAATAGGTACACTTGTCCCTTTCTACTCGACATATTTTTTGATTCCACAGGAGCCCATCCCATGATTTCAGTTATTGCCAAACTTCCTCTTCAAGACGGAAAAGCCGACGAGTTTACTGAAGCGTTCAAAGAAATTGCCGCCGGTGTCGCAACGGAACCGGGCAACCATTTGTATTCGTTGAGCTTCTCCAAAAAAGAACCTAACATGGCTGTCATCATGGAGCGGTACGACGACAAAGAAGCGTTGGCATTCCACGGGGAAACCGACCACTATAAAGCCTTCGGTCCTAAAATCAAAGACCTGCTCGCGGGTAAGCCGGAAGTCGCCATTATGAATGAGCTTCTGAACGCCGAATAACGCGAACTATTTCGTCCAAGTTGTCGGCCACTCCGGATGCCAAGGGCGTTCATTTTCGAAAGCCTTAGCGACTTGAAGTACCAGATCGTCGCGGTGGCGCGGTCCCACGATCTGTAACCCTATTGGGAGTCCTGCTTCGGATATTCCTGCGCGTACGGTCGCGGCCGGGTGCCAGGATAGATTGAAGGGAATCGTGAAGGCAGCTACGCCCACGTCGCATTGTTTCTTTCCTTCAATTTCGAGCGGGAAGGGGCCTTTGGCGTTCGGTGGATCAAAAGGAATCGTCGGTGTGACCAGGACGTCGTATTCGTTGAAGACGTCAGCGCACCAATCATTGAGTTTCAAACGGTCAGTGGCGTATTCGCCCCACCATTCTGCGGTGAGAGATTCTGCGTTGTTGATGCCGTTGATGAATGAACGGCCGAATTCACCTTCCAAGGCCGGGAGCATGTGGCCTATGCCACCGCGTATTTCGAACGCGCCCATTCTGCCCCAACCGCCGGCGTTCAACGGAGGACCGCCCTTAACGTGGGTCACACTGTGGCCGAGTTTTTCAAATTCCTTCACACCATTTTCGACCGACGCAGCGATATCGGATTGAACGACTGCATAACCCAGGTCGGGGGAGTATCCAATTTTGAGTTTGCCTTCCAAACGTGTGTTCACTTTGTCGACGTAGGAGTATCCCGGGTGAGGCAATGTATTCGGATCGTAGGGCGAAGGTCCAACGACCTGGTCCATGAACAACGCCGCATCGTCGACCGTTTTCGTGATAGGGCCGTTACATACGGTGTCATTGTACGACCAGCGAGGGCGTGGGCCGTTGGAAATACGACCGAACGATGGCTTGAGGCCGAAGGTTCCGGTGAAGCTCGCAGGAATGCGGACGGAGCCGCCACCATCGCTGCCGGTTGCCAGGGGCAGAACACAACCTGCGATCGCGGCTGACGAACCACCGCTGGAGCCGCCTGGTGACGCTTCCAGGTTCCACGGAGAACGGGTCACGCCGTAGACGAGGTTTTTCGTGATTGCGGTGTAGCCAAATTCGGGAGCGTTCGTTTTGCCGAGCACGATCGCACCCGCTTCTTTGAATTTCGCGACCTGATCGGAATCTTTTGTAGCCACATCATCAGCGAAAGGTTTGGACCCCATGGAAGTCACGAGACCTTCGGCATGCTCCAAGTCCTTCACCCCTAAAGGAATTCCCTCGAGAGGGCGAGCGTCGCCTTTGGCAATGTGTTCATCCGCCGCAGCAGCATCCGCCATTAATGCATCCCGATCTCGAATCGCGACAACGGCGTTCAGATCGTCGTGGGTTTCATCGACGCGATCTAATACTTCTTTCATTAGTTCAACAGAAGAGATTTCTTTGTCGCGCATTTTTTGCACAAGGTCAACGAGGGAAATTGTATGTATTTCGTTCATTTGGAAGGTCCTTTATTCGTTCTTGAATGAACATTGACAATACTGGAGCTATCGTGGAAATTGCAAGGGCTCATCGACTCGTCTTGAGCTAGGAAATCGCCGTTGTTATGATAGAACGGAAATTAGAACCACAATCCCAAGGATAAAAAATGAATTCGAAGATTTTGGCCGGACTATTGATCGTGTGTGTAATACCAGCGCAGGCCGATTGGCTGGATTGGCGCGGTCCGACGGCGAACGGGCATAGCGACGCGATCGGATTGCCGCTGCATTGGTCTGAAACGGAACATGTAAAGTGGAAAGTACCCGTGCGTGATTTCGGACATTCCACACCGGTAGTTAAAGGAAATCAAATCTGGCTGACGACAGCGACGAAGGACGGGTCCGCTCTTTACGCCCTCTGTTTCGATTTGGAAACCGGGGATACGATTCACGATATCGAAGTCTTTCAACCAGCTATGTCGCAGCGGATTCATCCGGTGAATACGTATGCGACGCCGTCGATTGCGTTGGAAGACAATAGAGCGTACGTGCATTTTGGTACGTTTGGGACCGCATGCCTGGATACGCGAACCGGAGAAGTATTGTGGAAGAACACTGACTTGCATTGTGACCACATGCAAGGGCCTGCATCATCACCGATCCTTTTTGAAGACTTGTTGATTCTTGATTTGGAAGGGGTTGATGTTCAATTTATGGTGGCCCTCGACAAGGACACGGGCAAGCTCGTCTGGAAAGAGGATCGAGCACCTGAGTTATTCCAGAATATCAAACCGTTGTTTCTTTTGAAGTCGTACATCACACCGATCATCGAAGAGGTGGATGGACAACCTCAACTGATCGCCAACGCGTCACAATTGGTGAGCGGTCACGACCCGAGAACAGGGAAGGAAATTTGGCGAGTTGTGTATGGCGGCGACAGCTCGATTTCCCGAACGGTGAGTGGGCATGGGATGTTTTTTGTGAATACAGGAGGGCCTCCAGGCGGAACCTGGCTGTGGGCAGTGCGGCAAGGTGGAACCGGTGACGTTACCGATTCGCACGTAGCTTGGACGATTGAAGACAATGTGCCGTTGGAAACGTCGCCGGTATTGGTAGATGACTTACTCTATATGATGAGCGATACAGGGACGTTGACGTGTGTGGAAGCAAAGACGGGTGAAATCGTTTGGACCGTCCGCTTAAGAGGAAGGTTCAGCGCGTCCTTGTTGTACGTCGAAGGGCGGATTTACATTTCGAGTAAACAGGGAAAAACCGTCATCATCAAGCCCGGTCGGATTTTCGACGTCGTGGGAGAGAATCAATTGGACGGCGGGTTTTGGGCTTCGCCTGCAGTGGTTGGAAAATCACTCATCATGAGATCGAAAACTCATCTTTACCGAATAGAGAATTAGTCTTCAGCCCCAAAAAGAACCTGCAATACGTTCCACTACCCAAAAAGCGGCCCAGCAGCCGACCACGTAGCTCATTGCCCTTTGGATCTTCAATTCGATTTTTTCAGACGATGCCGAGCCGCTGATCGATTTCTTGAGGACTACGATGCACAGAATAACGACCAGTGCGAATGCTATCTGGCCGATTTCCACGCCTACATTGAAGAAGAGCATACCGGTAATCAGTTCGACTTGAGGAAGTCCTATTTCAGCCAAAACCGCGGCGAAACCCAATCCGTGGAGAAGCCCGAAAGAACTCGACACGGCAATGGGGTAGTTCCATGTGAGATTGTCCTGCTTTCCTTTGGCGATTTCCATTGCCAAAAATACGACGCTCAGGGCTATTACGATTTCGACCGGGGGGATGGGGAGACGGACGATTTCCAACGCCGCGAGTACGAGCGTGACGGAATGAGCGACCGTGAAACCTGTGATGGTCATCAAGATGCGTCTCATATCGCCGGCAATCCATATCAGACATAAGACGAAGAGAAGGTGGTCCTTGCCTTCCCAGATATGAAAGATACCCAGGAGTGTGTAGTCTTTCGCCACTTGCAATTTCGTTTCGGCCAAAGGGATCGACCATCGCGTATTGTCCGGTTTCCTTACGACGGTGTGAGTTTCACCGGAAAGTAGAACGACTTTCATTAAAATGTTTGTCCGCGGCTTGGGGCCGGGATACACCATCGAAACTTCTTGTCCCGGCAATGGTTCTTGGCATCGGTAAGTGATTGAATCCCGACCCGCACCCGGCCTCGCGATGGCCTCGCAGTTGCCCGGAAGTTCGAGAAGGGGTGGATTAACGGATGGGACTGTAGGGGGAAGCTTGATCCGTACATCGTACGTGAGTTCTTCGACTTCGGTGATCTCGGCATAGACGGGACGGTTGTCGTCCGCACCGGCGCTCACCATAAGAAGCTCGTGCAGCAGGATCAACAAAGTGCAAACTCGAATCACGGTGTTCGACCCGTTTCGGTTCGAGGCTTCGTGGAGAGGTCACCGATTTCAATTACGTATCGGTCAACGATGGACCGATGAATCTTCTTTTTTTCTTCGAGGATTCGCTCATGGAGTGCATCTTGTTCAACTTGCCCGGAAATTTTCGAGAGTAAGGGGACGCGCGCGGGGGAGACCATGTTGATCAGGGCCAGATGCCAGCCATGTTTCGACTCAAAGGGGCCTTGCCAACCGTTGTCATTGGGTTCCATTGCGAACAGAATCTTCTGCATGGGTTCTCCGAAATGGTTGGCGATTACGTCGGCTTTCTCTTCCACGTATCGTACTTCATGAGGGAACGAATCACCGGGTGACGTTTTCAATTGATGTTCAGCACGCTGTTGATTCAATTGTCTCTTTCGGTACGTTGCTGCGACCCGGGCGGCTTCTGAAGAGCCAGATTCAGTATTGAAAAATATGTGACTGAACGTGATTGTGGCAGATACTTCGTATTTTTCTTCGTTGGCGTCGAGGTAGTTTTGTAGTTCGGTCTCCGTGAATGAAATAGAGGTAGCGATAGACCCTTCATTGGCGAACCCCAGCTGCTGGATTAGGCGTTGTCGTAGCGGATAATCAGTTTCATCGAGCTTCAACGCTTTGGCTTCGCGATAGAGGGCTTCGTTCTTCACGTATTCATCGATCAACGGTTGAATTTCCTGAGTAGGCAGTTGGTCGAACATCGTCTCGGCGGTGGAAGGGTCGGCGAGCCTTTCGCGAAATTGAAGAAAGTCGACTAATTTTGTTCGGTCGACGACGATTTTTCCTGCCAAATCAGTCTCTTCATTCTGATTGAAGAGATCGAAGGCCGTGAATACCAATATTCCCACTGCGAAAAAATGGATTAGAGGTTCTTTTAAAAATCGTCTAAGCATTGGACTAGGGAGTATACCAAATGGAGGATCCGGATGCGCGATCTTCAAAAGTCGTCCAACTCCGGCCGAAAAAAGATTCAATTGCGATCGCCGCACATGCCGAGGAAGACGATAACGGGCCTGCATCTATTAGCTATTTCGTTATTCATGATTCGAAATACTTCGATTTTCCAGTGGCAAGATGAAATGGAAAACATCGAAACGGATCGCCAATTGACGACGAACTTACGTGTATTGGATCGTTGGGTAATCGGGATTGGGGTGGGAAGAATAATTGATTCCAGTGAAAGTACGACCTGCTGTTGAAACTCTTAATCTACAAATATTTGGGTGGGAGACCTGCATTGGATCGGGGGAAGAACACACCTTGAAAACCGTCGGTCAAAAATTGGATTGAATTTTTTTTGATACTGCCCTAAACTAACTGCAGGGGGTAAGAAAATCCGATCTAAAATTTCCGCTTTTGGTAGTCAGCATTTTGAACTTTTCGTTCATCAACATCGTCCCTACGTTCAAGTTTTTTGCGCACGGATTTTTGCTGATCACAAGCGAGTTCGATTCCATTTGACATGAAAACCGACGATCACAGTCCAACAAGAATAGAAGTGAATTTTGAAAGGGGCATTCGTGGAAGAAACTGACCAAGAATCCAAAACTGTTCATCCGGAAAATTGGCGTCAAAACACCTCTCCTATTATGATAAGCATAATAGGTGGCTTGTCTATCCTGATCGCTACTTCGATTTTTATCTGAAACCAAAACGGCTTCAACGAAAGTACGGCGATTGAAAAATCGGTCGTGAAACTGCGGGGCGAAATCCTCCAGTATGATGAGATATTGACAATGTCGGCCAACATGGCTGCCGCGACGGGTAAGTCCAGATGGAAAACGCGATACCGAGCGACGGAAACCAAATTGGTGAAGGAAAGTAATCTCAATGCGGCTATGTCGATCTTGGAAGGCGAGGAATATCGCGTACAGAAAGAGATCTATCAAAAAGGCATGGACGACGTCTTGTTGGAACTATCGACTCTTGCGTCGGCGGAAGGCGCAGGGCGACGACGGACATCTGCTATGGCTTTTATTTTTACGGGAATTGGCGCAATTGCGATCCTGGCGATGTCCGTGAATGTGATACTGGTTTCGTCGCAGCGCAGAAATGCGCTGAAGGACGCAATGCGGTCCTCCACCGATCTTAAGGATACAAATTCAGAATTGGAAAAGAAGAATCAGGAATTGGATGATTTTTTACACGTGGCATCAAGCGACCTGAAGTCGCCCTTGCGAGGTATTGGCACCTCCGCATTGCGAGTTTGCGAGGAGGAACGAGACGGATTATCGAATGTTTCGCATGACTACTTGCGCGGGATTTCCGAACGAGCTTTTCAGTTGGAAAAGTTGATTGACGATCTCCTCGTGTTTCATCGTTCCGATACGTCAGCTTCCAGAAAAGAGGCGCTTCACATTGGCGTCATGGCTGAAGAAATATTCAAATTGGCAAATCCCCCAGAGGGTATTTCTCTCGTAGTCGGAGAAAAAATACCGATCATAACAACGCATCGTATTCCGTTGGAATTGGTGCTTCGTCATCTCATTGTTAACGGCGTTGTGCGCCTCGGAACTCGTGCGGGCGTGATTCGGATCGGTTGTAAGAAGGACGGTGACAGGCACCGTTTTTCGGTAGCCGAGGGTTGGGCCGAAGGAAACAACGGAAACCTGCGTAAGAACGACCAGGAGAAATCGAACGGCGGAAGCGGCGGAATGGGACTGACGATTGCCACGAAAGTCATCGAAAGCCGTGGTGAATCGATGACCACGCTGACCGAACCGACGGGCGGCGTGGAATATTCCTTCGGTTGGCAAGCTTGAGCCGAACAACTAGTTTTAATGGCCTTTGTAAAACGCTCAATCAACTCGACGGAAACGATGAAGCGCCACGTCCGGCGCAACGTCTTCGAAAAACACTTCCAGTGGAATGCCCAATTCCAATTCGTCGTGCGTAATACCGTCGAGTTCTGTGACTAAACGAACCCCTTCTTCCATTTCGACAATAACCGAAGCGTAGGGGACTTCTTCTTTGTAGGCGGGGTGTAAGGCTCTGTGAATAATGGTCCAACTAAATAACGTGCCTTTTCCGCTTGACGGTTTCCAGTTCCAGTTGAATGAGCCGCATTCTTCGCAACATTCTCGAGGCATATGGCGCCAAGTTCCGCAATCAAAACATTGTTGAAAACGTAGTTCATGATTTTTGCAATGGTCATAAAATTCCGCGTGGAGATTTTCACGGCGCGGGATGGGTTTAGTGATTTCGCTCATTGCTATCTCCTCAGGATGGCCAATGCGCCATCGCCGAAATCGCCCCAGCCGGTGACAAGGCCGAGTTCGCAACCTTCCACTTGAAGGGGGGCTTCGTGTCTCAATTGCCTCGTGGCTTCGGCGACGTGATTCATACCCCACACGTGGGCTTCAGATAGCAGTCCGCCATGCGTGTTGATGGGGAGGTCGCTGCCGTGGTGTAGTTTTCCGGATTGGGCGAAGTCGCCCACTTCGCCGCGTTCGCAAAAGCCGAGTGCTTCGAGCTGGAGCAATACTACATACGTGAAGCAATCATAGATCTCCGCAAAGTCTACATCGTGCGGCGCAATTCCCGCCATTGCGAATGCCTCAGGCGCGGCAAAGTTTAGCCCGATCTTGAATATGTCTTTACGGTTGGGAATATCGTCCGCAGGGTAGGGGTGGCCTTCCGCAATTCCGGAAATGTAGACCGGATCGTGAGCCAAATCTTTCGCTCTTTCCGCGGAGGAGACGACAACCGCACAAGCTCCGTCAGTTTCAAGGCAGCAATCAAATCGCTTAAATGGGTCGGACATCATGGGGGCGACGAGGTATTCTTCCATCGTCATTGGTTTACCCTGCATGTAAGCTTTGGGGTTGTGTTGAGCGTGATTTCGACATGCGAGAGCGACCTGGCCCATGGCTTCGTCGGGCGTACCATATAATTGGCGGTGGCGTTGGGCGATCCAAGCGTAGTGATTCATGGGTGCGAAAGCGCCGTAAGGAGCGTAGTAATTCCGGAGTGCTTCGCTCATCGCATTTTCGCGGGGCGGAATTTTTTCGCGCGGGTCTTCGCGTTTGCTGACGCTCATTTCGGAGTAGCCATTCCAACCGAATGGAATCAGTACATTTTTGGCGACTCCAGTTGATACCGCCATGGCGGCTGTCTGGAGGGAGGTGACGGCGCTGGCACCGCCCATTTGTATCATGATCGAGTATCGCAGGTTTTCGATGCCGAGATTCGCCGCAAGGGGTTCTTGAATCGTAAACGGTCCGGGCAAGACAAATCCGTCAATGTCGCTCGGCTCGAGTCCAGCGTCAGCGATCGCGTTTCGTGAAGCTTTGAGGACGAGACGCATGATCGTCTGTATCTCGCCGCGCGTGTATTCTGTTTCGCCCACTCCGACGATACAGGCTTTATCTTTTAGTGACATATTTACTTCCTGCTAGAGCGGTATAGGCTACTGGAATTTGGTAGGAAAATTCAATAATTGCGTGATCGTCACAACGTGGATTGCTTACCGATCATTGGAATTGGAACGTCGATCCCAATAATCGTCACGGGCAGCGGAATCGGTGGTATCATCTAAAATTTCCAACATTTGAAAATAGGAGAAGACGCCGATCGGGAACGCCAGAAACGCCAACATGAAGGCGAGGAACAGTCGCTTTCCTGAGAATTTTTGAAAGAGGGAATACACGGCGAGGATCAACGCGATCGCAATCGCGACTGTGGAGGTCACGATTATCCAGAACGGTCCAAAACTGTGTTCGTAGTGGCCGTAAAAAAGCTTGGTGTTGTACAACCAACCGCAAAAAAAGGTGAACGCAGTGACCCCGAATCGCAACGCATTAACGGCGGGGTTTTGGAAGGTTCGCTTGAAGCGTTTCGGCTTTTCCACCGCGTAATTTTACCCTTTCTTGCCAACATATCCGAATAAATGAGATGCGACTTTACGAATCTGGATTTGTTCCGAACCTTCGGTAATGCGGTACCGGCGGTGATGGCGATAGATGTGCTCAAATGGAAGGTGCCGGGTATAACCCATCCCACCATGCGTCTGCATTGCGAGATCGGCGGTTTGGCATACAAGCCGATTAGCGCGGTAGTTGACCATGGCGACCTGATCGGTAATTTCCATGTGGTGTTTTTGGTCGAGGTGCCACGCGGTCTTGTAGACGAGATTTCGAATGAGTTCATTTTCCGTGTGGGCTTCTGCAAGAGGGAACTGGATGGCCTGCTGCGAGGAGAGCGGTTTTCCCCAGGTAATGCGTTCGCGAGTATACTTGACCGATTCGTTGATGCAGTATTGGGTGGCGCCGACGCCCGAAGCCGCTTGGCGAATGCGATTTTCGTGGAAGAAATGCTGCGCGCATGCCAGACCGTGGCCTTCCAGATGAACGATGGCGCTTTCGGGTACGCGGACATTGTCGAGAGTTACTTGAGCGTGGTCGGTGGGCATGTTGAGCGTCCAGTGGAAAAAATCGATATTGAACCCTTTAGTGTCCGTTGGGACGAGGAATGCGGTGATACCGTGGGACGAGCCAGTTTCGCCGGACGTGCGTGCGAAGACAATGTCGTGGCTCGCACTATGGATACCGCTGTTGAATCGTTTCACACCGTTAAGTACCCAATCACCTCCCTGTTTGAATGCTTCCGTTTCCATGTAGGTCGCGTCGCTGCCGTGGTTAGGCTCGGTGACGCCAAACGCGATTCGGACTTTTCCCGTGAGCATGTCTTCGACCATGGCTTTTTGTTCGTCGTTGCCCAGGTCGCGAATCATGAGTACGACGGGGAAATTTCCGACGACGGACGATTCGTTTTGAAGGTCGTTATGGAGGCCTAACCCTTTTGCGGCGAGGTGTTCACGGATGATGGCCATGCCGAGGTTGGTGCCGTCTGAACCGCCCATTTCCTTGGGGAGGATGTACCTGAAATGACCCGAAGCGTCTGCCATACGCCGCATTTCGCGAAGGAGTTCTTCCCATTCTTTGGTGGGTACCCCGCCGTTGTCCCAATCGGTTCGAGCATGTTCGCGGCGGTAATCAAAGAATTGGATATTTTCTTCTTCGAGAGGTTTGATTTCTTTTGCAATGAAAGAATCCAGGTCTTTAAGTTTTTGTTTTATCTCTGCGGGGATCTCGAAATCCATGGTGCCTCCAAATTCGCGTGTAGCGGTGAAAAATTGGTTCGAGTAAAGCAGAATTCCGAATGAAGATCAACTAATGTATATAGGAAACGCCCGGAAGAATCTTCCGGGCGTTCGAAAAGAGTGGTTTTGTGGGTCAATCGCCTGGGACAGCGGCACCGATCTTATTCAGCTCGGCAATCAAGGCCTCTTCCATCAGGTTGGGTTTGAAACCCATGGGGCCAGGGCCACTCCGGTATTTTATGTTGCCGTCTTTTCCTACGACGTAGAGCCGATCGGGGTGGGCTTTGTAATCTTTTGCGATGGAGTCATCCATATTATCGATTACGGTGGGGATATCGATCTTTAAATCAGCTACGCAGGACTCGGCGACATTTTGCCTTTCCAGGAGCGACGTTGGATCGTTGATGGATTCGATCGAAGAGCTGACGCGCATGGGCCAATCTTCGGTGGGATGGGCTTCGCGGATATACACCAGAAGGAATTGGGCAGCATCACCATATTTTTTGGAAAGTCGTTCCAAGGAACCAGCCTGGCTCCGGAAAGGGGGTCATGTGTAGCTCCCGAAGATGAGGACGACCGGCCGATGGCCGGAAAAGTCACTGAGCCGAATGTTTTCCGTCTTAGCTCCAGCGATAATTCCATAGTCTTTGATGGCGTCCAGTGCGAAGTCCGGCGCTACCGTGCCGGGAGCCGGTCCGTTTCCCTTACGACCCAAAATGTCTTCGTATTTGGCGCTGGACATACGTTTCATCGCTTGTTCGCGCATACTGCCTTTTCGCTGTGCAGTCGCGGACAACGCGACCGCACAGGTCAACAATGCGATCACCACTGTTTTCATAGACACGCTCCTTGATTTGTCTTGAATTCGCCCATTTAGTGCTCTTACGTATCGAGACGGTTACCTCAGTATATATCGGACATTTTCGAGATGGTAGCCCCAATATTTCTGCGATTCAACTGTTTGAAAAGATACGGTACGATCAAATAAGTCATAGGAAGCCAATATTTGAATTCTACTTGAAATGTGTATAATACGATCGCAGTTCGATGAATTCGAGATTAAGGGATAAGAATGATTGATCTGAAATCCATGCAGGGAAAACAAATCGATAATTATCGTATTGTCGGCGAGTTGGGCAAGGGCGGCATGGGGATCGTTTTTAAGGCAACGGATGTTTCGCTGCAGCGAACGGTGGCCATCAAGTTTTTACCAGACAAAATGAGTTCGGACGAAGGTATGGTGAAACGCTTCGTGCGGGAAGCACGATCTTCGGCGCGTCTCAACCATACTAATATCGTGACCGTTTATGGCGTCGGTCAATATGAACAGACGTATTATATCGCGATGGAGTACGTGGACGGCCTGCCGTTGGATGGCCTCATGCGAAAAGAGCGGAAACTCTCGGTTGACAGATCCATTTTCATTGTTCGTCAGGTCGCGGAGGCATTGGGCGTAGCCCACGGCGAAGGAATTGTCCACCGGGATGTGAAACCGCAAAATATCATGATCGGAAAAAATGACCATGTGAAAATCATGGATTTCGGCTTGGCGATGGTGAGTTTTGAGAATACAGCTTTGACGGCCGACGGCAGTGTTTTAGGCACTCCGGATTTCATGTCGCCCGAGCAATGGAAAGATTCAGCTGTCGACGGCCGTTCAGATATCTTTTCGCTGGGCGTTACGTTGTATGGGATATTGACGGGCCGTTTGCCATTCTCCGCCTCGACGCCGTTGGCAATCATGCGAAAGACTGTTGATTCGCCGACGCCCGATGTTCGAACGATTGATAATACTATTCCTGGTGAATTGGCTCATATTATTGATCTGATGCTCAAGAAAGAGCCGGATGAGCGCTACCCATCGACGGCATTGGTGGTTACAGATCTCGATAAGGTGACGGCGATGCTCGGTGCGTCCTCTTCTCCAAACACAGAAACTTTTTCTGCTCCCGGTTCGGAAGTCATGCTCTCGAACATGGATAAAAAAGATACCCAACTTCGCTCACAAATGTCTCTGAACAATATGCCCGCCACCGGCCAGTCCCAGCAACAGGCTCCAATTATGCTAGATGCCGCTCCGGACAATTCCTCGAAAGCATTGAAAATTGGAATTCTAAGTGCTGTACTGTTTCTTGTGTTGATGATCGTCGCATACGCGATATTCGGACCGAATGCGAATAAGGATTTTGTATACATTGAACCGGGTTCTTTTTTGATGGGCAGCCCACCAGCGGAGCCGAAACGGAACCCGGACGAAGCTATGCATCGGGTAACGTTGACGAAAGGTTTCTGGATTTCGAAGTACGAAGTGACCCAAAAACAATGGTTTGAGGTCATGGGTACAAAACCCTCTCACTTCACGGGGGACGACCTTCCAGTCGAACAGGTTTCATGGATGGATGTTCAGATGTATATCCAAAAATTGAACCAGGAATCTTCGGTTCGCTATCGATTGCCGACGGAGGCGGAATGGGAATACGCGGCCCGGGCGGGCAGCTTGTCCGCATACAGTTTCGGTGCAAAAGAGATGTTTTTACCGGATTACGCCTGGTTCGCCGACAATAGCGTTGGTTCGACCCATCCGGTTGGAACGAAGCAGCCCAACGCTTGGGGGTTGTTCGATATGTCCGGAAACGTGTGGGAATGGTGTCAGGATTGGGGTGCTACGTATCCTCACGGCGACGTGGTCGATCCGCAAGGACCAACGAACGGTGTAGATCGAATCGGGCGTGGGGGTAGTTGGAGCGTCCCAGCGCAGATGTGCCGCGCGGCGGATCGCAGCGCGAGTAAACCGGGGAATCAGGGGTCTGACCTTGGGTTTCGTTTGGTGCATGATTGAAAAAGACGTCGAAATTCGCCGAGAATCAATTCTGAGTTCGATTTTTACAGGAGAATTTATCAGTGGCAGTCGCTGAACGTAAACGATTCACGTTGACTCCGTGGAAAATAGCAGTCGCCGGATCCGTCCTGAGTATTTTCTTCGCTATTCCGTTTGCAGTGATGACCAATGTGCACACGATTTCCTTACCTGGTGGAATCTCATTCACCACACTTTATCTCGTCCTGTTTATTCCGACGGCGTCGATTATCTGGGCTCTAGTGGGTCTCTTTCGACGAAAACGCGAGGGCAACGTGTTGTGGTGTGTGTTCAGCCTATTTCTATCGTTGATGGCGGTGGCATTTGCGACGGCATCCAGTATCAGCAACTAAATCGAAAACAATTCGATTATCTATCCGGCGCCAGTGCCAGGTAATTGTCAAAAACAAATATCCCAAATTGCACGGCCACGAGTATTGTGATCGCAGCGACACTCAGAAATATGAGCCATCGCGTGGCATAGATGAATGCCCTACCGCTTCGGTTCACGACCACTCCAGACACGTAGGCACCCGTCATAATTGCGTGTAAAAACTGTCCTGAAGCGGTATATTCCTGGAAACCGAAAATGTACCGGACATACATAGGAGAGAAAGGAACGACAGTAAAAAGAAACGATGCGCCGACGAGCAACGTTGTGAAAATAACCTTTCCACTCGTTTCGTAAACACGAAAGAAGAGCGATGGAGCGGCGACGACGCTCATTTGCATTGGAGGTATCAAAGACGCGACTCCCCGTACGCGGCAATTTGGAAGTGACGTTCGCAGGATTCCAAAAGAATCGGAATCGAAAGTTGCGAGCTCCACAGATAAATTTTTCAGGGATTTGAAGCGTGTGAGGCTTTCGACGTGGTGATCCGAAATGGTTGTGCCGTACATGGATAATTTCGTCAATCCGGAAAGACCGCGCAATTTGTCGAATCCTATGTCACTGATGTTATTGCACTCGGCCATTTCCAGTTCTTCCAGATTGCTAAACGTAGAAATCAAAGTCATCGAATAGTCCCCAACCTTTGTTTGATTGAAGACCAGCTGCGTGAGCGAGATGTTCGGGGGGAGGTTTTCGAAACCAATATCGTCGACAAAGGTTCGAGAAATATTTAGCGTACTTAGTTCGGGCAATTTTCTGATGTAGGTTAAGCCAGTCCCTCGTACTTGCGTCCCTTCCAAGTCGAGTGTTTCCAGAGCAGGAAGAAAAGCGAGATTCGCCAATGCATCATCGGAGATTGGCGTGTAGGCCAGATCCAAATGCCGAAGGGATTTCAGATTCCACATTGAAGCGAGCGCAGCCTTGCTGATGGACGTTCTCGCTAATCGGAGTTGTTCTAAATTGACCGCATCGCTCAAGTATGCGATCGCGTTGTCCGTGATTTCCGTACATCCCGTAAGATTGAGTCTTCGTAATTTAGATAGATCGGCGATGTTGAGTAAATCAGCGTCGACCACATTCGTGTATGAGAGGTCCAGATTTTCCAGAGTGCCGTTTCCAAGAATGAGCTCCAATTGACCGGCTTGGATCCCCGACGTAGATTGGGCCATCGCGGTTACTGCTCGCGACCGAACAGTAGCGAGTCTTCGGTCCGACACGTAATCGAGGTCATCCGTGCCCAATACGGTCGCGAGGTTGTCCAACGTGATTCCGGTAGTGGAATCCGCCATGGCGGTCAGGGCTTTTAGCTGCATGGGTTCCAAAAGCTCATTGGTGAATTCCGAAAAACTGTTGAGGCCAGAAAGTTCTACCATTGATTCGGTCGTAATCCCAATCTCCGAATTCGACATACTGGACAATGCCAAGGTCTGTAACGCATCGAGGCGCTCCTCTGGAATGTCTTGAAAGGAATCGGTTCCGCCGACTTCGGATAAATTTTCAGACGTGACAATGATGTTATTTTCGACCATCGTCGAAAGGGCCAGATGTTGAAGCGACTCCATGGAGTCATCGGGCAAGTCTTCGTAGTAGGCCACGCCACCGAGTTCGGTCATGTCCCGGCTGGTTACACCTTGGTCGGATTGAACGATCAACGTCATGGCTCGTTGTTGAATGGATCGTAAATCTGAAGCATCGATCGCATCGAATGTTTCAACGCTTTCCAGCGCCGCGATGTTTTCTGTGCGAATTCCGGTTTCGGAATTCGCCATTGCTTGAAGGGCCAAATCCTGGACTTCTATTTTGTAGTCTCCTGAAACCGAATCAAACGAATTGACGCCGGCGACAATGGACAGGTCGTTGGCTTGTAGTCCTGTATCAGAACTCGCCATGGCCTGGAACGCGACAGCCTGTAATTTCGGCAAAATTTGCGCGGGAATGTCATCGAAGCGAGTGCGGTTTTCCAATTCGGGAAGATCTCCGCGCATGATTCCCCGGTCCGTCGTCATGAGTGCCGATAATGCCATCGATTGAATGTCCAAACGTTCTTCCCCGGTGATGTCGTCGAAATTCTCGACTCCGGTGATTATCGATAACTCTTCATATCCAATCCGAGTGTTGGATTGCGCCATCGAGTCTAACGCCATCTTTTGGAGCGGTCGAAGTGCTTCAGGATCAATTGTACGAAGCGAAGATTCCCCTGACAGGGCGAGGATAATATCTGAAGTGATTTCGACGCCTTTTCGCTGTAAGGTATCTAAACAAATTTGCTGGATTGAACGGAGAGTTGCGAGAGATAAATTATCGAGTTTTTCAATACTCAATATTTCAGGTAAATCTACATCGACGAAAGAAGATTCGGACCGAATTCGCCGTTGAAGAAGCGAGTGGATTTCGTCGATTTCATGACGGTCGAAATGTCGCTTTTCATATTGAACTTCGACCCGATCGTGTTGTTTACGAAACTGTTCCACTCGCTTTTTAGTGACCGGTGTCCCTTGTACACTTAGGGTGCGTAATTGTTCCTTCTCGACCAAACGGTCGATGGAAATATCGGTGACATTAGATTCTCGAAGGTCGAGGTTTGCGACAGAGGGATGTGCTGTTAAATACGCTGCTCCCAAGTCGGTCACATGCTCATTTCCGTGGGCATCAAGTGTGTGTAACGACCGGGTGGAGGCCAAATGAACCAGTGATTCGTCCGATAAATCCGTCCTCGAAATGTCGAGGTTTTCAAGCCACGGAACGTTGCGAAGATGTCTTAGCTCATCCGTTTCCATCACCGCGCGATTCAGGCTGAGCAGCGTGAGAGCACCAAGTTCAGCGACCGGAGCCAATGCACCCTTTTCAACTATTGTCTCGTCGAGAATGAGTGTTTTGATTGAACGTTGAGTCGCTAGCGCTTCCAGCATGGACCGGGTGATACGCGTGTCTTTTGCAAACTTTAACGTGTGCAAAACGCGAGGAGGGAGGGTGTGGAGCGCATCGTATACGTGGAAATCGTTTGCCGATAATTCAAGTTTCACCGACTGACCGGCGGGAATCGGTACATTCTGAAATAGGGGAGCGAGAAACTCCCACGCATCGTCGTCGTTTGATTTCCAATGACGAGTATACAGAGCACCCACTGGGGTTTCGGATTCGATACTTACGATTCGTTGACTCGGGGAGCGCTCTAGACCGGCGCGCGGAATTGTTAAAGGAAAAGTGATATCCGTACTTGGCATTGCCGCGACGAGATTCCTGTATCCGGTGCGCGAAATATTAGTATTCTCGATTGAAAGTCGTTCAAGGACTGGCAATTCGATTAAATCAACTACACTTTTATCGGTGATGTGTGTCCCCGCTAAATCGACGGCCTTCAGGGCCGTTAGTTTGGAAAGATGGTTGACGGCCTTGTCCGTAATCGAAGTCGATGAAAGGGTTAAGGTATGAAGATTGGGTAGTGAGTTACTTGCCAAAGCATCAGCGCCACCGACGAGAATTTGAATGCCCTCGTCGGTAATTGAAGCCGCGAAGAGATCGAGTACTTCCAATGAATCAAGTCGGGCGATTTGAGCAAGGATATCGTTTGTCGTTTGTCCGCCAACAAGGTGGAGCGTATGAATGGCGTTGGCGAGTGTGACACTGAAGCCATCCGAAGTAGCGAGCGCGCTCACGTCGACGTCGAGACGTACCTGTGAACCCGTTGGGACACTTACGCCTCCCTTCGCCTGCCCCAAATTTTTCCAGGGGATTGTTTCTACAGCATCTCTTGGTCGAACCCAAAGTTGTCCAAGAGAGATTGAGTCGGGGAATGTCAACTGTTCGGTTGCTTGCGAATAATGCAAGACGTCCGTGTTCGGCAGGTTGTCCCGCAGGGCCGCGATCGAAGCGTCCGGTATAGACGTGCTCCGTAAATCCAACGTTTGGATATTCTGGAGAGCGCGGAGAGTTTCAGTCGTGGGTAAAACGACTGATGTAGCATCCACTTTGAGTCGTTGCAATGTCGGGAATCGAGCCAAGAGGTTCCAGGTCGATTGTTGAAGAGAGAGGGATCCCAGTTTCATTTCCTGAAGTGCGGGGAGGTTAGGCAACAGTGCGAAGTTATCTTGGCTGATGGTCGCTTTGCCTAAATCCAGCGTTTTAAGTTGCGTCATTCCGGCAAACTGGACAATCAAAGTGCGTGGGATTTCACCTTCGGACACATGGATCTCCTCAATATTTGGCGCGTCACCCAACGCATCGAATTTCGGAATTTCGATGTCGAATAACCGTCGAGGAAAGGTCAGACCGATCACGTTCTCAGCGCCGAGCGTTTGAAACAACGCGCCAAGATTTTCGAGCCCGTTTCTAGAAAGATGTACGTGAAACTGAGGAGTTTTGGGCATTCTTAGTTGGTTTTGCGCGCGCGCATAGGGAATCCAGGAACGGGGATCGGACTGATTTTCCGGGCGTACCCAAACCATCCCAAAATCGTCGTCATTGCCGAAGCGAACAATGTCGGTCGACAGGGGCGTATGCGAAACGTCCATCGATGGAGCGGCGGACGATAGTTCGACTACGTCTTGGTCCCTTAATTTCGTGTGGTCAACGGTTAACCGTCTCAAATTGAGGGACGCAAGTTTTTCCAGACTGTCCGGTCCAATATCTGCGCCGGAGATTTCTAATTCCTGCAGATTTGATAAACCCCCGAGGGCTGTAAGTGCATCGTCGGTGATTCGAGACAACGTGTGGTGATTGTTGAGTTTCAACGATGTAAGCCGTTCCAGTGGTCCAAGTGCATACAGGCCATCATCGGAAACTCGAGTGCCGCTCAGATCGAGTGACTCGAGGAGAGGAAGGTTGGCCACCGATGCCATTTCGGCATCTCCCAGATGGGTGTTTGAAAGGTTGAGTGAGCGTAGGCGTTCGAGTTGGACAAGGAAGTCCAGCCCTCCATTTGAAATAGACGTGGCCGACAAATCGAGATGCTGCAATGACGTGAGGTTACTCAGGAAGGAAAGTCCGCGATCCGAGATTCGCCGGCGGCTGAGGTCGAGGGATTTGAGACGGTTTAATGCGCGCAGATGTTTGATTCCGTTGTCACCGATTTCTTCTGGAAGAATCAGCACGCGCAGTTGAGTCTGATTTGCTAGATGAACTAACCCGTCGTCGTCAATTTCGGTGTCGTATATATTGAGGCTTTTTAACGTACTGAATTGGGTAACCCAAGGTACCCATTCGTTTTCAAATGGATTGCCGGAAAGGTCAAGAATTTCGACCGGCGTTTCCGCTTGAAACCCGACGAGGCCTGATCCGGAGATATTCGCGTTGGACAAGTTCAGGCGATGAATAGTATTGAACAATGAAAGAAGGCGTAATCCGTCATCGCCTAATCCGGAACCCGACGCGTCGATTTCCCAAAATGAATCCGGTTCAAACTCCCTAAGGTCTTGCAGTTGAATAGAGAGGTAGGCATTGTCGTCGTCGCTCTTTTTGAAATTGAGCCTGACCTGCATCTTGCGACGGACGTACAGTGTGCCGCGAGCCTCCTTCCACGGTTTCCAGACGGGTTCAGGTAATGAAGGGTCTCTAATGTCGAGCGTTCCGATTGCATCGCCACTTGGAAAAGGCAGCACGCGATAAATATTCGGAAATGCGAAGAAGTAGAAATAAAACGAAAAGACAGTGACCACGAATACGGCGACGAAAGTTACCAGATGGCCGTCCCGAATCTCGGAAATTAATTGAACGACATCGCGGAAAAATCGCTTCGTTCTGGAAACACCGAGGTCTATGGTCCTGGCCGGACCATCGTACACATCTATTTCTGCCGTGAGGATGTTTGCTCGAAAATCGCCAAGGTCTTTCCCCAAAAAATGGCACAATTCACGGGCTTTTCTATAGCGGCCTAAGGCGATGAGGCAGCGGATCTGTTCGTGAAATACGTCTTTATGGCGTGGAAAGTCGACCGACAGTTGTTCGTAGTATCCGAGAGCCTCAGAGAAGTTCTCCCGTTCATACGCCTCAACTGCAAGTAGGAACAACCGTTTGGCTTCGTCTTGCTCCACTACTTTTCTCCCAAATCAATTTCTTGGTAAAAAGCGTTCCGTTCGTATTATACACGGAAATACATTCAGAGTCGTATAGGGAGTGGGCGCCGGTTTATGTAGGTCAAGCGCCATTTATGTTGGTGAATACGCCGGGTAATTAAAACGCCGTGTAGCCTTTGGCTCAATCCCAAGTCTTCAGCTCAGGAAGTACTTCCTTGGCGAAGAGTCGCATGCTGGCTTCGGCGTCTTCGATGGGGATTCCGCCGAAACGGAAGCAGGTGGCGAGTTCGAAGGGGCCTATCGCATCGCGTCGTTCTCGGAATTGTTCTATCATTTGTTCTGGTGTGCCGTAGGCGTTGGCGGCTTCGAACCCTTCGACGTATTTTTCGAAGCCGTGTTTACGGAGGTATTTGGCCACTTGGCCGTAGCCGTCGTAGCCTTTGGTTTCTTCGAGGTGTTTGCCCATTAGGTCATAATGTTCAAGCAGGCTGGAGAGATAACTCGATAAATACTGTTCGCCGGCGGCTTTTGCGTGGGCGGGATCGGGGTGGCAGTAGGTGAAATCGGCGACCATTACTCCGGGGGAGGGGCGGCCTTGAGATTCCTTAAACTTTTCTCGGTGGAGTTCGATGGAGGGGAGGCGTTTGTCCCAGTGTTTTTCGGCGAACATTATCATTCGACCGCCGATTTTTGCGCAGGCTTCTACGGACTCGGGGGAGTTGGCAACGGCATATATACGGTCGTGGAATGAGTTTTCGGGGCGTGGTCGGATTTCAGCTCTAGGGGTTGGGTAGTAGGGGCCGTCGCCTTCGATGAAGCCGGTTTCGAGGGCGTTGACGATCATCATTGATGCCTCGTCGAAGCGCTCGCGGGTTTCGCCCAGCTCTATTCCGCGCCAGGGTTCGAACTCGCGTTGGGAGAGTCCGCGGCCCATGCCGGCGAGGGCGCGGCCGTTGCTGAGGTGGTCGAGGAGGGCGATTTTTTCGGCGACGCGGATGGGATCATTCCATGGGAGGATGATGGCGGCGGTACCGAGTTTGATCGTTTTGGTACAGCCGGCCATGTAGGAAAGGAACTGGGTATTATCGGGGCAAAAGGAGTAGTCGAAGAAATGGTGTTCGACGGGCCACATGGCGTCGAAGCCGAGGTCTTCGGCCAGGTGGGCCAGACGTAATTCGTCGGCGTATACCTGACTGTCCGTTATTCCTTTGTCCCATCCGTAGGATGAGAATATGAGCTGCAGTCCGACATCCATCTATTTGTAGTTCCTTATCTAGTTAGCCATGCGAATTTTTGGGGACGACGTTGTGCCTTCGGATCGATCATGATGTTGACGATATTGGGCATTGGATCGGCCAGGGCTTCTTTGAGGGTTGATTCCAGTTGATCGGGCTCGGTCACGAAATAGCCTTTACCGCCGAAGGCTTCGATGACGCGTTCGTATCGGGAGTCGATGGTGTAGGCGCCTGCGGGAAGGCCTTTTTCCAGATCGAGGGAGCTTACGCCACCGCCGATACCGTTGTTGTTGATGATGATGAAGGTGATTGGCAGTTGATGGCGGCACGCGGTTTCGACTTCCATGCCGCTGAAGCCGAATGCGGAGTCCCCTTCAACCGCGACGACTTTACGATCGCGATGGACCAATGCGGCTGCGAGAGCGAATCCCATTCCTACGCCCATTGTGCCGTATGTTCCGGCATCGAGTCTCGAGCGGGGGATGTAGTTGGGGAGGATGGTGCGGCCAATGTCCATGGTGTTCGCGCCTTCGCTACAGATGATGGCGTCTTTCGGGAGGGCGTCACGCACTGAACGGAGCACGCGGTAGTAGCCCATGGGTGTGGAATCGTCCTGCATCATGGCTTCGGCTGACGCGGCGTTTTCTTCCGATTTGTCCGTCAATGCTTTCCGCCAATCGTTTTCGGCGGGGAACTGCCATGGCAGTGCGTCCAGTTCGGTGTTCAATTGTCCCACGATGCTTGCGGCGTCGCCCAACAGGGCGGCTTCTGCCTGGAGGTTGGTGCCCATTTCTTCCGCTTCAATATCGATTTGGAGAATGCGTACGTCTTTGTCGAAACGAGGCGGTTTCCCGAAGTGGAGGATCCAATTCAAACGGGCACCGATTAATAATATTACGTCCGCTTCGCCCAAGGCGAGGGAGCGCGCTGGAGCGATGGAAAGTGGATGATCATCCGGTACAACGCCTTTCCCCATGGGAGTCGGCAAGAAGGGAAGCTGTGTTTTTTCCAGGAACTCGAGTACTTCGCCTTCTGCACGCGCGTATGCGGCGCCTTTACCCACGATGACGAGAGGGCGTTTTGCCGACTTCAACGCTTCAAGAGCGATGGCGATCTGTACGGGATCGGCTAACGACTTGGGCGCTTCTTTGCATGCGGCTTCGGTTTGTACTTTGTCCGCTTCGATGGAGTCAAAAATGATGTCGGCCGGCAAGTCGAGATATACGGCGCCCGGGCGACCGTAGATGCTGTGACGTACGGCCTGCTCGATGTAATAGGGGAGACGTTCAATACTGTCGGGGCGTGCTGCGTATTTGCAGAAGGGGCGTGCGGCTTCAACCTGAGGTGTTTCCTGGAACGCGCCCATGCCGTTTTGGAAGCTGTCGTTGGCTCCGCCCAGAAGAATCATGGGCCAGGCGTTGGACCAGGCGTTGGACAACCCAGCGATTCCGTGAACCATTCCAGGGCCGGAGACGGCGAGGCATGCGCCAGGGCGACCGGTCATGTAACCGACGGCACCTGCGGCGTAACTGGCTGCCTGCTCGTTGCGACATCCGATGAACTCGATGCCTTCCTTCATGGCGGCTGCGGCGATATCCATGACGGGGATGCCGATGACGCCGAACATATATTGAACGCCTTGTTCCTTTAACGCTTTCGCGATGATTTCGGATCCGGTGAGTTTTGCCGGTGCAGCGGCTTCTTCAGCCTCAACAGGAGTTTCTTTTACCTGTGCCATGATCGAGTTTCCTTTTGGTTCAGTCGTGCGATTTTTCGAACAATCATCCTACTCCTTCAACAGGAGCCTTTTCTAGCCCAGCTGGCGCTTGAACATATCGAAGACGAGTGTCCAGACCTGTTCGGCGGCATCCTCTTTGTATAAGGGACGTTGCGGGAAACAGAAGCCGTGTTCCGTGCCGGGCCAGATGTCGAGTTTGTGTGCGACGTTGTTGTCGTTTAAGGCCGTTTGGAGTGTGGGTATCACGTTGTCCGGTACGTACTCATCCGTTTCCGCAAATCCGAAATAGAGTTCGCCCTTGATGTTCAGCGCAAGGAGATGGGGGGAATCTTCCTGATCGGTGACGATGCTCACGCCGTACAGGGATGCGGAGGCCATGAAGTGATCGGGATAGGTACCGGGTGCTGACACCACGTACTGGCCGCTCATGCAATAGCCGATACAGCCTTTCGGTCCGTCTTTGGCGTTGGGATTGGCGGCGAGGAAATCGAGCATGGCCCGGGTATCGTCCATGACCAATTTGTTGGAGAGACTTCCCATGGCATCAAACATTTGTTTACGGAAGGGGAGTGATTCGTCTCCAAGTTGAGCGTAGTCAAACCGAAGTTCACCGAGGCGGTAGTACATGTCCGGAAGCAAAACGAAGTACCCCTGTTCCGCGATGCGTCGACAAAAGTCGAAGAGTTCTTCGCGAATACCGGGGGCGTCCATAAAGAGGACGACGGGCGCAAAGGGGCCTGTAGCATCGGGCCAAAAAGTGAACGACTTCATATCGCCGTCGTTGGTTTTTATAGTGACTGTTTCTTCATTCATAGGTCGTTTTCCTGTCCGCTTTGTCGAAAAAGTTAAGAGTGGATAATAGCCCATTGTTCAGGCATTATCTACTATTCACTAAATTCGAAATTACGGAGACAAACGATGGACTTTGAGTACAGCGACAAGGTGAAAGAGCTTCGGAAACGCGTCGACGATTTTATGGACGAGCATGTCTTTCCACGGGAACTCGAGTATTGGGAGTTTGTGGATGACCATGAAAATATATGGCAATATCCGCCTTGGTTCGCGGGCCTGAAAGAGAAGGCGAAGGAGGCGGGGATTTGGAATTGGTTCCTGCCGAAGGATTACGGCGAGTTGAGTTACGGGTTGTCGAATCTGGAGTTCGCTCCGATCATGGAACGAATGGCACGTATCCCGTGGGCGCAGGAAGTATTCAATTGCAGTGCTCCTGACCGGGGAAATATGGAAGTGCTGGCACGGTTTGGATCGCCGGAGCAGCAAGAAAAATGGTTGAAGCCATTGATGGCTGGAGAAATCCGTTCGGCATTTTCGATGACGGAACCGGCGGTGGCTTCTTCCGACGCGACGAACCTGGAAACGACGATAGTTCGGGACGGGGACGAGTATGTGATCAATGGTCGGAAATGGTTTACGTCGAACGCGTACAACCCTCTGTGTAAATTATTGGTGGTGATGGCGAAAAGCGATCCGACGGCCCCAAAACACCAACAGTTTTCGACGATACTGGTCCCGAAAGATACGCCGGGTGTGATTTTGGAAAGACCAGTTCGGGCGTTCGGCAGTGTGCATTCGCCGGGCGGTCATGGTCAGGTGTTGTACGACGACGTTCGTGTGCCGGTGGAAAATATCGTGCTGGGCGAAGGGAAAGGATTCGAGATTGCACAAGGGCGTCTCGGGCCCGGCCGGTTCCAGTACGCGATGATGTTTGTGGGAATGGCGACGCGTTGTTTGGATTTGATGTGTCAACGTGTGGAAGAGCGAACGGCGTTTGGCGAATTGTTGTCTCAAAAGTCGAGTATTCAACATGATATTGCGCGTTCACGTTGCGAGATTGAACAGTGTCGGTATTTGGTGATGGCGGCGGCGGACAAGATGGATAAGCATGGTCCGGGCGGCGCGCGGGATTACATTTCCATGGTGAAAATTGTGGCGCCGCAGATGTGCCAGAACGTGGCGGACCGGGCGATGCAGGCGCATGGCGGAATGGGCATTACGCAGGATACGCCAATCAATCGGATTTACATGTCGTCGCGGTATTGCCGGATTGCGGATGGTCCGGATGAGGTGCATATGACGCAGTTGGCACGGCGGACGATTCGGGATGGGAATCAATTGAACCTTTGGTAAAATAGATCGACGCCGAATGGTTCTTAAACAGAAATTGTCCGGCGTCTTTCAGTTCGCAATTATTGGAACAGTTTTGCTTATGAGGGGTTAGAGATTATACTGTTCATGTTAGGAAAAATTGATCAAAATCAGTTTTGTGTGGAAATCATGTTTGGGTCCGCTGTTTTCACTCATCAGGAGGACCCATGCCGACGGAATTTGAAACATCGCAAGAATCTTTCGAGGAACTGAGAAATCTCCTTTTAGCCAAGTTTCCGGAGTCAACAGCAGAGTTATATCTGTTTCGGTTGGGAGGAAAAGCAGCCTCTCGTGCGGGGAAGGTATCCGAAATGTTGGATGTTCTCTGCCAATATTGTGTGCAGTTTCCGAAAGCGCTGTTGAGGTTAAATACTGACCATCCGTATGGGGTGGCGGTCACCCTCTGGTGTCATTGTACGATCGGTACCGGTTGCGAGACGAAATGTCTTCACGAGCAACATCGGCCAAAGGCTATGCTGGCTATTTCGGTACCGGTAGTTGGAAATAAACTGGGTCCCGTCCTTCAGGCGCGAGTTTCGGCCTTGGCTGCAAAGGAAATGAAATTGCCTGAACCGACTGAAGATAGGCAGCATTAGTTCGGGGGAGTGTCCGTGGTCGATGTTTCGTTTCGTGGTATGTGGCGGGCGATGAGGGCCAGTACCGATGTACCAACCCCTACGAACCCCACGGGACGCGTGAGCTCGGACGAAATCCGTGTGGCATATGTCAAAAGAAACACGATGAGTATGTAGTGCAAGATGAGGGATGCGTATCGTGGAAAGTCCTTTCCAGAAAGAAGCCGAACCAATACTCCAACCATGAGCACGTACGCGGTTCCCCCGATCACGACGGCTTGCGTTGAAAGCGAGGATTCGCTGACGACTGTATATCGCATGAGGGCGCCGAAGTGGATAATGTGGGCGGCGGCGAATGCGAGGAAGGTGTCGCGGGTGTCTTCGGCGTTGAAGCTGGACCACCATCGTGGGGCCAGGAAGGGAACGAGGAACCAGAGGAACGCGAAGCGGGCGGTGTAGCGGGCGCTGAGGAGCCAGGCGTCGGCGTTGAACCCGAAGTTCATCAGCGGGGCCATCACGATCATTAATGCGAGTGCGGAGGTGATGGAAATCCAGTTTAATGTGCGCCGGGTGAGGGGCATGTTTGTGTGGGTCCGTGGGTTGGTGGATATTAGTTGAGTTCAGTATGCCTACTTTTGGGTGGCTAGTAAAAGTTGGAGGCCCGTGTTCCTGCGACAGCGAGGGTTATGTCGGTCCTTCAGACCTTTCGTTTTGAAGTTTAGGTTTCCTAGGGCTGCGGTGCGTTGTTTTTTAACAACGCACCG
>Ga0315336_1001808_pt1 | contig 37532 bp, 35 predicted proteins | sample ASW5metaG_FD_204512 | JGI IMG/M metagenome (GOLD analysis project Ga0315336, IMG submission 204512) | Ammonia-oxidizing marine archaeal communities from Monterey Bay, California, United States - ASW #5 | ecosystem: Environmental > Aquatic > Marine > Intertidal zone | place: USA: California... | reverse complement strand
AAAAAGCTTTAAATAGCTTTTGCATAGTCACTCCTAGAGTCACCATTTCTGACTTTTTCCTTTACAATTTCAAAGGAATTAGCTACGGCTGAAGCTGTTAAGTCCGCGGCAAATGCCATGGCGTCAACGTGAATTGGCTTAAATACACCAGCATCACGGCTTGTTATATATAAAAGACCAATCATACTTTCTCTTCTTCCAGACCAAGCATTTAGAGGGGCCACCATCATCGTTTTGACATCATCTGGGAACTTTTCATCGTTTTTAGTGAAGAAATAAGTACCATTCTCCTTTGCAGCTTTAAGATTGTTGTAAATGAGCACTCCCTGCCCATCATTATCTTCTTTCAAAAACCTCGGAATTCCTTTGTTTGCCGGTATGTCCTGAGAATTTTTTTTCCTTTGAGGATTAAACCCTTTAGATCTAGCATATGTTCTATAGTATATTTGGCGGTCGGATTTTTCATATCTCGCAAGACGAATGGCGACACAAACAGTTGAATCTCCAGTAATTAATTTAAAATGCGAAGATATATTTTCTGATACTTCACTTAGCAAAATCTCTAAGTCTTTATGAAGCTTTCCCAGACTATATTTCTTATCATCAAACAACTTCTCATGCAAATCCGTCTGCTTATCTCGAATGTCGTGACTTAGTTGGTGCAAATAGTATTTTGTATCTAACGAGCGAATACTCCTTTTCCTTAGATAATAAAAGGAAAAAGTGAAAAACCCACTTAACACAATAAGTGACCCTATTATCAAATCTTGGTACTTAATAGTTACCTGACCACTAATTTTATAGTTTTCGGGAATCCACCATGGGGCCCCCATTGTAATGAGCGTAAGCAAAGCAGTTAATGCAATTCCTTTTAGCCGAGTAAAAAATCCAATGGCACCTAGCCTCCAAGCATTTCGCCCTTCAGATAGATGCTGAACAGAGGGTTTATTCAAAACAACTCCTTACTTTATTTTTTTGCTTAACAACGTATTAAGTCGAAAATGCGATATATCGCTTTGCAATATACCCCCGGTCAAGATTTTTCCTTAAATCACACCAAATCAGCAACCTATCTCACCTAGCTTTTCTTGCATCCACGAATATGAAAATCCATTTTATCTCAGCAACTTACAATTTTCTGTAAGCCATATCCTACAAACTCAACTTGCGCGAAGGTGAAAAACTGGAGGTGGAGTGGCCACATATCAGGACGACAATAAGCGGGACGCTTCGGGTACAGCGGATGAATTACGGTTTGCGTAGGGTGCACTGGGCCTGGACCGAACTGCACCGCATGGGTGGGAAATGGTGCAGTTCGCCTTAGGCTCAGTGCACCCTACTCGTTCGATAGAGGGTAGGTGCGGTAACGCCAGGCGGACACGAGATTGAGCGTATTACAGGCCTGCCAGACGCCGCGCTTGCCAGTAACGCTGGCGCCAGTAGGGATTACTCAGGGACGAGGTCATCACGCCCTGGCTGGAGGACGCATGGAGGAAATCGCCGTTGCCCATGTAGATGCCTACATGGCGGTTGCCGGGGCCTGTGCGGAAGAACACTAGGTCGCCCACGCGGATGTCGTCGCGCTTTACCTTTTCACCGCTTCTTAGCAGTTCGAGGGTGGTGCGTGGCACTTCCATGCCCAGGCGGGACAGGAAGGTGAGATAGACGAAGCCGGAGCAGTCCACGCCGCGGGGGCTCAGGCCGCCGTAGCGGTAGGGAACGCCCTTCCAGTCTTCGTGCTGGGCTTGCAGGGAAACGCGCAGGGGTGGTGCTTCGGACATCACTTCTGCCACCAGCGCATCCATTTCCTGCTGGGACTGGAGATCCGGGGCAGTGTTGCCTGGGCTGGTTTTTTGCTTGGCACGGGTTGTTGCTGGGCCTTCGGGGGCCGATTCCGCGCCAGCGGGTATCCTGCCGGCACAGCCGGCCAGCAGGAGCAGCAAACAACTTAACAGAGAAAGGGTGTGGCGCATGGAGGGATAAGGCAGCGGTGTGGCCATTCGGTTCCCTCCTGAGCGGCATAGGCCCTCAGGCCTGCGCCAGCTCCTCGCGCATTTGCTGGATGACGGCGGCGTAGTCGTCCTTGCCGAAGATGGCGGAGCCGGCCACGAAGGTATCGGCGCCGGCGGCAGCCACGTCACGGATGTTCTTTTCAGAAACGCCGCCATCCACTTCCAGGCGGATGTCGTAACCGCTGGCATCGATCAGCTCACGCACGACACGGGTCTTGTCCAGGGTGGTGGGAATGAACTTCTGGCCGCCATAGCCCGGGTTCACGCTCATCAGCAGGATCATGTCCAGCTTGTCCATGACGTATTCCAGGCAGTCCGGGCGGGTGGCCGGGTTAAGGACCAGGCCGGCTTTGCAGCCGTGGCTCTTGATCAGTTGCAGGGAGCGGTCCACGTGCTGGCTGGCTTCCGGGTGAAAGGTGATATAGCTGGCGCCGGCTTCGGCGAACGAGGTAATCAGGTCATCCACCGGGCTGACCATCAGGTGCACGTCGATGGGCGCGGTGATGCCGTGGTCGCGCAAGGCCTTGCAGACCATGGGGCCGATGGTCAGGTTGGGCACGTAGTGGTTGTCCATCACGTCGAAGTGGATCACGTCCGCCCCGGCGGCCAGCACGTTATCGCACTCTTCCCCGAGACGGGCGAAGTTGGCCGCGAGAATGGAGGGGGCGATCAGATAATCCTGCTTGGGCATGAGGGTTCCTTAAATCAGAATGTTGGGATGCTGGGCTTACTTGGCTGACGCCCCTGCGGGTTCGCCATGCGAGCATGGCTCCTACGGGGAGCCGGCCAGCAATCGGTCCAGTTCGTCCAGGCGTTCCGGGGTGCCGATGTCCCACCACTGGCCGGGGTGGTGCTCACCGCTGACGGCATCCTCTGCCATGGCGGCGCGAAGCAGCGGCGCCAGTTTCGCTTCGCCATCGGGCAGATCCCGGAACAGGGCCGGATCGAACCGCCCCATGCCCGCATAGGTCAGCCTGGGTTCGCCATTATCGCGCACCCGGCCCCCTTCTGTCAGATGAAAATCCCCGCCCGGATGATGGTCAGGATTATCCGCCAGCACCAGATGCACCGGGTCGGGACGGTCTGCCACCAGCCGGGACAAGTCGAAGTCGGTCCAGATATCGCCATTCACCAGCACAAAGGGGTCATCCCCCAGCAAGGGCAGCGCCCGGCGAATGCCGCCGGCGGTTTCCAGCGGGGTGCCTTCATGGGAATAGACGATGGGGATGCCGAAGCGCCGGCCATCGCCCAGGGTGGCGGCCAGCCGGTCGCCCAGCCAGCCGGTGTTGATCACCAGGGAGTCGATGCCGGCGTCGCGCAGTTTTTCGATGTGGTACTCGATCAGCGCCTTGCCGCCGGCCTGCAACAGCGGCTTGGGAGTGTGGTCGGTGAGGGGCCGCATGCGCTTGCCGTAGCCGGCGGCCAGGATCATGGCCTTCACTCGTTGTCCTCGAGCTGATCCAGAATCCACTCCAGGTCCGCCAGCTCCGGGCGGCGGGCGATGACGGTGCGCAGGTAGGCGAAGAATCGGGCCACATCGCCCAGGTATTTGGGTTTGCCGTCCCGGTGGCAGATGCGGGCAAAGATGCCGATCACCTTGAGGTGGCGCTGGGCGCCCATCAGATCGCAATCGCGCAGGAAGGTATCGAAGTCCGCCGGCACCGGCAGGCCCGCGACGGTGGCCTTGTCGAAATACTGGCGCAGCCAGCCCAGCACCCGCTCTTCCGGCCAGCTGATAAAGGCATCCTTGAACAGGCTGATCACGTCATAGCTGATGGGGCCGGCCACCGCGTCCTGGAAATCCAGCACGCCGGGGTTGGGGTCGGACACCATCAGGTTGCGGGGCATGTAGTCCCGGTGCACGAACACCTGCGGCTGGGCCAGGGCCGATTCGATCAGCACAGTGAACACACGGTCCAGGCGCTGGCGCAGCTCGCCGGTGACCACCTTTTCCCGGTGGCGAAACAGGTACCACTGGGGGAACAGCTCCAGCTCCCGCTGCAGCAGGGCCTCGTCATAGACTGGCAGGCCGCTCACATCGGTATGCAACTGCTGGGTAATCAGGGTATCGATGGCGGCGCTATACCAGGCATCCGCATTGTTCTCGTTCAGGGCGGTCAGCCAGGTTTCATTGCCCATATCGGTGAGCAGCAAAAAGCCCTGCTCCAGATCCTGATGGACGATTTCCGGCACATGCAGGCCGGCACGCTGAAGACGCTGGGCCACGTCGATAAAGGGGCGACAATCTTCCTGGGCCGGCGGCGCATCCATGGCGATCAGGCTGCGGCCACCATGCTGATAGCGAAAATAACGACGGAAACTGGCATCCGCGGAAGCCGGCTCACCCGCCACACTGGCACCGAGGTAAGCACTTACCCACTGGTCCAGGGCGACCTTGCGGGGGTCGGCCTTATTGTCGGATTTACTTTTATCAGGCTGCATTGCCTTCCTTGTTCGATTACACTGCCGCTTTTACAGGGCGGAATTGCCGCCGCTGTACAAAACGGCCTTTTTACCTGTTCTGAGCAGCCGATGCCACTGCCCGTACAACGAATTCTTATCCCCGGCCTGCTGCTACTGGCAGGCACCAGCACCGCGGACAACGACCTTAACTGGGTTGACCGCGAAGAAATGGCCACGTTCCCTGCCGTGCAACAGCGCAGCATCCCGGAATGGTGTGGCGGCATCTACTATAACCCGGCCGTGGGCATCCCCGTGGCAGGCAGCGACACCGTGGTCACCGCCGACCACTCCACCATGTCGCAGAATGGCCTGATCGAGCTGGACGGCGACGTACTGATCGAACAGCCAGGCAGCCGCATTACCACTGACAGCGCGCAACTGGACCAGGCCACCGGCAAGTTCCAGCTGGAAAACGGCATGCGCCTGGAAAGCGACCAGGCCACCTTTATTGCCTCCAGCATGAGCGGCCAAACCCGCCGCAAGGAAGGCAGCCTGCTGGGTGTGCGCTATTCCCTGTTCAATACCGCCGCCCGCGGCAGCGCCGACTATATTTTCCTCAACGAAACCACCACCACCATTACCCGTGGCACCTACACCACCTGTGCGCCGGGCTCCAATGGCTGGTCGCTGGAAGGGGAACGTATTTTCCTGGACCGGGAAAAGGGCTGGGGCGAAGCCAATAATGTGGTGCTGAAGGTGAAGAGCATGCCGATCTTCTGGCTGCCCTGGATGACCTTCCCCATTGACGACCGCCGCAAGACCGGCCTGCTGTTCCCCACCATTGCTATCGGTGACAGCAGCGGCGGCCTGGACATTACCCAGCCGATCTACGTGAACATCCACCCCCAGCTGGATGCCACCATCGGCCCTCGCTTTATCGATGGCCGTGGCGAAGGGGTGGACTCCGAATTCCGCTACCTGACGCCCTGGGGCGAAGGCGACATCAGCTACGGGGTGCTGTTCAACGACCGCAAGTTCGATGACGAAGACCGGCAGGTGGCCCGCTGGACCCATAACGGCAATATCAACCGCTGGAACCTGAAGACCGACTTCAATTACGTGTCGGACGACTTCTATTTCAAGGACCTGGACACCGGCCTGGAAATCAGCTCCCAGACCCACCTGCCCCGGCTGGCGGAAGCCCGCTATTACGGCCGCACCTGGCAGGTCCTGGGGCGCATGCAGTCCTGGCAGACCATCGACCCGACCCTGGCGGATCAGGATCTGCCTTACCGCCGTCTGCCACAGTTGCAGCTCACCGGTGACCCGACCCTGTATGGCCCCCTGAAAGGGCTGTGGCTGTCCGATATCACCTCTTTCGAGCGCAGCGGGTCCGATGACAGCGGCAAGGCCACCGGCCTGCGCGCCCACGCGGCCCCGGCCCTGAACCTGCGCCTGCAGCAACCCTGGGGCTATCTGGAACCCCGCGCCCGGCTGTATCACACCCGCTATGAGCTGGACAGTGTGGACGCCAACGCGGAAGACAATCCGGATATCACCACCTGGGGGGCCAGTGTGGATTCCGGGCTGTTCTTCGAGCGCCCCAGCCGCTGGTTTGGTGAAGACTTCACCCAGACTCTGGAACCGCGCCTGTTCGTCAACAAGGTGGCGTTCAAGAATCAGGACTTCCTGCCCAACTTTGACAGCCGCGAGCTGACCTTCTCCTACAACTCGCTGTTCCGGGAAAACCGCTTTATCGGCTACGACCGCATTGGTGACGAGGAAAAACTGGCGCTGGGCCTGACCAGCCGTTTCCTCCATGATGCCACCGGCCGCGAACAACTTCGGCTGCGCCTGGCCCAGGGTTTCTACTTCGAAGACCGCAAGGTGGTCACCGAGCAGACCGTGGAAGACCCCACCGATGACCAGACACCACTGGTGGGTGACGCCCGATGGAACTTTGCCCGCGACTGGTACCTCTACACTGAAGCCCAATGGGATCTGGAAGAAAACGAGCGGGAACGCTCCAGCTTCCAGATCGGTTACAACGACCGGGAACGCCGGGTGGTCAATGTGGGGTATCACGACCGCCCTGAAGACGACATCCGCGAATCGGAACTCAGCGGCATCCTGCCAATTCATCGCCACTGGCGCATGGTAGGCCGCTGGATGTACGACCTGGAAAACAAGCGCACCCTGGAAACCATAGCCGGGGCCGAATACCGCAATTGCTGCTGGAAACTGCGCCTGCTGAGTCAGCGGGAACTGGTGGATGATGATGGCGATGGCGATCTCGAAGCCGACAGCACCATTTGGATTCAAATCCAGATGGTTGGCCTGGGCGGCTTCGGCGGCCAGGTGGATGCCCTGCTGGAGCGCAGTATTCCGGGATACAGGAGACAGTATGATTGATAGAACGCTGCACGCTGCACCAAGCACGCTGCACGCCAGACACACCCTGCTTGGCCTGCTGGCCATGGCCGTGCTGATGTTGCCGGCCTGGTCCCACGCCAAGGTGCAGATGCTCGACCGCATCGTGGCCGTGGTCAACGACGGCGCCATCATGGCCAGCGAGCTGGACGAGCGCATCAACACCATTGCCCTGCAATTCCAGGAAAAGGGCCAGCCGCTGCCGCCCCCGGCGGTGATGCGTGAGCAGGTGCTCGACCGGATGATCCTTGAGCGCATGCAGCTGCAACTGGCCGACCGGGGCGGCATCAAGGTAGACGACGCCACCCTCAATCAGGCCCTGGCCGGCATTGCCCGCCAGAACGGCATGACCCTGGAAGATTTCGCCGCCGCCCTGCGCCAGGACGGTTACGACTGGGCCCAGTTCCGTGAGCAGATCCGCCAGGACATGCTGATTTCCCGCCTGCAGCAGCGCAGCGTTGCCTCGCGCATCCGCATCACCGACCGGGAAGTGGACCGTTTCCTGAATTCGGAAATGGGCAAGAAAATGTTCGAAGCCGACTTCCGCCTTGGCCATATTCTGGTGCGGCTACCCGCCGGCGCCAGCCCGGAGCAAGTCCAGGACGCCAAACAGAAAGCCGAGAGCATCGTGGAACGCCTGAAGCAGGGCAGCGACTTCCAGCAGCTGGCCACGTCGGAATCCGACGGCCCCAAGGCCCTGGAAGGCGGTGACCTGGGTTGGCGCCCGGCGGCCCAATGGCCCAGCCTGTTCGCAGAAACCGCCATCGACATGAACAAGGGCGAGATTTCCCAGCCGCTACGCTCCGGAGCCGGCTTCCATATCATCAAGATGATGGACCGCAAGGGCGGCATCGAGAAAGTGGTCACCCAGTTCCAGGTCCGTCATGTACTGATCAAGGCCGATGCCTTGACCACAGCCCAGGAGGCTCGTTCGCAAGCCATGCGCCTGCACGACAGCATTGCCTCTGGCCAGCAAGAATTTGCCGCCGTGGCAGCGGAGCATTCCGACGATCCGGGTAGTGCCCGTAACGGTGGCGAGCTGGGCTGGATCACCCAGGGCGAGATGGTGCCGGAATTCGAGGACATGATGCTAAACACCCCGGTGGGCGAGCTGTCGCCGGTGTTCGAAAGCCAGTTCGGCTTTCACTTCCTGCGCGTGGACGACACCCGCGACGCGGACATGAGCGAAGAATTCCGTCGCATGCAGGCCACCCAGGCCCTGCAGAAGCGCCGCTTCGAGGAAGAGCTGGAAACCTGGCTGCAGGAGCAGCGCAGCGAATCCTACGTGGATATTCGGTTGTGATGGAACACTGGACGCGGGATGCCGGACGCTGGACGCCTGGCCTTGCCAATCAACGGCGGGGGGCGGCCCGGCACCAGGCGCCTCCCCATCCAGCGTCAGGCGTCCGGCATCAGGCGTTCCTCTAGCCCATGGCCTGCACGCCGACCCACCCCATCGCCATCACCTGCGGGGATCCCGCAGGCATCGGCCCTGATCTGGTACTGACCCTGCCGGCATCCTTCCCGGACGCCCGGCTTGTTGTCATCGCTGATCACGACGTCCTTACCCAGCGAGCCAGGCAACTCGACCTGGCCATTACGCTCTCCGACTGGCAGCCAGGGCAACCGCTGACACCGGGCACCCTGCCGGTGTGGCACACCCCGGCCGGGGCTCCGGTCACTGCAGGCAAACCGGACCCGGCTACCGCCAGCGGCACGATCAGCATGCTCCGCCGCGCGGCACAGGGCTGCCTGGATGGCACCTTTGCTGCCATGGTCACCGCTCCGGTGGCAAAGAACGTGATCTGCGACGGTGCCGACCCGGCCTTTACCGGCCATACCGAGTTTCTCGCCGAACAGGCCGGGGTGGACCAGGTGGTGATGATGCTCACCGCCCGCGAACTGCGGGTGGCCCTGGTCACCACCCATCTGCCGCTCAGTCAGGTGTCCCGGGCGGTAACGGCAGACAGCCTGACCCGCACCCTGACCATTCTCCGCGACGACCTGATCGGCAAGTACCGCATTGAGGCGCCGCGCATTCTGGTGCTGGGGCTTAACCCCCATGCCGGCGAAGGCGGCCACCTGGGCCGCGAAGAACTGGATGTGATCATCCCCACCCTGGATGCCCTGCGCAATCAGGGCATGGCGCTCACCGGCCCGGTGCCGGCGGATACCGCCTTTCAGCCGGACCTGCTGGCACAGCACGATGCGGTGCTGGCCATGTACCACGACCAGGGCCTGCCCGTGCTCAAGTACGCCGGCTTTGGCGAAGCCATCAATATCACCCTGGGGCTGCCCTTTATCCGCACTTCCGTGGACCATGGCACCGCCTTCGATCTGGCCGGCACCGGCCAGGCCAAGGCCGGCAGCCTGATCGCCGCCACCCGACTCGCTCTGGAGCTTGCCGCCACATGACAGAACACCGCACCCGCAAACGTTTCGGCCAGCACTTTCTGCATGACCGCAATCTGGTAGACCTGATGGTGCGTACCCTGGGGCTGCAGAAAGACGACACCCTGGTGGAAATCGGCCCTGGCCGCGGCGCGCTCACCTACCCGCTGCTGGAAAAGCTGCCGCATCTGCACGTGGTGGAGCTGGACCGGGACCTGATCGCCATGCTGCGTCAGGAAAACAGCCCGGAACGCCTGACCATCCATGAAAGCGACGCCCTGCGCTTCGACTTCCGCACCCTGAAACCGGCAGACAAGCCGCTGCGGGTGATCGGCAACCTGCCCTACAACATCTCCACGCCGCTGATCTTCCACCTGCTCAGCCAGGCGGACGCCATCAGCGACATGACCTTCATGTTGCAAAAGGAAGTGGTAGACCGGCTCACCGCCCGCCCCGGCACCCGTGACTGGGGGCGCCTGTCGATCATGGTGCAGTACCACTGTCAGGCGGATTACCTGTTCTTTGTCCCCCCGGAGGCCTTCAGCCCGCCGCCCAAGGTAGATTCCGCCGTGGTCCGGCTGATGCCCCATGCTGCCCTGCCCCACCCGGCGGACGACGAAGAACACCTGCGCCGGCTGGTGGCCCAGGCCTTCACTCAACGACGCAAGGCCATCCGCAATAGTCTAAAATCACAGGTCACCCTGGAGCAGTTCGAGCAGGCGGGCATTGACGCCGGCCTGCGCCCGGACCAGCTCTCCGTGGCAGACTATGTGGCCCTGGCCAATATCACCCGGCCGGACGCCACCAAAGCCTGACCGGGTTCTGCCGCACCGGAGCCTGGCCGCATCGGCTCACAAGCCATTCAGAGATTCACATCAACGGAGCAAACATGACCCCGCGCCACAATATCCAGGTTTCGGTAGATACCGAGTTTCTCGCTGATCAGAGCGATCCGGACAGCCTGCGCTGGGTGTTTGCCTACCACATCACCATTCGCAATGAGGGCACTGTCAGCGCCCGCTTGTTGACCCGTCACTGGGTGATCACCGATGGCGAAGAGCGCGTGCAGGAAGTCCATGGCGAAGGCGTCATCGGCGAACAGCCCCACATCGCCCCGGGCCAGGCCTTTTCCTACACCAGCGGCGCCATCCTGGAAACCGAAGTCGGCAGTATGCGCGGCAGTTACCAGATGATTGCAGAAGATGGCACACACTTCGACGCAAAAGTCCCGATGTTTACTCTTGCGGTACCCCATGCTCTGCATTGAAGACGCCGGACGTCTGAGGCCGGACGTCAAACGCTTGAAGGGCCTCTGTGTTCCACACAGTGAGGTGTCGGGTGGAAGGCTCTGTGCCGGGCCCCTGGCCACGGGAGGTAGCTGATGAGCGATTATGCCATCGGGGATCTGCAGGGCTGCCTGAAGCCCTTCAATTGCCTGCTGGAACAAATCAATTTCAATGCGGATCGCGACCGGCTGTTCCTCGCCGGCGACCTGGTCAACCGGGGCCCGGATTCCCTGGGCACCCTGCGCCGGGTTTATGAGCTGCGCGAGAATGTGCACGCCGTACTGGGCAACCACGACCTGCACCTGCTGGCGGTGGCCCAGGGCAGCACCGACAGCCGCCGTAAGGACACCCTCACGGATATCCTCGAGGCACCGGACCGCGACGCCCTGTTGGGCTGGCTGCAGAACTGCCCGCTATTGGTGGATATCCCTGAACATCAGGCGGTGATGACCCATGCCGGCATTCCGCCACTGTGGACACTGGCCGAAGCCCGGCAACGGGCCCGGGAAGTGGAGCAGGTGCTGCGCGGCCCTCAGGTGGGCGAGTATTTCGCCAACATGTACGGTAACCAGCCGGCGGGCTGGGACAACGCCCTGCAAGACGCGGAACGCTGGCGGGTCATCACCAACCATTTCACCCGCATGCGTTTTGTGGACCTGGCCGGAGATCTGGATCTGGGCAGCAAGGGCGAAGCCGATGCCCCTCCGGAAGGTTTCATGCCCTGGTTCCTGCACCCCCATCGCCAGGCCACTGACACCCGCATCCTGTTCGGCCACTGGGCGGCACTGGAAGGCCACACTGACGTGGTAAACGTAGACGCCCTGGATACCGGCTGCGTCTGGGGCGGCAGCCTCACCGCCCTGCGCCTGGACGATCTGACCCGCATCGCCTGCCACTGCTGACTCTCAGCGCAGGCAGGCGCTTTCCCTCGCTGTAACACCGCGCGGAAATCGATGGCAATCTGCCAGCTACCTGCGCGTGTTCGAACGGTGTTTTGCTTACCCCTTGCCGCCCTTTACGGCTCGCCTCCGGCCTGTCAGACATTCGCCACACTTCATCCTTTTTCTGCCAAAAAACGTTTCTTTCCGCTTTGACTTCATCTGCCGTTTGGCTACATGCTAAAGATGTGACTGCACGGTCAGGCCTGCAGTCATGAATACCCACTTTCATTTTTTATTTACGCGACTTTTTTTAATAATCAATCAAAGTGATCAAGGCATCTATCAAGGACACGTACCGCATGTAGTTTTGTTGTGACCATTGTTGGTTTCGCCAGGAGGAAGCAGGCATGAGTATTATCAGCCACTACCAGGCCCGGTTTGACAGCACACAGCAGGAAGAAATGTCGCTGGAAGAATACCTGGACCTGTGCAAACGCGACCCCAGCGCCTACGCCACGGCCCCCGAGCGCATGCTGATGGCCATCGGCGAGCCGGAAATGGTCGACACCGCCAAGGACCCACGCCTGTCACGCATCTTCTCCAACAAGGTCATCCGTCGCTACCCTGCCTTCGACGAGTTCTACGGCCTGGAAGAGGTGATCGAGAATATCGTCAGCTACTTCCGCCATGCCGCTCAGGGCCTGGAAGAAAAGAAACAGATCCTTTACCTGCTCGGCCCGGTAGGCGGCGGCAAATCCTCCCTGGCGGAAAAGCTCAAGGCGCTGATGCAAAGAGTGCCTTTCTACGCCATCAAGGGTTCCCCGGTTAACGACTCTCCCCTGGCCCTGTTCGACCCGGAAGAAGATGCCCCGATTCTGGAAGAGGAATACGGCATCCCGCGGCGCTATATCCGCACCATCATGTCGCCCTGGGCGGTAAAACGACTGCATGAATTCGGCGGCGACATCAGCCAGTTCCGGGTGGTGAAACGTTACCCGTCTATTCTCGATCAGGTCGCCGTGGCAAAGACCGAGCCGGGCGATGAAAACAACCAGGATATTTCTGCCCTGGTGGGCAAGGTGGATATCCGCAAACTGGAAGATTTCGCCCAGGACGACCCGGACGCCTATTCCTTCTCCGGCGGTCTGTGTCGGGCCAATCAGGGCATTCTGGAATTCGTGGAGATGTTCAAGGCACCGATCAAGGTGCTGCATCCCCTGCTGACCGCCACCCAGGAAGGTAATTACAACGGCACCGAACACATGGGTGCGATTCCCTTCGACGGCATCGTGCTGGCCCACTCCAACGAAGCGGAGTGGCACACCTTCAAGAACAACAAGAACAACGAAGCCTTTATCGACCGGGTCTATATCGTCAAGGTGCCCTACTGTCTGCGTGTCACCGAAGAAATGCAGATCTATGAAAAACTGCTGCGCAATTCCAGCCTGCGTGACGCCCATTGCGCACCAGACACCTTGCACATGCTGGCGCAGTTCTCTTCCCTGACTCGCCTCAAGGAACCGGAAAACTCCAGCATTTATTCCAAGATGCGGGTCTATGACGGCGAGAACCTGAAAGACGTGGATCCCCATGCCAAGTCCATGCAGGAATACCATGACATGGCCGGCGTCGACGAAGGCATGAACGGCCTCTCCACCCGCTTCGCTTTCAAGATCCTGTCCAAGGTCTTCAACTACGACCACACCGAAGTGGCAGCCAACCCGGTGCATCTGATCCATGTGCTCGAGCAACGCATTGATCAAGAGCAGTTTCCCCAGGAGCGACAGGAGCAATACCGCCGCTTCATCAAGGAGTACCTGGTACCGCGCTACGTGGAATTTATCGGCAAGGAAATACAGACCGCCTACCTGGAGTCCTATTCCGAGTATGGCCAGAACATCTTCGACCGCTATGTCACCTACGCGGACTTCTGGATTCAGGATCAGGAATTCCGCGACCCGGACACCGGTGAGATTTTCGACCGTCAGGCTCTCAACGAGGATCTGGAGAAAATCGAAAAGCCCGCGGGCATCTCCAACCCGAAGGATTTCCGCAACGAAGTGGTCAACTTCGTCCTGCGCGCCCGCGCAAACAACAATGGCAAGAACCCCAGCTGGCTCAGCTACCAGAAACTTCGCGACGTGATAGAGAAGAAAATGTTCTCCAACACCGAAGACCTGCTGCCGGTGATTTCCTTCAACGCCAAGGGCAGCGAAGACGATCAGCGCAAGCACAGTAACTTCGTGCAGCGCATGGTCTCCCGAGGCTATACGGAAAAACAGGTACGCCTGCTATCAGAATGGTACCTGCGAGTTCGCAAGGCGCAGTAGCAAACTCCCCGTAGGAGCTATGCTTGCATGGCGAACCTGCTTGCGAATGCCCATGATTCGCCATGCAAGCATAGCTCCTACGCAAGGGGCACATAGCCGGAGGAAGCAATGAGCTACATCATTGATCGCCGCCTGAACGACAAGCGCAAGAGCACGGTCAATCGCCAGCGCTTTCTACGTCGTTATCGCAAGCACATCCGCGAAGCCGTCAATGATGCGGTGAACCGTCGCTCCATTCAGGATATGGAACAGGGCGAGCGTATCAATATTCCCCGCAAGGACCTGTCCGAGCCAATTTTTCATCATGGCCCCGGCGGGCAACGCAGTATCGTGCACCCCGGCAACAAGGAGTTTCACCAGGGCGACCGGATCATGCGACCGGAAGGCGGAGGCGGACAAGGCAGCGGTGATGGTCAGGCCAGTGACCAGGGGGAAGGCGATGATGCCTTCGCCTTTGAAATCGACAAGCAGGAATTCCTCAACTTCCTGTTCGAGGACCTGGAGCTTCCCAACCTGATAAAACGACACCTGGAAGGCGCCCAGACCTTTCAGACCAAACATGGCGGCATTGTCAGCCAGGGCATGCCCGCCAAGATCAATATTGTCCGCTCCATGCGCCAGGCCTCCATGCGACGCCGGGCACTCACCGCCGCCACCCGGCGACGCATTCGTGATTTCAAAGCGGAACGAGAGGAACTGCTACAACAGGACCAGTCCCCGCAACGCCAGGCTCGCCTGCAGGAACTGGACGAGCAGATTGCCAAGCTGGAACGACGCCTGGATCGCATTCCGTTTCTGGATACCGTAGACCTGCGCTTCAATCATCATGTGAAAGTGCCGGTGCCGGTGAGCCGGGCGGTGATGTTCTGCATCATGGATGTGTCCGGCTCCATGAATCAGGACATGAAAGATCTGGCCAAACGTTTCTTCCTGTTGCTGTATCTGTTCCTGCAGCGCAATTATGAAAAAATCGAGGTGGTTTTTATCCGCCACCACACCAGTGCCAAGGAAGTGGATGAGGAAGAGTTTTTCTACTCCCGGGAGACCGGCGGCACCATTGTCTCCAGTGCATTGAAACTCACCCGCGACATCATCAACGAACGCTACCCGGTGGCGGAGTGGAATATCTATGCCGCCCAGGCCTCCGATGGCGACAACTGGAATGATGACTCCCCGGCCTGCGCCAAGTTGATTGAAGAAGAACTGCTACCCAAGTTGCAGTACTTCTCCTACGTGGAAGTTATGCCCCGTGCCCACCAGGCCCTCTGGGACCACTATCAAAGCATCATGGAAAAACACCCCACTGCGTTTTCCATGGCACAGATTGACGAGCCCGGCGAGATCTACCCGGTTTTCCGTCACCTGTTCAAGAAACGCATGGAGGACGCATGAGCTTTTTATCTCAAGGGTCCGACTGGGATTTCGAACTGCTGGCGCGCTATGACGAGGCGATTGCCGATATTGCCCATAACACATATGGCCTCGACACCTACCCCAACCAGATCGAGGTGATTTCCTCCGAGCAAATGATGGACGCCTATTCCTCGGTGGGCATGCCGGTGGGCTACAACCACTGGTCCTTCGGCAAACAGTTTGTCGAAGTGGAGGGCCGCTATCGGCGCGGGCAGATGGGGCTGGCTTATGAAATCGTCATCAACTCCGACCCTTGCATTGCCTACCTGATGGAAGAGAACAGCATCGCCATGCAGGCCCTGGTGATCGCCCACGCCAGCTACGGGCACAATTCCTTCTTCAAGAACAATTACCTGTTCAAGACCTGGACCGATGCCTCGTCCATCATCGATTACCTGGTATTCGCGCGGAACTACATTGCCGAGTGCGAAATGCGCCACGGTGTCACTGCCGTGGAGGAAACCCTGGACTCCTGCCATGCCCTGATGAATTACGGGGTAGATCGCTACAAGCGTCCCTCCCCCATTTCCGCCGTGGAGGAAAAACGTCGCCAGCGCGAACGGGAAGAGTCACTGCAGAAGCAGGTCTCGGAGTTATGGCGCACCTTTCCGCAATTACAGCCGGCCACTCAACGTCGCGAGGAGGACGGCACCTTTCCGGCTGAACCACAGGAAAACCTGCTTTATTTCATCGAGAAAAATGCCCCTCTTCTGAAACCCTGGCAACGGGAAATCATCCGCATCGTGCGCAAGATGGCCCAGTACTTCTACCCGCAACGCCAGACCAAGGTAATGAACGAGGGCTGGGCATGCCTGTGGCACTACACCCTGCTCAACGATCTCTACGACAAGGGTCTGGTCACCGATGGCTTCATGCTGGAATTCCTGCAGAATCACAGTCAGGTGATCTACCAGCCCCCCTTTACGGCCCCCTTCTACAGCGGCATGAATCCCTATGCGCTGGGCTTCAACATGTTCCAGGATATCCGCCGCATTTGCGAAAACCCGGATGACGAGGACCGGGAGTGGTTTCCGGAGATCGCCGGCTCCAACTGGGTCGAGACGGTGAAATTTGCCATGGAGAGTTTCAAGGATGAGAGCTTCATTCAGCAGTTTCTGTCACCGAAACTGATCCGTTACTTCAAGTTCTTCCAGATCGACGATGACGATCACAACGATTACGTGGAAGTGGCGGCGATTCATAATGAACAGGGTTACCGCAAGGTCCGCGACGCCCTGGCCGAGCAGTACAACCTGAGCATTCAGGAGCCCAACATCCAGATCGTGCGCGCCAACATTCATGGCGACCGAGCCCTGACCCTGCGTCACCAGCGTAGCAGCAGCCGACCTCTGGATGATGACAGCGCCCGGGAAGTCCTGCGCCACCTGCACCGGTTGTGGCAGTTCGACGTACACCTGGAAAGCGTGGAAAACGGCAGCGTTGTCAGCCATCACAGCATGCCGCCGGAGCCGGCCCCTACCGTTTCTTCGTAACCAATAGCCTGTGCCGCAAGACTGAACGGCAAAGGTCGCAGCCATCAGAGAAACGCGTAACAACCAGAATGTGTAGGGTGCACTGAGCCCAAGCGAACTGCACCAAGCCAGGGCCGCAGCGGTGCAGTTCGCCTGGGCTCAGTGCACCCTACAAATGCCGCCTACTCATAACGTCCACAAACGTTCGAGCCGCGTTACCACTTTCAACTTTCCACTTGAAACCGCTTGAGCTGCCGCCTTACCTGATGGTCCCCCAGCACAAACAGGGACAGCGCCAGCACAATCACCCCGGCACCGATCAGCACCATACTGCCCAGGCTCTCGCCATTGAGCAGATTGCCCAGTGCCAGCGCCAACACGGGTGTAATCAGTGTGACCAACGCCACCGTGGCGGCAGGCAGCCGTGACAGGATCTGGAAATAACAATAGAAACCCAGCAGAGAGCCAAACACGGCCAGGTAGATAATGGCGGACAGCCCACGCAGATCGCCGCTAAAGGCAAACGACTGGCCAGCAATGAGCATGGCCACTGCGTAGCACGGCAATGACAAAATCAGGCCGCCGACAGTCTGTTGCATGGGCTGCAGACCGGCGCCCACCCGCTGCACGGCAATGCCGCCCCCGGCAAACAGGGTCACCGCAGACAACATCCACAATAGCCCGGTACCACGCTCACCCAGGTCCGCGCCGGCCAGCAGGCCCGCCAGGTTTTCGTCAAACACCAGCGCCAAGCCGAACAAACCCAGCAGGCAGGCGCTCCAGTGCCAGCCATTCAGTCGCACGCTGCCCGGCAAAGATTGCATCATCAGCCCGGAGAGTAATGGGGCCAGACCGAAAATCACCGAAATCAGACCGGAAGGCAGATGTGTGGCCGCCATGTAGCTACACGCCATGGCCCCAAAAATACCCGGCAAGGCAACGGTATAACTGAGCACAGCGCGACCATGCAGCGGCAGGCTCTGACGCTTCCAGCACAACCACATCAAGCCCAGCAGCGCAGCAATGGCCATACGCACGCCGGCTGCCGCCAGCGGTGCCATGGCATCACCACTCCATTTAATCCCCAACGGCGTGGTTGCCCACACCGCCACTACGATCAAATACGCTGCCAGGGTTGGCATGTCGTTCTCCTATTCGTTAGCTACGAGCTTCTAGCTGCGAGCTACTACGCGGTTTAACCCTGTCCTGAATTCAGCCCATGAAGCCGCGCACAAACTTTCGTGCGCGGCCTCGGTGCTAAAAAACAGAAAAGGCTCTCCCGTGTAGCAGCTCACAGCTAGAAGCTCGCAGCTGGTTTACGACCTGCCACCCCCAAAACGAAAAAAGGCCGCAGGTCAGGGACACTGCGGCCTTTTTGCAGAACTGAAACTATCAGTCACACAGCCGCAATCCCTGCGCACGCCATTTGCGTGCACAGCGGTCTGCGACCAGCATGTGTAGTTTCAGTACGATAGAAAGCATGCGACCATTCTGTCCAAGATAACGAGAGCGCACAAGATGAAAATTTATCTGGTGGGTGGTGCCGTGCGGGATGCATTACTGGGACTGCCGGTGACAGAAAGAGACTGGGTCGTCGTCGGTGCCACACCCGACGAGATGCAGGCCAAAGGGTTTCGCCCGGTGGGACAGGATTTTCCCGTCTTTCTGCACCCGAAAACCCAGGAGGAATACGCCCTGGCCCGCACGGAACGCAAATCCGGTCACGGCTATGGCGGCTTTACCTTCCATGCCGCCGCCGATGTCAGCCTGGACGACGATCTGGTGCGCCGTGACCTGACCATCAACGCCATGGCCCAGGAGGAAGGCGGCCAGGTGTTTGATCCCTTCAACGGCCGGATTGACCTGAAGGCCCGCCTGCTTCGCCATGTCTCCCCCGCCTTTGCAGAAGACCCCTTGCGGGTATTACGGGTGGCGCGGTTTGCTGCCCGCTACCACTGGCTGGGTTTTCGGGTAGCCGATGACACCCTGGCACTGATGCGGCAGCTGGCTGACAGCGGCGAGCTGGATTATCTGGTGCCAGAACGGGTCTGGAAGGAAACCAGCCGGGCGCTGATGGAGCGCGATCCCCAGGTCTTCTTTCAGGTGTTGCATGCCTGTGGCGCCCTGCGGGTGTTGTTTCCGGAACTGGCTGCTCTGGATGGGGTTCCGCAACCGGAGCAGCACCATCCGGAAGTGGATACGCTGGTGCATCAATGGCTGTGTCTGGAACAGGCCAGTCGACTGAACCTGCCGTTGACGGCCCGTTACGCCGTGCTTTGTCATGATCTGGGTAAGGGCAAAACGCCCGAGGAAGAATGGCCCCGGCATATCGCCCACGAAATTCGTAGCGCCCGGCTGGCAAAAACCGTGTCAAAGCGCTGGCGCGTCCCCAAGGACGCCGCCACCCTGGCGGCCCTGGTGGCGGAATACCATACCCACTGCCACCGGGCCCTGGAGCTGAAACCCGCCACGGTCTGGAAGCTGCTGAAAACGCTGGACGTAATACGCCGACCTGAACGGCTGGAGGATTTTCTTCTCTCCTGCGAAGCCGATGCTCGCGGTCGTACCGGCCTGGAAGATCGCCCCTACCCTCAAGTGGATTACTTGCGTGGTGCGGCGCAGGCAGCCAGCAATATTGATGTTGCCGCACTGCGCCAGAGCGGCATCGAAGGGCCGGCACTGGGCGAGGCCATTGAAAAAGCTCGCATTCATGCAATCTCGGAGTTTAAAAAAACATGGCAGACCCCGTCGCCCTGATTACCGGTAGCGCTCGCCGCATCGGCGCAGAAATCGTTCGGACCCTGCATGCCGATGGCATGCGGGTGATCATTCATTACCGCAACAGCGCACAAGAGGCTCTGGCTCTGGCGGACAGCCTGAATAGCTCGCGCCCGGATAGCGCGACCACGCTTCAGGCAGATCTGGATCAACCCGACCAGGTGCGGCAACTGGCCCAGGATGCCCTGGCCTGCTTCGGCCGCATGGATCTGCTGGTCAACAATGCCTCCAGCTTCTATCCGACCCCCGTCGATCAGGCCGATGATGCCGACTGGGACAGACTGGTTCACAGCAACCTGCGCGCTCCCTTTATTCTCAGCCAGACACTGACCCACGCCCTGCGGCAGCAACAGGGCAGCATTATCAATATTGTGGATGTCTACGCGGAAAAACCGCTACAAAACCATACCCTGTATTGCATGGCCAAGGCCGGACTGGCGATGATGACCCGCAGCCTGGCCCGCGAACTGGGGCCGGATATCCGCGTCAACGGCGTATCACCGGGCCCCATCCTGTGGCCGGAGGCCGGGCAGATGAATCAGCAAGCGATACAGGATGCCACCGCACTGAAACGCTGCGGCACACCGCAGGATATTGCCCAGACCGTCTTGTGGCTGGGAACACAGGCGCCGTTTGTTACCGGCCAGATTCTGGCCGTGGACGGGGGGCGCTCACTCACATTACAGGGAAGTTAAACGTGTTCGGGGGGACAAAATGAAAGGACTCATTACACTACTGGCATTGCTGCCACTGCTCGCCAGTGCAGAGGTGTACCGCTGGCAGGATGCCGACGGTAACTGGCACTTTGGCGATCAGCCGCCACAGGAACAGCACGAGAAACTGGATATCAAGGCGCCGCCCAAGATCGGCCAGGGCGAGCGGGTCCGCGAAATCAATCAGCGCACCCTGCGACTACGCGAAAGCGAACAGGCCAGGGCGCAGGAACAGGCGGCCAGAGAGCAAAAACAACAAGATGCTCAGGACAAGAAATGCCGAAACGCCAGGGCAAAATTGAAGCGACTGCAGGGCCGTTTCGTCTACCGGGATGACGACGGCAATGTCACCCATCCCACCATGGATAAGGTAAAAGCCGACCAGGACGACGTTCGCCAATGGATACAACAACACTGTACGCCCTGATCCGCAGCGGCCTATGCCTGATCGCACTGGTGACATCACTGGCTGCCCATGGGGACATTTTTCAGTGGCGCGATGACAACGGCAAGCTGCACTTTGGTGATCGTCCGCCCGAGCAGGTGGACAGTAAAAAAATCACCCAAAGAACGTCACCGATCATGCAGGAACTGGAAATTACCGTACTGCGGCAGGACTTCACTCTGCCCGACGGAATCCATGACAACACCCTGCAGGCGATCCGCAATATCTACCGGCGCTACCGCAACGATTTCGGTCTCGACCTGCATGGCACCGCCCAGGTCAATCTGTATCTGTTCGAACAGCAGGCGGATTTCCGTCAATGGATGGTCGACCGTATCGGCTCCAGCAACGCCAATTACGCCGGCGTGTTTATCCCTTCCAGCAATGAAGTGGCCGTCTGGCGCTGGGGAGATAATCAGGACGTGGCCCAGACGATTCTCCACGAAAGCAGCCACGTACTCCTTTACCAACTGTCCCCGGCCTCACCGGTGTGGCTGCATGAGGGCCTGGCTCAGTATTTTCAGACTCTGCAAGTGCAACCCGATGGCCGCCTGAAAGTCAGCGCTCTGCCTGACGCCCAGGCACGCATCCGCCAATGGATGGATGAAGGGCGGCTGATCACCCTGCGACAGTATCTGTCCCTGGGTGATACCCAGTGGCGGCGCATGGCCCACGAACTCGATGCCATTCCCTACACCGTTGCCTGGGCGACGACGGCGTTTCTGATGTCCAAACCCGTGGGCCGCAGCACATTGCGCCAACTGCTTCAGGAACTGGAAAAAACCGACCGCCGCCCCACACTGAGAAGGATCGACCAGATCTATCCGGGTGGGCTGACACGGCTGGAGTATGACTTTTTCCGCTGGGCGCAGAGCGACATGGCGCCGCATTGGTATTGAATACAGCGGCAAGCTGCAACGCGAGAAAGGTTCAGTAAAACGATCATCGCCCTGCCCGCGAAAACGGGTTCAAAGCTCCCATAGAACCGGCTAAGAAGCCGCTGTAGGAACGGAGCGTAGCGGAGTAACGCACGAAGTTCCGTGCGGCCCGAAGGGTGAGCGCAGCGAATAACACCCCTTGAGGGACGAATCCGAGCCTGGGCGAGGCAACAGAGATCGAGGTGCCGGCCATTCTTTCTGAAACCTGTCGAGTCCTAGGGTTCCTGATCGCCCTCCGGGCGATTTCCACGCAAGCGTGCCTCGCCATGCAAGCATAGCTCCTACAGCGGCTTTGTAGAGAACAGGGGCGGAGAAATTTTTGGCCATTCCTTATCCCAAAAGCGTAGCTCGTAGCTACGCTTCCAGCTCCACCACCCACAATGCCTGTCCGGCAAAGTCCGTCTCTTCCAGCAATTGCCGGTAGGATTTGCCGATTTCCGGGTGGATGGCATCGGGAGTCAGATCCACCAGTGGCTTGAGAACAAAGGCATGCTTGAGGATTTCGTCACGGGGAAGTTGCACCCCGTCGATATCGCCGGTGAGATCGTTGTAAGTGAGAATATCGATATCCAGGGTCCGGCTGGAAAATTTCTTTTCCCCACGCACCCTGCCATGGTCTTTTTCCATATCGCGCAAGACTGCGGCCAGCTCACCCACGGACAAAGCCGTGTCGATTCCCACTACCAGGTTGTAGAAGGCATCGCCGGAAAAACCCACCGCTTCGCTTTCGTACACCGGGCTGACTGCCAACTCACCGAAGGCGGCAGCCAGTGCCTGCAGACCGGAACGGATATTGTGCTCCCGGTCGATATTGGAGCCCAGGCTAAGGTACACCCGGGCAGATTGATCCATATTACCCATTGGGTTTTTGACCCCTTTCGATGATCACGCCCACATCCCGCGACCCACGCAGAGCGCCGGGCTTGCTGAGGCGCAGTTTCAGCCAAGGCACATTGAATTCACCAATCACCAGCTGCGCCACGTTTTCCGCCAGGGTCTCCACCAGCTGGAATTCGCTGCCCTCGATAAACGCAATCACACGCTTGCCGATGGCCTTGTAGTCCAGAGCGTCGTCGATATGGTCCGACGCAGCACCCTTGCGGATATCCGCCGCCATTTCCAGATCCAGGCTGACAGTCTGACGAATACGCCGCTCCCAGTCGAAAATCCCGATCACGGTATCCACTTTCAAATCATTGATATAAACAATGTCCATACTCGCCCTCTTGGCGCAGATTTCACGGGGAGGCGACTTTCCATCTGCATGAATCCCACTTTGGGCAATCAGATGTTACGCTTGCAACGCAGGCAGGCGTGTCGCCATGTGTACAATTAACGCCTGCCAAGCATGCAGAATTCGCCACCCCGGCGATGTGAAGGGAGATTATAGCCGGTGCAAGCAGGGACATTACAGGATGTGTGGTATTGGTTGCTGCCATTGTGCGTGGCCGGCTATCTGATGGGCTCCATTTCCAGTGCGATTCTGGTGTGCCGACTGTTCGGCTACCCGGATCCGCGCACCGAGGGCTCCAACAACCCCGGCGCCACCAATGTGCTGCGTATCGGCGGCAAGCCAGCCGCAGCGCTGACACTGCTGGGGGACGTACTCAAAGGGGTGATCCCGGTGGTGCTGGCCCACTACCTGGGCATGGGCCCGTTCGTGGCCGCACTGGTGGGTACCTTTGCCTTTCTCGGCCATCTGTTTCCGGTGTTTTTCCATTTCCAGGGCGGCAAGGGTGTGGCCACGGCCTTCGGCCTGTTGTTTGCCCTGCACTGGCCCAGCGGCCTGGTGGCGGGGGTAGTCTGGCTGCTGGTCTTCGCCCTCACCCGCATTTCTTCCCTGGCCTCGTTAAGCGCCTTCGTGGTTGCCCCGGCCTGCATCTTCGCCTGGCTGCCCCAGGCCTTCTGGCCGATGCTGGCACTGTCACTGGTCATGATCCTGCGCCATCGCAGCAACCTGCAAAAACTGCTGCGCGGGGAAGAACTGGGCTTCAGGAAGAAAGACTAGGACTAGCCCCTCACCGTAGGAGCCTCGCTGGCGGCGCGATTCTTGATATCAACAAAGCCGCTGCAGGAACGGAGCGCAGCTGAGTAACGCACGTAGTGCAGTGCGGCCCGAAGGGTGAGCGTAGCGAATACTACCTCTTGAGGGACGAATCCGAGGCTGAGCGAGCAAGCAGGACTTGCAGGTGCCACCAGATTACTCACGCGATACCTGTCAGTCCTGATCGCCCTGCGGGCGATTTCCACGCTGACGCGTGGTTCGCACCTCAAGAGGTGCTCCTACAGAAAGGTGGCTGGCCGTTTAGAGTGAGGCCAATTCCGTCAGCGGCCAGCGCGGACGGACCTTGATGGGTAATTCCGCGCGCTCTCCTGCCTGCAGGCGCAGGGCGCCGGCAAATGCGATCATGGCGCCGTTATCAGTGCAGTACTGTGGCGCGGGATAGAACACCTGCACTCCACGCTTCTTCATCTGCTCGGCCAGCTTGGCCCGCAACGCCCGATTGGCACTGACGCCGCCGGCCATCACCAGCCGCTTGTCGCCAGTCTGCTCCACCGCCCGGCGACACTTGATTACCAGGGTATCCACCGACGCTTCTTCGAACGCCAGAGCAATATCTGCCTTGTCCTGCTCGCTGAGGGCATCCTTGCCGCCCAGATCGTTGATAGTATTGAGGGTGAAGGTCTTCAAGCCGGAAAAACTCATATCCAGGCCAGGGCGGTCCGTCATCGGTCGGGGAAAGCGGAACCGGCCCGGTGTCCCTTGCTCCGCCAGCGCGGCAATGCGCGGCCCGCCGGGGTAACCCAGTCCCATCATCTTGGCCGCCTTGTCAAAGGCCTCACCGGCGGCATCATCCACGGATTCACCGAGAATGGCATAATCACCCAGTGAGCGGGCCTCGAGCAACAGGGTATGACCACCACTGACCAGCAGGGCAACAAAGGGAAAGGCCGGCGCATCGGGCTCCAGCAATGGCGCCAGCAGGTGGCCTTCCATATGGTGCACCTCCACGGCGGGGATTCCCCAGCCAAAGGCCAGTGAACGGGCCACGCCGGCGCCCACCAGCAACGCTCCCGCCAAACCCGGACCCGCAGTATAGGCAATACCATCAAGCTGATCCGCAGTGGTATCGGCGTCCGCCATCACCTGTTTCACCAGGGGCAGTACCCGCTGCACATGGTCGCGGCTGGCCAGCTCCGGCACCACGCCGCCAAAGCGGGCATGCATCTCCACCTGGCTGTACAGGGCTTGTCCCAGCAGACCGGCATCGGTGTCATAAATGGCCACCCCGGTCTCGTCACAGCTTGATTCAATACCCAATACACGCATGATGCTCACCCCTTGAAATACGGGCGCCATGATAGCGCCGGACGACCGGATTTGCATTTATTCCTAACTCAGGTAGAATCCCCGCCCTCGCCGCACCCGGGACCACCTGAGCCCGCGGCGAATCCATATAACCCAAAGACTTTTAGGAAGGTGATTCTTCATGCCTCAGGTGAAGGTGAAAGAAGGCGAACCGTTTGATGTGGCCCTGCGCCGTTTCAAGCGTGGCTGTGAAAAAGCGGGTGTTCTCTCTGAAGTGCGTCGTCGCGAGCAATATGAGAAGCCCACCCAAGAGCGTAAGCGCAAACGTGCCGCAGCCGTCAAGCGTCACCTTAAGAAACTGCAGCGTGAGCAGCTTGCACGCAAACGTCTCTACTAGGTAGACGTCTGAATGAGTGCGCTCAAAGAGCAGCTCACTGCAGCCATGAAAGACGCCATGCGTGCTAAAGAAAAGGCACGTCTTGGCGTTTTTCGTATGGCGCTGTCAGCGATCAAGCAAATCGAAGTAGATGAGCGCATCGAGCCCGATGACGCCCGTGTACTGGCGTTGCTCGACAAGCTGATCAAGCAGCGCAAGGACTCTGCGACTCAATACCGCGATGCGGGCCGTCCGGAACTGGCGGAAACCGAAGAAGCGGAAATCGTAGTACTCCAGGAATTTCTCCCCACCCAACTGAGCGACGCAGAAGTGGACGCTCTGATTGATGATGCCATCTCCCAGACCGGTGCCGCTGGCATGCAGGACATGGGCAAGGTAATGGGCATCCTCAAACCGCAACTGCAAGGCCGTGTCGACATGGGCGCCGCCAGTGGCAAGGTTCGCGCCAAGCTGAACTGATCCCCACGGTCACCCAGCCTGACCGGTTTTATTCGACTCTTTTCCTCTCAATCCATACTGACTTCGTACGGCGAACGGAACTACCGCCAGTTACCGCTTTCTGTTTGAATAGCCTCCCATCTGGCAGAATCTGACCCATGGCACGCATCCCGGAAAATTTCGTACAGGACCTGTTAGCCCGCACCGACCTGGTGGAGCTGATCGACTCCCGCGTGCCCCTGAAAAAAACCGGCCGCAACTACAGCGCCTGCTGCCCCTTCCATCAGGAAAAGACCCCGTCGTTCACGGTCGCCCCGGACAAGCAGTTCTACTACTGCTTTGGCTGCGGCGCTTCCGGCAATGCGGTGGGCTTCCTGATGGAATACGAACATCAGAGCTTCCCGGAAGCAGTGAAACAGCTTGCTGGCCGCGCCGGCATGGAAGTGCCGGAAAGCCGCCCGGAAACCCCCGCCGACCGTCAGAAAAAAGACCGCCTGCAATCCCTTTACGACCTGCTCAGCCGGGCTGAAAAGTTTTATTGCCAGCAACTGCGCCAGGCGCCGGAAAAGCAGAAAGCGGTCACCTATCTGAAGGGGCGGGGACTCAGCGGGGAAATCGCCAAACGCTTCGGGGTCGGCTTTGCGCCACCGGGTTACGACAATCTGATTGGCGGTTTGTCGCTCACCGAAGCCGGTCTGGAGCAGGCCCTGACCGCCGGTTTGCTGGTGCGCCGGGACGACACCGGGCGCACCTATGACAAGTTTCGCGACCGCATTATCTTTCCGATCCGTGACTCCCGTGGGCGCACCATCGGCTTTGGTGGACGGGTACTCGGCGACGGCAAACCCAAATACCTGAACAGCCCGGAAACCCCGGTCTTTCACAAGGGCCAGGAGCTCTACGGTCTGTGGGAATGGCGTCAGAGCCGCGATCGCAGCGACCGGCTCTACGTGGTGGAAGGCTACATGGACGTGATCGCCCTGGCCCAGCACGGAGTGCCCAATGTGGTCGCCACCCTGGGCACTTCCACCAGCGAAGATCACGCCCGCAAGCTGTTCCGCCAGGTCAACGAAGTCGTGCTCTGCTTTGACGGCGACAAGGCCGGGGTCAGTGCCGCCTGGCGCGCCCTGGAATCCCTGCTGCCGGCACTGGACGACGGCAAACAGGTGCGCTTCCTGTTCCTGCCGGACGGCGAGGACCCGGATACTCTGGTCCGACAACAGGGCCCGGAAGCCCTGCGGGCGCTCACGGATAAGGCCGACGCGCTCTCCACCTACCTGTTCCGGCATTTGTCCGAAGGCCTGGATCTGGCCACGGTGGACGGTCGCGCCCGTCTGGCCCGACTGGCCCTGCCCTACCTGGACAAGCCCGCCGGACCGGTCTACCGGGCACTGCTTACCCAGGAACTGTCGCAGCTGACTCGTCTGGACAAGGAGTCGCTGACGCAATTGAAGCCGGCCCCCAAAACGGGGCCTGCTCCAGCCCCGCGCCCAAGGCCCGAGCCGGCACCGCATGACGACTTCATGCCCATGGATGGCGGTGAATCGATGCCGCCACCGGACGACTACTACCCGGCAGATAACCACTACTCGCCACGACCTCCCAGCCGCCCCGCCCGCTACCAGGATGGCAGCCGCAAGGGCCCCATGACCCTGCCGGAACGGCTGGTATTGGTACTGCTGGATTACCCGGAGCTGGTGGAAGCGCACCCTCTTCCCGACGGTGTAGAGCTACTCCCCATGCCCCACATCGACCTGCTGATACAGGTGGCCGGCCTGTGCCGGCAGAATCATGGGCCCGCCGCCCTGCTGGGCGCCCTGATGGCACTGGAACAGGGCGAAACCCTGTCCCGTCTGCTCAAGGCCAGCCTCAAACCGCCCATGCAGAAAGAGATGGCCGCACGACTGTGGCAGGATGCTCTATCCCAGCTGGAAGTCGCCCGCCTGGAAGCCGCCCTTCACGAAATGGAGCAGGCCGGCATCCCCGACACCGCCCAGTGGCAGGAGCTGCACAGAGCCCTGGCCGAAGCTCGCCAGCACGCTCGCCAGCCTCTCAACTAGGAAAAACACATAAATATATGATTTTCTTAGAAAAACAAGCTGACAATAATTCAGCACCATCAGGCCGGTAGTCTTGCAATTACTGGCCGAGATCCCCATATACCGGTATAATACGCCGTTTTCCCACGCCACAATCCGCTAGTCAGCCACGGCAAGCTAGCACGACGTTACGGGCTTTATTGCATGACGACTCAAAAGCAGCAGCAACAATCCCAGCTGAAGCAGTTGATCGCGCTCGGCAAGGAACAGGGTTACCTGACCTACGCCGAAGTGAATGACCACTTGCCGGAGTCCATTACCGACACCGATCAGGTGGAAGACATCATTCAGATGATCAACGACATGGGCATCACCGTGGTGGAAAAAGCCGCCGATGCCGATCAGTTGATGATCGAGGAAAGTGCTGACAGCACCGACGAAGTTGCCGCCGAAGAAGCTGCCGCTGTTCTCGCCTCTGTAGAGAGCGAGCCCGGCCGCACCACCGACCCGGTGCGCATGTACATGCGCGAAATGGGCACGGTGGAACTGCTGACCCGTGAAGGCGAAATTGAAATCGCCAAACGTATTGAGGAAGGCACACGGGAAGTCCTGCACGCCCTGGCTTTCTGGCCCGGCGCTGTGGACATGCTGATTACCGAATATGCCCGCGTGGAAAACGAGGAGCGCAAGCTCACCGACATTATCGCCGGTTACCTTGATCCCAATGATGACGGCGCCGCCGCCACCAATGCCAACAAGGAACCGACTTTCGCAGAAAAAGCCAAGAAAGCCGCTGAAGCGAAAGAGAAAGCCAAAGAGAACGGCGATGACGACGACGCTGACAAAAAAGACAGCGACGACGATGATGACGATGAAGATGAAGGCGGTCTGGATCCGGTACTGGCGGCAGAGCGTTTTGCCGAGCTGAAAAAACTGCACGAGAAAGCCGAACGCGCCCTCAAGCGCAACGGCCGTGATCATGCCAGCTCCGCCAAAGCCCTGGAAGCCCTGGCCGAGCACTTCACCCTGTTCAAGTTGGTCCCGCGCATCTATGACGAAATGCTGGTCGGCGCGCGCAACAACCTGGACCTGGTGCGCAAGTTCGAGCGTCAGATCATGACCTCCGCCATCCGCCGCGGCGGCATGGATCGTCGGGACTTCATCAAACTGTTCCCCGGCAATGAAACCAACATGGGCTGGGTCGATCAGCAACTGAAAACCAAAAAAGGCAAGACCATTGCCGACAAGCTGAGTGTCGTCAAAGAAGACATTCAGCGTGCGCAGCGCAAGATCACCACCGTCGAGGAAATCATTGGCCTGCCGGTAGGTGACATCAAGGAAATCAACCGCCGCATTTCCATCGGTGAAGCCAAGGCTCGCCGTGCCAAGAAGGAAATGGTGGAAGCCAACCTGCGTCTGGTAATTTCCATCGCCAAGAAATACACCAACCGCGGCCTGCAGTTCCTCGACCTGATTCAGGAAGGCAACATCGGCCTGATGAAAGCCGTGGACAAGTTCGAATACCGTCGCGGTTACAAGTTCTCCACCTATGCCACCTGGTGGATTCGCCAGGCCATTACCCGCTCTATCGCCGACCAGGCGCGCACCATCCGGATTCCGGTGCACATGATAGAGACGATCAACAAGATCAACCGGGTACAGCGTCAGATGCTCCAGGAAATGGGCCGCGAACCGACTCCGGAAGAACTGGGCGTGCGCCTGGAAATGCCGGAAGACAAGGTCCGCAAGGTACTGAAGATCGCCAAAGAGCCGATCTCCATGGAAACCCCCATCGGTGACGATGAAGATTCCAGCCTCGGCGACTTTATCGAGGACGGCAACATGGAATCCCCGGTGGATTCCGCCACGTCCCTGGGCCTGGAAGAAGCCACCCGCGACGTGCTGGCCAACCTGACTGCTCGGGAAGCCAAGGTCCTGCGTATGCGTTTCGGTATCGACATGAACACTGACCACACCCTTGAGGAAGTGGGCAAGCAGTTCGATGTCACCCGGGAGCGTATCCGTCAGATAGAGGCCAAGGCGCTGCGCAAATTGCGTCACCCCAGCCGCAGCGAACACCTGCGCAGCTTCCTGGATGGCGACCTTTAACGCTTGAAAAAAATTGCCGGCCCCCGAATAATCGGCGGCCGGCATTTTATTGTCCTTCCGTTTTTTTCGGGCCTATAGCTCAGCTGGTTAGAGCAGTCGACTCATAATCGATTGGTCCCAGGTTCAAGTCCTGGTGGGCCCACCATTCTCATACGCCAAACGCTTTGTTTTTTCCTTTTAAATCAGAAGGATAATTAAGCTGCGGCGACCATTCCCTCTCAGCCATTTAGCTTGGCACCAATCGATTTCTCTCAGAGGTACAATTTCGGTACAGTGGCCGAATGCAGCAGGGATCGATAAGGCTATGGCAACACTCGTCAAAACCCCGTCCGGCACATGGAAAGCCGTCATTCGCAAAACCGGGTTCCCCACGACCTCAAAGACCTTTCGCACCAAACGCGATGCGGAAGATTGGTCGCGTCGGACCGAAGATGAAATGGTGCGCGGCGTCTACATCCAACGCGCCCCGGCAGAACGAATGACCGTGGCGGACGCGCTCAAGCGTTACCTGGCAGAAGTCTCCCCAACCAAGCGCCCCGCTTCTGCAGCCTGTGACCTCCGGCACGCCAAACCACTAATCAAAGGCTTGGGCAAATATTCGCTCGCCGCCCTATCGCCAGAGATCATTGCCAAGTATCGCGATGAACGTCTCGCAGGTTTGGACCGCAAAGACGCCAAAGGCAATCCCGACCCCAAACCTCGCTCACCCAACACGGTAAGGCTCGACCTGGCGTTGCTTGGTCATATGTTCAATACCGCTATCAGGGAATGGGGAATCGGCCTGCCGGCCAACCCCGTGCAAAATATTCGTCGCCCTGCCCCACCACCCGGACGTGAGCGCCGGCTAAGCCAGGCGGAAGAAGAGCGCCTGCTGACTGAAGTCGACAGCCACTCCAACCCCATGCTTGGCTGGATCGTACGGCTGGCCCTGGAAACTGGCATGCGCTCAGCGGAGATCACCACACTGCGGCGCAACCAGATCGACCTGAAACGGCGGATTGTGCGCCTGCTTGAGACCAAGAACACCGTACCGCGAACCGTACCACTCTCAAGCACAGCGACAGCAATACTGCAGGAGTCCCTGGACAACCCCATCCGCCCCATAGATACAGATCTAGTATTCTTTGGTGAACCAGGTAGGGACGGACAACGCAGACCCTATAACTTCAACAAACCCTGGCTAAAGGCGAAGGAAAGCGCCGGATTGAAAGAGCTACACTTCCATGACCTGCGCCATGAAGCAGTAAGCCGGCTAGTAGAAGGCGGGCTCAGCGATCAGCAAGTGGCCGCTATCAGCGGGCACAAGTCCATGCAGATGCTAAAAAGATATACTCACCTGAGAGCGGAAGATCTGGTTGATGAGCTGGATTTCATCGAAAGCCGCAGAAATATTCAGCGGAGCAAAAAGTAGAGATGCTTGCCTCTATCAGGAACCAACACGATGACGCTTAAGCGAAAAGCCGAGATATTAAAGCAAAGTCCAGGCCGCCCTTATAAAGCTGAACCTCGTTCTTCTTTGATCAGCTAGAGCGTAAAAAGAGCCCTGCGCAGACCATCACCGACTTGAATTCTCTGCCCTTCAGCTTTCTCACATTGATAAGCCAACTCTCTTTCATTACTGAAAGAGGGGCAATCACTTTGGCTTCCCCGCTCAGCTGAGTCTCCAACTCGCAAATAGTCTGAAATCCATTTCCTAATAGGTTCGCGCAAACCGAACTGCTCAATAGCAGCTACAGCACCTGGGAAAGCCATAGTACCGTTTAGGAGCAAGTGAAAGATTGATTTGTTCTTAGACGCCATCTCCCCCCATGCCCGGGTTACTCGAATAGCACCGACAAAACATTCAAAATCAGACGCGGATGATCTTTCTTTCCCTAATCGATACATAGCCCTGAAATCAGAAATTTTTGCTAGGTCGCCATCATCAAAGAAAAACTCACTCAACATATCGGACGGCCACCGAGCACCAGGCATAAGCTGATTAGCCAAAGAAATATCTTTTGAGCTAATAGCGCCCCACAAAGCATCCCAAAGTGGGACCTGCAAAGGCCCTACTTCATAAACAGACTTGGCGTAGAAAAACTCCTCGGAACGAGAGTTCAAAAAATCCCTACGGGGCGGGACTTCACCTTTCCGGTACCGATATATTGTTCTCGGATCAACATCACTGAATGGAAGCCAATTGATCATCTCAACAGGCCTACGCCCATTAGCCAAGGCGTGATACCAGGCGATGGTTTTCATTCTATCTGCATCGCTCCTGGAAGGCCGCCCCACCCTCTTCTCTCTTTCAAAATCAATTGACACGTAATCCATATTTTTTGCGTCTTTGTGCATTTCCTCTCCCTGGTTTTAATGGTGCCTAGATAAGCCAAGAGAAATTATCACGTTTTTGGCGAAACAACCAAGGGGCCAAATATGACCACAGAAGAGCAGCTTTTAAAACGTTACGGACCACTGCTATCACTTACCGACTTATCAGATCTGCTAAAGCGAAGCCCTGACGGACTAAGAATTTCGTTACGCAGTCAATCAGAATTTGCCAACAAATGGAACTCCGCAAAAAGGAAGGTTGGTCGCCGCGTTTACTTTAAAGCTAGCGATGTTGCAGAGCTTATTGACGAATCATGAACACAGGGAAAAACCAGTCAAAGCCCAAAAAAAGTGGGGGAAAGAGATACGACATACAAAGGGAAATTCAGCAGCTAGTATCCATCCAAGAGAAAAGCGCTCAGGAGGCTGGTGAGTTGTGCTTCACCTCCAGGCTGCTTATCCAAGCCACAATCCCTCATAGCGAACCTAAGTCGAACGAATGGGTACGCACCAATGGAAACCTAACTCTCACCATGCTTGCCCCGTCATCGGTAGGCCTGCCCTTTGGATGGTATGCCCGCTTGATCTTGATCTGGATTACCACTCAGGCATCCAGGAACAAATCTCGGCTGGATAGGGGGTATATCAGCGAAGAGGAGGCCCGTACGCTTGATCTAGGCCCTTCCTTGCGCCGATTCATGTTAAGTCTGGGGCTGAAAGTATCAGGAGGTGAAAACGGGTCGATAAACCCTTTTCGTGAACAGATGAATCGGTTGTTCAAAACCACCATCAGCGTAACTTACATAGAGTGCAGCGAAGACACCGAGTATATGGTAGAGAGAGATACAGGGGGGCGAGTATCCAACGAATCATGTATTTGGTGGAGCATGAAAAATAAGCCAGAGCATGACCTGTCATTTAATTCATGGGTCGAATTGTCGCCCAAGTTCTTTGATATGGTTACAAAAAAACCGGTGCCACTTGATATGCGGCTTATTCGCTTTATTAAACGCTCTCCTATGGGGCTAGATATATATTTCTGGGCCACCCATCGGGTTAGTTACCTGAAACGGGAAACCTGCATTCACTGGCCCGATTTGAAGGCCCAGTTTGGAACAGGCTACCCAGACACAACCCGAGGCCTGCAAGATTTTAAAAGTAACTTTCGGGAAGGGTTAACCAAAGTTAAGACCATCTGGCCGGGACTGGACGCCACACCAACAAAAAAGGGATTGCTGTTGAAACCCTGCGCCCCGCAGGTGAGCCGCAAGCAGCTATCTCTCCGGGGATAAGAAGCGCGCGTGTAGATAACCCTGTGGACACGAAAAGTTATACACGCATGTTTACTCTCATTTTTGGGCGGACAGCTGCGCATGTTTACTCTCATCATGCGCATATTCACTCTCATTTATGCGCATGTTCACTCTCACCCATCCCCCCTGAGTCCAGTAACTGTGCAGGTTTCAGCGGTTGCCCTGTACTTGCCTGTACGTCTTTCCTATATAAAAAGATCTTACCTGTAGTGGTACGGCTGAAAATGTGGACAACCCGTCAACGCATAAATCAAAACGAGCCTCCACACCAGCTTCTGCCATTCGCACGTAAGTGCTTTCCGGAAGACTAGTAATCACAAAAGCTGCCAGGGTGACTAACGTTCAGCGTGCTTGAAAGACAGCCAAGGGAATCCCGAAAATGCTCCAATCTTGGCGTCAGACTGTCAGCGCAGCTGACACATTCCCATCTTTAGCGGCTAAAATGAGTGCTCCCAAGTACCACTGTAGCGGAGGGAAAAATGAGCGACAGACCACCACTCCACTCTGATCTTGGGCCAAGGCGGCTCACCGAGCAGGAAATCGAAGCACGTCGAGAAGAAACAAAACACGACCTCAAAAGGATGCAAGAAAGGCTGCGGCTTCGGAAAGCCAAAAAAGACAAATAGCCCTTCTAACATAAATACAGAGCGATACTGATCGCACGAGGATCCTTTAGCGGCTAAAGGTTTTTTGAACACTGGACGAAAGGAACAAGACATGACGTCAAATTCAGCATCAGGATCAGATCAAGGCCCCAGAAAACTGACACAAGAAGAAATTAAAGATCTGCGACGAGAGATGCAAAGGGACGGGCTTTGGGCCAAGAACAAGCTGCGAAAACAGCGTGAAAGAAGAGCCAAACTCAAATAATCCTACAAGGATGACCTCGCCAGAAACGCTGCCACAACGCTTTTACTCTGCTTCCAGACCACTATTTTTACTCCTCCAAATGCTTTTATAGCGATTTTCAGCATCATTAATTACGCCCACTTTCGCCAAATTACTAAGACAATAAAAAATCTCTTATTTTGGCTTTAAAAAAGCAAATAAAAAGCGATACGATCGCACTGCAAATCGTTTTAAAAGTGTTTTTTATTAGGGCAGGACAGGTGAAGTAGGCCCACCGGGACAAGCCCGGCGAACCACTTCACAATCCTTATTCGCACAAGTGCTCAACGGGTCCTGCTCTGCGAGGCAAAGGCTACCGCCGAAAGAGATAATGATGACTGGATCGCCAACTCGAAAAGGCACCACACCCATTAAGGTATGGGTGTTGCCTGATGAAAAAGGTGACATTGTGAATAAAGCAAAGTCCGCGGGCCTTAGCGCTTCCGCCTATTTACGAAATGTCGGAATGGGTGCGCCAGTAACAGGCATAGCTGACAAGGAAGCAGTAATGGAGCTGGTGAAGATCAATGCCGATTTAGGCCGAATTGGCGGCTTGCTGAAAATGTGGCTCACCAATGACGAGAAGCTGGAACTTGAGGGGCACAGCTCAGCCAGACTCGAAAGCGTCATTCTGGCTGCTCTTAGGGATACGAAAGCCATTCAGGCCCTGCTCTACCAAAAAGCCTCCGCGCTAAAATTTTAGCGGCTAAAGTTCTCATGATCAGCAAACGGGTCACCATGAACCACGGCGGCAAGAGCAGCTTCAGCAGGCTGACCAACTATTTGCTCAATTCCCAGGGCAAGGAATTCAGGGTCGGTTCCATCTCGATCACTAACTGCCGCTCAGAAACCCCGGAGTGGGCTGCCCTGGAGATTGAGACCACTCAGAGCCTCAACCAAAGAGCTACAGGCGATAAAACCTACCACCTGATTATTTCTTTTCCCGAGGGAGAGACACCAAAAACAGAGACCTTGAAGAGCATAGAAACCGATATGTGTAACGCACTGGGCTATGGCGAGCACCAGCGAATAAGCGTCGCCCACCAAGACACAGATAACTTCCATATCCACCTTGCGATCAACAAAATTCATCCTGTACGCCTGACCATGCATGAGCCATATCGCGACTACAGGATTCGGGATAACGTCTGCTTAGCGCTAGAGAAAAAGCATAGCCTGCAGCCAGATAATCACAAAAAGAAGCGCTCGCTGGCTGAGGGCCAGGCACAAGATATGGAGAACATGAGCGGTCGGGAAAGCCTGTTGAGCTGGGTTCGCAAGCACTGTGCGGAAGCGGTGAAGGAAGCAGAAACCTGGCAGCAGCTCCATGAAGCCATAGCGAAATACGATATAAAGCTAGTACCGCAAGGGGCAGGCCTGGTATTTAAATCGGGATCAGGGATAGCTCTGAAAGCCAGCACCGTCAGTCGTGATTTCTCAAAAGCAAAGCTTGAGAAAAGGCTTGGCGGCTACCGCGCCATTGAAGGACAAGCCCCGAAACCAGTGTTTGAGTATCGAGGCGAGCCGGTCCAGAGAGGCTCATATTCAGCAGAATTGTTCGCTGAATACAGTAAATCCAAATCGGAAGGGCGAGCCTTACAAAGCCAAGCCATCAAAGGAGCGATCAACAAAAGAGAAAAGTTAATTGCCACTGCCAGGCGTTCTGCCAACCTGAAGCGCCAGGCACTTAGAACTTTGGCCAGTGGGCGAACCGCAAAACGCCTAGTGTATATGAGGATCAACCGCTCACTTCAAAACGAGATCAACCGCATCCGTGAGGAATACGCTAGAGAGCGGAATAAAATCAAGAGTCGACACCTTCTTCCAAGCTGGAACGATTGGCTAAGAAATCAGGCAAAACAGGGTAACGATGAGGCACTGCAAGTGCTGAGATCACAGCGATCCAAGCCATCTCAGGGGAATAGTATCGGCCAACCTCAGCACAAAAAAGGCAACCAGACGTCAGGAATCCGAGCCGATGGGGTCACCAGGAAGGGCACCATTATTTACCAGATCCATGGGCAAGCTGTACGTGACGATGGCGAGAAATTGATATTACCGCCGCAGCCGAAGGAGGAGACGCTTATTGCGACGCTTTCTCTAGCCAAGACCAAGTATGGGAAGAACCTCGAGTTATCGGGTGACCCTGTATTCCGTTCTCTAATAGCAAAAATAGCAGGCAAAAATTCTATGGATGTAAATTTCACCGGCATACATTCACGAAAGGCCATGCTGAATTCCGATCCGAATAAGCGTCATAAAGCTAAACAAAAGCGAATAATCCTACGTTAAATTTTAGCGGCTAAAATTAACCCTTTCGCAATAACTCTAATATCGTGCATAACCTCAAAGAAATATCACCACTATCTCTGATAGCATCCCGGCATCCTGATTAAAATCGGTGCAACCATGAATAAAACTTTTATTGCATCTCTTCTCATATTGCTCTCATTCAATTCTGCCAATGCTGGAATCGCCACCATCGACGTGACCAACATCATCCAGACCACGTTGTCCTCGATTGAAAATATGTCCCAGACGGCAAAGCAGATCGAGGAGTACCGGACTCAGTTGCTGCAGCTTGAGGATCAGATCAAGAACACCACGGGTGTGAATGACTATCTGTGGGATCAGACCGATTCCACGATCAACCAGCTTATCAATGCCACTGACGCCATTAAGGTGTATTCCCAGCAGGCCGGCAGCCTCGATGCCTGGCTGGACAAATTCGGTGGCGACCTGGGCGAGTACCGCAACATCAACTGCTTCGAGGAAGACGGTTGCCGGGGCACCTATGACGATCTGTACGCCGCCGGCACCAGCACCCAGAAAGCGGCCAACGATAAGGCCCTGGTGGGCGTTCAGATGCAGCAGGATCAGCTAGAGCAGGATGCCCAGCAGCTGCGTCAGCTACAGAACCAGGCGCAAAATCCGGCGGGCCGTTTGGCAGCCCTGGAATACGCCAATCAGTTTGCCAGTCAGCAGTCAGCCCAGCTTCTGCAGATTCGCTCCCTGATGGCGCAACAGAATCAAGCCCTGGTGGCCCGTATGCAGGCAAAAAACAGCCGGGAAGCACTGCAGAAAGCGAGTTCAGAAAACCTCAGAAAAGGCGAGTTCAAAGAAAGTAGCGGTGAAGGATTCACCGTCAAATGAAGCCGTAAGAAAAAACAACATGAAGGAGCAACAATGAAATCAGTCAAAATCCCACCTCTTGTGGCAACAGCCTCTTTGGC
>Ga0315336_1001807_pt1 | contig 37567 bp, 33 predicted proteins | sample ASW5metaG_FD_204512 | JGI IMG/M metagenome (GOLD analysis project Ga0315336, IMG submission 204512) | Ammonia-oxidizing marine archaeal communities from Monterey Bay, California, United States - ASW #5 | ecosystem: Environmental > Aquatic > Marine > Intertidal zone | place: USA: California... | reverse complement strand
AAATTTATGTAAACAGTTTCTAACTCCCCATCTTGACAAAGGATAGAAAGCTTATTTCTGATATCACCATAAACGATTCGTATGTTTTTCAATTGAAGGTTTTTTATACGGGTTATTATTTTTCTTATGCCCTTATGATAAAAATCTATTCCAATAAAATTACTGTCAGGTTCTTTGGCTGCCATTTCAATCAAAAAGTTACCCATCCCAAATCCAATTTCTAGCTTTAGGGAATTCGAATTTCCAAACTGGGCCTGCCAATCTGGTCTTTCATCAATGTCTAAGAAATAGGGATCTTGTTCTATTATTTGTGCAAATGATATTAGTGGTTTTCCCATTAGCCTAAAACTGAATCCTCGTCACTTGGATAATCATGAATGGTTCTCACCTTTAAAACTTCAAACTCCAATTTATTATCTGGGAGTGGAATGATTATAACATCTCCTTCTTGTTTGCCTACTAGAGCGCGACCCACGGGTGATGCTGCCGATAGTTTTCTCTCGTCAGGATTCACCTCTTCTGGAAACACCAGATGATATTGTATTTCTTCACCGGTGTTGAGATCGCGGAGATAAAGGGTACTTCCCAATCCGGATCGGTCATTTGGGATCTGATCTAGGTTTATTGAAGTGATGTCGCTGATTCTTTTTTGCAGAAGAGAAATTCTGGACTCCAAAAACATTTGCCTTTCTTTGGCGGCCTTAAATTCTGCATTTTCACTCAAATCGCCATGTTCTCGTGCAGTTTTTAAGGCTTTGGGTATTTCTACTTGTAATTCCTGTTGAGAATCTTTTAATTCCTGATCTAGTTTATCTAATATAGGAAGTCGCGCCATAGCGAGTTCAACTCCAAAAATAAAATTGTTTTTAAATATTACTTAGCGTTAGGTTTTTTGTAACAAGAACATTTTGCGTAGTTTTTAAAAGTCGCTAGGTATGAATACAAGTGCTGGGAGTTGATTGAAAAACCCGGTAAGCCAAACTATGAAAATTTCCTAAACCATTTAAACGCCTGTCCTTGCATGAAAAAGGTAATATATTTTAGGGGTTGAATCGCTTTGCGGTCAACAAAAATATATTTCTTTGTGTTTTAAGATCGAAATCCATCAGACAATTTATCAGACTGAGCTCCAAATCAGAAGATTTCAAAGGTTTTTATTAAGCATTTAAAAATATAAAATCTGTGTGATGCGTGGCTTAATAAGGTTAACTTTTGGATTTGTCTTTTTGCTTGTCCCGCCAGAGAATGAGCCAGTGTTGAAGCAGTTTAATGGGTTGTGTGCCGCGAAATTTGCGTCGCTTAATTTTAGGAGTTGCATCGTACTGAAGTTTGGCAATGACGGTGGAGCCTACAGCCTCTTCGATAACTACTCCGCGTTGTGCATATTCAAGTTTTTTAGATCCGCAGATACCTCTAAAAGCCACAACCATTCGGCAGTCTAACGGTCGATCTTCATAAACCTGGCAGGCACCCTCATCGCTTAAAAAAGGGCAGGGTTGGTTGGTGACTAGGCGATGCCAATCGACCTGATCTAGGTTTTTCCCTGACTGGAGGACTTCGTCCACTTTTTTAATGGTTCTCTGCGATTTTTCGATTATTTCGTTTAGATTGATGCCTTTTTCCTCGGTGGTTTTTACAATGCCATCCCATTCCATTTGTGTACAGGTAACTCCTGTATGGCAACAATGATCACATCCACGATGACACTGTAAAGGTGGAACTTCCTCATGATAGACTTTTTCTAAATGTTTCCAGAACATTCTTAGCGGGGAGGTTTTTTCTAGCTTAGCTTGGTTTTTAGAAAACTCAACCAAGGTTTCATAGGTTTGCTGGATTTGATGTTCGGGAAATTTTTGTTGTAGGAATTTACCAAGTTCATCGGTATGAGTCATACCATAGATGAATATTCCATTTTGATCTGTTTGTAAGGACATTTAATTCAATAGATAAAATAGACTGGTTCTATTGAGTTGGAGAACCAGCGCCGCCATCTTTTGTTTTGGCGACGTACTTCATTTGTAGCTCGTAGATCAACTGCTCCAGTAGTTTGTTTTCTTCTGTGTTGAGATTGCCTTGTGTTTTTTCTCTCAGCATTGTAAGCATATCGATGGTTTGATGAACGGCTGGAAGGTTGGTCTCGGTTTTACCTGTTTCCGGATCGGCGATGTCGCCTAAATGATAAAATGCAGAAGAAGTCAGCGACATTATAAATGTTGAGAAATCAAGTTGAAAAGGTTGCTGGTGCTGATGATCGGCTCCTGCCCCGGCGGTTTCAGTGCTATCTTGTGTGTCGTGGGTCTCTGCTTCCTCTTCAGACAACTGCGAAGAACGGTTGTCCTTAATTACGAATCCTTCTCCCTCAGCTTTATCGTCGTCACCCATAATCCACCTTCTAAAAAAGATTTTTAAGAATCTTCCTCATTCCTCATTGTTAAAACCGGAACGGATAAGCCTGATACAATCATAATGAGGTTCGTTGGGCTTGTCTATTAAAAAAATATTTCAATGTCTGCTGTTTGTTTGAGCTTCTCAATATAACTGGATACATTCTTTTTGGCTTCTTCAAGGAATAAATATTTTTGAATTTCCGATTTCATTTCAGTGAATGGTGCCATTTCTGAAGGTCTTTTTTCGATGAGTTGTATTACATGAAATCCAAACCGTGTTTTTATTTTTCCTGATGTTTCCCCGGGATTTAATTTTTCTACGGCTTCATCGAAGCTGGTTTCGAAGATCCCTTTGTAAATAAAATCTAGGTCTCCTCCAGTTTCTCGAGACGATTCATCATCGGACAGGTTCTTTGCCAGTTCTACAAAATTAGCCCCTTTTTTTAACTCCCCAATTACCTTGTCTATTTTTTCCTCCGCTATACGTGTAAAATATTCTTTATTTTTTTTCAATTCTTTAATGGTTTGATTTCGTAACGCCTCGGGTGGAAAATATGCGGCTAGGATGTGGCGCGTGTGATATGCCTCTGGGCGTTGAAACCTGGACTTATTGTCTTCGTAGTATTTTTTGACTTCATTGTCAGAGATATTAATCTTTCCTGTGATCTCCGCGTTGAGCAACTGCCGGGCGTTAATGTCAATCTGCATTGATTTTTTAATCTCTTCAAGATTAATATTCCGAGATTTTAAGGCATTATTGAACTCTTCTTCTGAAGCGTAGCCGGCACGAAGTAATTTTAATTCCTTTTCAATCAATTCGTGGTCGATTTTTAAATTTTCTTTTTCCCCCTGTTGATTTACTAGTTCGCGGACAACCTCTTTTTTGATCAAGTCTTTTACGATGCTGTTTTTTTCTTTCACAGTAAGTGGACGTTTGGCCTTCTTAAGGGCTAACTTTATAATTTGACTTAGTCGAAACTCAATGTATTTAGATTCGATATCAACACCGTTTACACGAGCAACAAGTTTAGGGATTTCAATTTTGAGTTTTGGGTTCGGGCGTGTTTGAGCCTGAATTATTCCAGGGAGCACAGAGGAGAAAATTAAACTAAAAGTTGTTAGGGTAAAAATAAAACGTATCTTCATAGGTCTACTTATTTAAACTTTATTAATTAGATTGAAGCGAGGATATCATTCATGAAATTGAGTTGCAATAGCCCAAATTGACTGTTTTAAAAGGGTGTGGGAGAATTTAGAGCTCTATGAATTCAAAAACTTTACCATTCCAAATAAATTTAGTTGCCTACGGCTGTCTGTTTGCTTCTGGTATGGCGACTTTGGTTTACGAACTGACCTGGTTTCGTTACCTGACTCTTATCTTTGGCGCGAGCTTATATGCTTTGAGTGCGGTTTTGTGTGCCTTTATGTTGGGCTTAGCAGGTGGTGCCTGGTTAATGGGAGAAGTCCTTGCAAGGGGAGGCGTGTCAAAACGGTTGATCCTTTTGTATGGCTTTTTTGAAGGGTTAATCGGCTTATATGCTTTGTCATTTCCATTGGGACTGGAGGTGTTGGAAAAAATTTATCCTCTAATATTGCCTGTAGACGGACAAGCTGGACTTGGGCTTCATGCCATGGAATTCATACTGGGTACTCTTTTGATGCTTCCTGCAACCTTATTAATGGGGGCTACCCTACCTTTGGTGGGGTGCTGGGCAGTTGGAAATGAAAAGGACCAGATTTTGTCAAGACTATCGTGTTTGTATGGGTGGAATACCATGGGTGCTGTTTTTGGCTGCCTTTTTACCCAATTTTTTGCAATTCAATACTGGGGAGTTCAGGGAGCTATTCGGGTTGGTGTTTTATTAAATATTTTGGTGTTTCTGGTTTGTTTTGCATATGGAAGAATTTTTATTAAAGGAGAAATTCAGTATCCTTCGAATATAGAAAAGAAAACTAAAAATTTATCCGACCAAGACAGGCCCACACAAGGGATAACATTTTTAATTTTTGTGATGTTTTCCTATTCCGGGATGGCGTCTCTTTCTAGTGAGATTCTATGGACGCGAATCCTTATTTTCCCAATGGGGACAACCCTTTATTCTTTCGCCTTGATTCTTGCTACATTTTTATCGGGGATCGCCCTTGGAAGTTTGGTTTCAAAGAAATTTCTAGGCGAATCTAACTGGGTGCTTAAATTTATTTTGATTGAAATTGTCATTGGCCTGGTCTGTATTGGAGTTCTTCCGTTACTTGAAAACTTGACAGAATGGACTTCGTTAGCGGACCGGTTTTTTTATAGTCTAGAAAATTCCCCTGAAAAAACCCTCTTTGTAAGATTTCTTTTCGCTTTTGGTTTGATGTTTATTCCAACCTTTGGTTTCGGATTGCTCTTCCCTCTTGCCAATCAAATTTATTCATTAAATTTAAAAGCAGTCAGTAAAGCTCTTGGCAATACCTACTCCATTAATACATTGGGTGCAGTAGTTGGGACGATTCTCACTCCGTTTGTGTTTATACCTTTATTTGGAATTCGGCTGTCTATTTATCTTATTTATTCAGTGATGATTTTATTTGGGGTTTTTGTTTTAGCTAAATTTAGAAACCAGAGCCTTTTTTTAAAATCAGCTTCGTTAGGTGCTACTTTTGTATTGTTAATTTTTGGGAAAACTGTTTTTGTGCCCGATGTCAAAACTGAAAAATCAGGAGTGCATAATCTTGCTCGATTGGAAATAAACGTTCCTGAGGAGAGAATACGACTCCTTGATTATAAGGAAGGAGAATTTTCCACGATTAGTGTGGTGGAAGACAAAGAATCCGGTGCGCGAACGATTTATCTGGATGGGTTTAGTACCGCTACCGTTTCCCGGTCTTTTTCGGGTAGTACCTATATGCAGGCTATGGGTTTTGTTCCTATGACTCTTCATCCTTCCCCAAAAAATGTTTTGGTCATTGGCTTTGGTACTGGCAATACCTTGGGTATAGTTTCTCTCTTCCCGAATGCAAACGTTCACGGCGTAGAAATCGATAAGAATATTTTAAAATTTTCTAAATGGTTTTCTAATTGGAATCATGATGTTTTGCAGCGGCCCAATACGCAAATTTTTGTTCAGGATGGACGAGCCTTTTTGCGATGGTCAAATACGCGTTATGATGTAATCATCATGGAGCCGATGTCGCCACTGCAGGCAGGTGTTGTTAATCTGTATTCCAAAGAGTTTTATGATCTGGCTTTGAACCATTTGAAAGAGGATGGAATCCTAGTTCAATGGCTTCCTTTACACCTTGTGGGACGGGAGGATGCCCGCTTAATTACTCGTACATTCAAAAATGTGTTCCCGGAATTTTCAGTCTGGAACAGTTTTTTAACCCGTATTGTGCTTTTAGTCGGATCGCGTGAAAAGGTGGTTATCGATAAAAACCTCTTTGATAAAAGGATGAAAAATCTTGAGCTTAAAAAGGTAGCTGAAGAAATGAAAGTTGTATCATTTTTGGACTTTGCTGATTTCTTCCTTAGCGATGGCGATCACCTATCTGGTTTTCTAGAAAGCGCGGGAGAGATTACCGATGACAATCCACTGCTGGAGTTCTCTCACGGGTCTCTATTGCCTCCAATGAAATGGGAAACGGATGAAAGCTTTTTGAATATATTGCGACACAGGATAAATCAAAAACCCCCTGTAGAAGGATTAACTCCGCAAGAACAAGATGCGTTTGACCGGGGTTTTAAATTAAGAACAGCGCAAAGATTGGGTGTGTTTTCGCGCCGCTATCAGGGGCCTGGAGTAGAAGCTTTTTCTAGCCGTAATTATTTTTCAGGATTAGACGCCATGAGCACATATTTTGATTCCTATCAGAAGCCATCAGTTCATTTGAATGGTGCAAAGTGGCAAAAATGAAAGTTCTTTGGAAACGCAGGGGAGGGGTAAAGTTCTCATACCAACGCAGTAACCGTTACCTGTAACTAAGATTTTTTAGTAAGGGCTTAATAAGCGAGTTAAGGCCTTACCCTATAGAACAGCCGACCGTTCCCTGGTCGGCTGTTTTTTTTGTCCTGCTTTTTGATTTTTGTGGTTTGTCCTTAATTTCTTCGGGGTTATTTGTTACTCTTATCTTTCCTTTTATATTAGAATTCTTAAAATTTTAGGGTTTTGAATATGTCCGTTCCAATTAAAGTTCGCTTTGCTCCTAGTCCTACTGGTTTTTTACATATAGGAGGGGTGAGGACTGCATTGTTCAACTGGCTCTTTGCCAGGAACCATGGAGGTAAATTTATTTTGCGAATTGAAGACACGGACCTTTCCCGATCAACAGAAGAGTCTATTCAGGAAATTCTTGAGTCAATGCGCTGGCTGGGATTGGATTGGGATGAAGGTCCCTTCAGACAAACCGAGCGACAGGAAATTTATTCGCAAAAAGTGGAGCAATTGCTTGCAGCAGGGAAAGCCTATTCTTGTTATTGTACCCCTGAAGAACTGGACCGGAAACGCAGCGAAGCCCAGAAAGCTGGGTTAAAACCCAAATACGACGGTACCTGTCGTAACCTTTCGGATGCTCCCAAGGGAGCTCCTTCAGTCATCCGCTTCAAAGCACCGCTGGAAGGATCAGTGGTAGTGGAAGACCTGCTGCGCGGGCAAGTGGTTTTTGATATTACTGAGTTGGATGATTTGATCATCCAACGCACCGATGGAACTCCCACCTACAATTTTGTGGTGGTGGTTGACGATTCTGAAATGGGCATCACCCATGTTGTTCGGGGCGATGATCATTTATCGAACACTCCGCGCCAATGTTTATTGTACGATGCATTGGATTATGCGCGACCGCAGTTTTCCCATATATCCATGATTCTGGGACAGGATAAGGCACGTCTCAGCAAGCGTCATGGTGCTACCTCTGCGTTGGCCTACCGTGACATGGGTTATTTGCCCGATGCGATGATCAATTACTTGGCTCGGTTAGGTTGGTCGCATGGGGATCAGGAAATTTTTTCGCGTAAAGAATTGATCGAGTATTTTTCATTTGATTCTGTAAATACATCCGCAGCAATTTTCGATGCCGACAAACTTTCGTGGGTCAATGAACAATACATCCAGTCGACTCCACCGGAGGAGTTGGCTCAACGCCTGGAGCCACATCTGGTAACTACGGGGGTTTTAACAAAAGATCATGGGCTCAATATGCAGGAAATTGCGAAAGTGATTCCTTGTTTGAAAGGCAGGGCAAAGACACTTATAGAAATGGCTGAGAAATCTGCTTTCTTTTTTAAAAAGCAAGTAGAGTTTGATGAAAAAGCCCGAAGTAAATTCTTAACAGATGAAGTAAAGCCTCTGCTGGAAAAAGTGATTATTGGACTTTCTGCGTTGGATGATTTTTCTAGCGATACAATTGAATCGTTATTCAAAAAAACTGTTGAAGAAGAGAGTTTGAAACTTGGTAAGCTAGCCCAACCAGTTCGAGTAGCTTTGACAGGAACCACGGTAAGCCCGGGTATTTACGATGTTATTTTACTCCTTGGAAAAGAGCAAACTCTTAAGCGTTTGAGAGATGTTATTTGAGTAATTAGGCGGATCAGTTTTTCTTTTCTACCATTTCTCCAATATCTCTGACCTTTACATTTAGATTCTTTGCTTTCACAGCATCTTCTAGCATGAGAACGCAATAAGGGCATGATACGGCAATGGTATTCGGTTCATTGACCATAAGCTCGTCAAGCCTATGGTGGCTCATGCGTGTTCCAGTGTTTTCCTCAACTAAAAAACGAGCGCCGCCAGCGCCACAACAGGTACCAGTTTCTCGGTTTTGTTCGATTTCTTTTATCGAGTTTGTTTTTAGTGTTTCTCGAGGCGCGTCATAAATTCCATTGTGTCTACCCAGGTAACAGGAGTCGTGGAAAACGATTTTTTCTTCTTCACTTGATTTTGAGATAACTTTACCATCCTGTATTAATTTTTGTAAAAGCTCTGAATGATGAATCACCTCAAGTTGGGAGCCGAATTCTGGGTATTCGTTTTTTAATGAGTTGAAGCAATGTGGACAGTGAGTGACCACCTTTCGCACACCTTTTTCTTTGAAGGTTTGTGCATTCTTGGATGCCAGCATATCATATAGATATTCGTTCCCTGCACGGCGAGCTGGATCCCCAGTGCAGCCTTCGTCATTCCCCAGTATGGAAAAATCGACACCCGCATCTCTTAATGTTTGTACAACCGCTTCTGTTATTTTTTTGCCACGTGTATCGAACGATCCGTTGCAACCTACAAAATAAAGATATTCTGTGGGTTGGGTTTTGTCCCAAATGGGAACACCTAAATCTTTTGCCCAGTTCGATCGCGAGTCGTTTGGAAACCCCCAAGGATTTGATTGGGTCTCTAGCGATTTGAATGCGGGTATAAATTCTTTTGGATAGCGATCTTCGGTCAATACCAATCCTTGTCGAAGTCCGACAATTTTATCAACGTATTCAATCATTACAGGACAGGCCGATTCGCAGGCGCCGCAAGTGGTACAGGACCAAATAGTTTCGTCTTCGATTGTTTCTCCGAGAAGGGGAATATCGGAATTGGGAGGACTGTTAAGGCGATCACGCAGATCAACGGTTAATTGCTGGGGGGATAGGGGCTTGTCCGTTATCCAGGCAGGACAAACCCTATCGCAACGTCCACATTGTGTACAGGTGTGGAGATCGAGCATTTGTTTCCAGTTGAAGTCTTCTATCTTGGTTACCCCGAATGTTTCTGCTTTTTCAAAATCGATTCGGTTTAAATCATGACCGGAATTCAGTTTTGAAAAAAATACATTTGGGATTGATGTCAAAATATGAAAATGTTTGCTGCGAGGCAAAAGGATTAAAAAGATAAGGATAGATGACACATGAGTCCAATAGGCCAGACTGTGTAGGTTCCTCAAAATATTGTTTGAAAGATTTTTAAAAACAAGTGCCAAAGTTAAACCGATGGGGCCGGAGTGGCCCTCGGGATGAAGGGCCAAGAAAGCAGAATCAAACATCATATCGCTGACCATTATGGCGAGTATCAAGGCCAAAATTAATAAGCCTTCTCCAGATAAAGTAAGCCGGCTGGGCTTTACCCAAAGTCTTCGGTAAAGAGCAAAAAAAACCGCTAAAGTAACTAAAAATATTGCTAAGTCTTTAACCCAGGCATAGGCCATAATAATCGGAGTATTCCCGGGAAATGAGAAGTCAGTTTCAGGGAAAAATCCAATGAAAAAGAATTCTGCCGCACGAAAAAGCAGAATCAGGAATCCCCAAAAAATTAAAGCGTGCATCCATCCGGCACTTTTATCCTGCATCAATTTGGTCTGGCCGAATGCTATTTTTAGGGTAATTTTGATTCTTTCAAGAATCCGGTCATTCCTTCCGGCTGCTTTAGCATTCAATAGAATTTTCAACTTAGGCCAAGCCGCTGCTGAAAATAGGATCAGAGTTAAAATGGACAGGGTCCCGAGTACCAGAGGCTGGATTTCTAATGATGTCCATTCCAATGCGTGATTCAGATTAGGGGCCATTCAACTATAGTATTTAGTGAGTAGGGTAGTTAGCTTATTGTTTTTATTCGATAATAACTATTTTATTCAAAGACAGGGTAATATATAATTAAAATCGAAAGAATGCTCTCATTTTTTAGGAGTTCAGGGTTTGTCAAATATTTCTCGATGTTTAACTTGGTTTTTGGCAGTTTTTATCTTGTGTGGTCCTATGATGGCTCGGAGTTTAGCGGTACCCTTAGAGAATGCGCTTGATGAAGGTCAGGCCAAAAATCATCTGGGAATGAATCGTCCTTGGGATGATGTCTCACCTGTCCATTATGGCCTAAATCCGCAGATTACAGGGGATATCAACGAACCGCATCCGTTGCCTGTTTATATTAGTCGTAAAACTTATAATCAACTATTAAATATTGAACCGGTGGATCAAGTTCAAAGTAGGATGTTTAATCGGAAGCTTTTTGAAAGCCTCCAGAGAATCGGTATTTTAGGATTTGAGAACAAAACCGTTGCTCCCTTTGAGGATAAAGATGCGGGGGAAGTGATTTCTAGGCAGGCCTACCAGGAGTTGAAGACGAATAAAAAATATTCAAACATTATTCCTCCACAGATGATGGAGGATGCACGTATCAAGATTGTTAAGACTATCAGAGACGATGCTACCTCCAAAAAGGGTCACTCTAATAGAAATGAGATGAGGGCTGAATTAGTTTCAATAGATACGGTTGATGCTGTTTTGGTGGGCGCGGTTTCAAAATATTCGAATAAGTATCGTGATAGGAGGGGCAATATCAAGAAAAGTATTGCTAGTGGACTGGAATTCTCTGCATTTCTGGTAGACCCGAAAACCCAGGAGGTCATCTGGGGTGCACGCTTTGTGGGAGGCCAAAAGCCAAGTTTACGAAGCTTCAGCCGTAATAATGGGATTTGGCGGAATAAAGAAGGTTTAAGCCGTGCTGCTGTGAAATATGTTTTGAAAGAATTTCGCAATAGGGACTAAAAAAAGGGACTGGAGAACTAGCTTATAATTTATCTTATGAATTCATCTTTTGATAAGTTGCCCGAAACTGAGGAAAATAAAAAACGCAAGTTATGGCGTAAACTTTTCCTGCTGAACTTATGCATTTCCTTTATATTGATAGGGTTATTCTGGTTGCCTTCTAAATTGGTGCAGTTACAACAATTCCTTGATTCGCCTAGTGTCGATGTGCCGGGTGAGGGGAAAATGGCAAAAAATGAAAAGAAAAAGGTGAAACCCTTACCGGTACAACCTAAAAACCTACTCAGTACCCGAATAGTCACGGTTAATGCCTCCTCTGAAAAAGAATATGTGTATTTCAATTTTTCAAATGGAAAGCCAGTAAAAATTCATGATTCTTCTTCACTAGAATGGGATCTTGCATTTCGAAGAAGCAAGATTATAACGAACGGAGGGGCGTCCAGTAAATTAGGGAAAGCGGGTTTGATAGATTTGGGGCCGTTGGGTTTCGATACGGTTACGGAAGTGCCTAAGGATAATTATGTCGTGGATGTCAGCACCAGAACCGACACGGAAAACCCCGTCATACTTAAACCTTATAGTTATAATTATCTAACACATAAACTAAAGGCCAAGAAAAACGTTTATGCTGCGCGTACAGCAGATAACAAGTTTGCCAAGTTTCAGCTGTTAGACTTTTATTGCGATAACAAGGAAGTAGGGTGTATAACAATCCAATTTGTGTACCAGAAAAGCGGTTCAAATAGTTTTTTGAAATCTTCCGGTGATTTTTCAACGGCATCGGCTGGGATCGCTCCGACTGTGGAATCAATGACTTCTACGTTTTGAGTTTATAAGAGTAGCTTAATTTCCTTCCCTAGACCCGTATTTTTTGATAGGTATAAAGCTTTCCTGTTGTACTAATTTTGTCAAGGGAAGAAGAATCAGGAACAAAAACATGATGATTTGGAGAAGATAAGAATGTCTACTTTAAAGGGACTATTGTTTAATCAATTTGCGGCAGAAGGACTTACATCACTGGTTGAGGAGATGCAGTCAAAATATACGGCTAAAAAGGGACGGCGGTTTAATTATAATAATGTTACCTATGAGGTAAGCCGCCCTACGCTAAGTGAGGGGACTATTGAATATGAAATAAGTTCAAAAATCCCTGAAAACGAAGTTAAGACGCCAAAACAGATGCAGGCTTTTTTTCAGCAGGTCAAAAAATTTGTTTCTAAGGGGAAATTCAAACCTGAATCTATGGAAATGGAAGATAAAGTGTGGGATGACAAAAATGATACAGAAAAGAAACGGGATTATGTAAAACTTCTTTATAAACTTCACTTAGATGACTTATTTGATGATGAACAGGTTGCAAAACGACATAAAAACATCCAAGAGGGTGGGAAGGATCCAGATGTTCCACATTCCGCGAGTGCTTTTACCAAAGCGGGTAACGTAGTTTTGGCTGACGTTAGAGATACCATGAAGAATATTGCTAGGGATAATATTAATAACCTAATTGATGCAAATAAAAAGATAAAAGAGGCAGTGAAAGGTTAATTTTTTATGGGAAATATTCGCTATTTTTTAGGTCGTACACTGCAACTAGTAGGATTGGCTACTATCTCCTTAGTGGTTTTCATGTTTTTTACCCAGATGAGTATGGAACCGCTTTTGATTTGGTCGCTTCTAGGAGCATCTGAGTTCTACGGCGGAACATGGCTTTTAGGTAAAGAAGGGCAGACCTGAAAGCTTGTTTCTCGTATTACTGATCAAACCTTCCTTTCGATTTATTTTTAAAGCATGCCTTATTGTGGATTTTTATGAAAGACCTTCTCGCTAACCCTGGTTTTTTAGCTCCTTCTGGAACGATTGGAGCGGATATCAGCTATCTATTAGCTGTTGTTTTTACTGTGCTATTCCTAATTGCCTGGGTAATGGCAAAAAAGTCCCAGGGTACTAGACACCATAAGTTGATTCTGGCTTCCATGGTGTCGATGATTATCTATTTTGTTGGCTATTATTATGCCCGATCTTTAGGTGTGTTATCTTTTGAAGGAAGGGAAGGGTTTGGTGGTCCTGATGATATTTACGAGAATATTTTCAAACCCGTTTTAATCACCCACCTAACTCTGGTTGTTCTTGGAATGATCCTTGCCTTTTATATGCTTTCTCAAGGGTTCCGAGCAAGTAAAAAGGTGGAGGGGGAATACCATCTAAAAAATGGGGAGTTAAAAGTTAGTCCGCATAAATTTAGAATCGTAATGTTTACGATTATGGGGTGCTGGATATTTATGCAGGTATTACTTTTGGCTACCCGTGAAAACCCTTTTGGGCCAAGCATCGCGTACGCGTTGATTTTTGCAACGGTAGCTCTAGTCGTCAGTTTAGAAAAATTGATTGAAAAACTATTGCCTGATGGGGCGAATCGGCACAGGGTGTTAGGTAGGGTTACTATGGTAATTTATGCGCTTATTTTGATAACCAGCACCGCTACCTATCTCATGCTTTATTATATATATCCGCTAAAATCCTGATTATCGTATTGTCGATAGTTCGTGAATGCTATAAAAACCGCATAAAAGCGTGAAATCTTTGAAATAAGGGTTTTGCTCTTGACACCCCTCAAATTACCTGATAAATTTCGCGGAATTATATGACTTCGAAGTACATAAGAAGGAGGTATAAGGCAGTCAGGGCGTTAACGCCTAGACCAATATAAACGATGGTATCAAAAATTTTTCCGTCTTTGCTGGCCATATAAACCTCTGGGGTAAAAAAATATTCTTTGTAAAAAAAGAGGTACACCCTATCATTCACTTTTAAAAGCTGTCAAGATTAAACTGGTATTAAATTTTTCCGGAGCAAACAATGGACTTAGAAAAAATTAAGGAAAAGGCTGGGCCCCTGATTTATATTGGAACCTGTATATTCTGTCTATGGTTCTTCTATTGGTTTGCATCCGTATGGCGTTAATTTATTAGATTGGTATACAGTCTTAATTTTATCTATAGGGGGAGTTTAACGAATTATGAATGATTTCGCCGCTGAAGAGAAGAAAAAGTTTGTCACTCCAAAGTCAATTATCTGGTTCTTAATTGCTATGGTATGTATGGCTGGGTATTACTTTTTAATTAATATCGGCCTGATGAAGGTTCAAGGACTCGACTTCTTTTATCTTTGGAGTAGTGGTAGTGGCGGTTGAGGTCACTAACTCCTAATACGAAAAAACTAAAAATGACAAGCTCTTTGGGCTTGTCATTTTTTTTTGCCTTTTTTAAAACATTTCAACCTATCAAGCCATGAAGGGTAAACCCACCTGTCGCATTTTACTTTTCCGCCATGGAGAAACCGCAAACTCGAAAGAAGTTTGTTTTAACGGCCACTATGATGTTGGACTCTCTGAAAAAGGGCAGCAACAATTTCAACATTGGGCGGAAATTTTAAAGCAAAAAAATATTAAGGCTATTTACTCCAGTGATTTGCAACGGACTCGTAAGAGCGCTCAAATTATAGGTAAAGAGCATGGCCTTGATCCTGTTGCCTATCCCGAATTGCGTGAGCTTTCATTTGGAACTTGGGAAGGAATGAGTGTCTCTGCGGTTGAATCTACTTATCCTGGACAAATAAAGGAGAGGATGAAAAGTGTCGCTACCTTTCAGGCAGATGGCGGTGAAACATATCCTCAACTTCAAGCCAGAGTGATCCTCAAGTATGAAGAAATCGTGGCCCGCCATGCCGATGATCAGATAGCCATGGTTTGTCATGGCGGAGTCAATCGAGTCATCCTCAGTCACTTACTAGGCATTCCCTTAGATAAAATTTTTCGTATTCACCAGGATTACGCTGCGCTCAATATTATTCAATATTATGATAATGAGCCGGTCGTCGAGCATATTGGCAATGCAGAGTTATTCTCCTCTCAGAAAGACGAAATAAAAATAACCATTCAGTAAAGAGGATTTCATTTGAGTATTCTCGTGCAAATAAAAAATGCAGATGTCTATGTAGGGGGGAACAAAATTTTAAAGTCCTTGAACTGGTCCATGAGTGAAGAAGAAAACTGGGCGGTTATAGGAAATAATGGTGCGGGTAAAACCACTTTTATGAAACTGATCTTTGGCGAACTCATTCCAGTTTATGGAGGGGAAGTTCGTTGGTTTGGAAATAAAGGAAGCATCCCTCTTTCAGAAGTTAGGAAAAAAATTGGCTATGTATCCGCAGAATATCAAAGTAACTATGACCGCCCAGCGCTCGGTTGGGAAGTGGTGGCCTCTGGTCATTTTTCTTCAATTGGTTTACACGGAGATGTGACTCAGAAACAAAAAAAAGTGGCCTTTGATTCCATGAGTTATCTCGGTATTGAATATTTAAGCTATGCTCCCTACCAGCAAATGTCTTATGGAGAAGCAAGAAGAGTTCTTCTAGCTCGGGCCATGGTGCATCGTGCTAGTTTAATGATTCTCGATGAGCCTTGTACGGGATTAGATATCCCCACGCGAGAAACTTTTCTTGAAACCATGGAAAAAATGTCGCGAAAAGGAACTCGAATGATCTATGTCACACATCGAATTGAAGAAATCATGCCTTGTTTCACCCATGTGCTTTACTTAAAAAACGGGAAGATTTTCAAGCAAGGTAGAAAAGAAGCGATGATGAACACAAAAACCCTTTCCAGGGCCCTGGATTGCTCCATCACGGTAGAGAAAAATTTCAACCGATATTATGCTGCGATCGGCTATAAAAAATAGATCAATATTCAGCCTGCTCTCCCAGTTACGATTTATGGTAAAATCTGGCTACTATCATTAAGGAAATTTGAGTATGCGAGTTGCAGTTTTACTGGCGTTGTTTGGTTGGGGAATTTTACCCTCTAATGCCTGGTCTTTGGATGCAGAACAATGGTTTGTTGAGGGCAATCGATTCAGCTCTGCAGGAAAATTTGAAGAAGCCGTCAGAGCATATCAAAAATCGATAGACCAGAATGCCATGGCGCCGGTAGCGCATTATAATTTAGGAATTGCCTATAAAAATTTGCGGCAATTGGATAAGGCGGCGGTTGTGCTGGAGAAAGCAGTGGGCCTGGCACCATCCAATTTAGATATTCGTCTTACTTTGGGAAATGTTTATAATATGCAGGAACGGTGGAAAGATGCCATTGGTCAACTTAATATAGTCGTTCACAGACAACGAAACGATGCTCAGGCGCACGGCAATCTAGGTTGGGCTTTTTATAATTATAAAGATGGGCCTCCCTTCAAACAGATGGTGATTCTAAACCTTTCCAAAGCAGTAGAATTATTTAGACAACAGAACCAATTGCAAGCAGCAGAGGCAACCCGTAAAACCCTTGAAGAAGCTAAAATAAAATTCGGCTATCCGGCGGCTATTCCATAAATAGAATGATCATTAATAGTAAGAGGAAGTAATGAGCACAAAAATTAAAGTCACAACAACCCGCAGTGTAGATACTCTAATTTTTGCTGTTAAGGACGCATTGCTCCCATATGGGAAAAGCATCCCCATTTCGCAACCAGGTGCAGCAAAACTTCACCCTGTTGCTGAAGCTCTGATGTCGGTACCAGGTGTAGACAGTGCGTGGATCATGGGCAACGAAATCATGGTCACCAAAAAAGTGAATGAAAGATGGGCGACAGTGAAATCCCGTGTCATCGAAGCCATTCGAAGCACTCTTTCAAAAACTTGAAGGATCCAATTTGTATTTAACGAGAGGCTGAAAAGTACTCTTTGAGTTGTATTTGTGTAAATTTAAAGACTTGAATGAAAACCAGTTCTAGATTTTAGACTATGCGTAAATTTAGTAAAATAGAAACCTAATTTTGCGGAGTCAAATGCCAATGGGCTTGTTGATCAATGCAGATTTTAAGAAAAAGCTGGATATAAAGCTATATCGTTTTGATCCGAACAAGAAGGATCCTAAATATCATGCGGAAATTTTTTCGGAAATGTTTATTCAGTTTCCTCAGTTTAAAGCACATGTCGCAGCGTACATCGAACGGAACTATTGTTTCGTGGTTAATGATGAAGATCATGCTAATCCCAGCACCCTCCTCACTACTCTACAGCCCGAAGAAGTTCGAAGGTTGAATGAGTGGATACTGATCCGCAATCAACCTGGGAAGTTAGCGCGCTAGCGAAAAGCAGAAATAGCAATAAACTATAGTAGGGCAGGCTATATTGTATTAGTTAATCAGTGTATTGGTTATAGTGTAAACTATTACTTCTAGCTATAGGCCAGTTAGCCTCCAATAGCATGCATGGCGCGTGTGGGGCGTTCGAAATCATCAAGATTGATCTTATGTCCTGGCTCTTTAACGAGAACTGCCTGTTTTAGAGTTTCGATGATAGTTTCATCGGTGGCACCTGATCGGATCAATTCTTTAAGGTTAGTTTCTTCTGTTGAAAATAGACAGGTTCTCAATTTGCCATCTGCAGTCATGCGAATACGATTGCAGTGGTCGCAGAAGGGATTACTGACTGCGGTAATTATACCTATTTTTCCTTTACCATCGGCGAAATTGTATTCACTTGCAGGTCCAATTTCCAGCGAGTTGTCTATGGGGACGAGTTCGTAATTATCCTTAATCATGTTTACGATTTCATGACCGAATAATACCTTGTCCCGTTCCCAGACCTTGTCCGAATCTAATGGCATAAATTCGATGAAACGTACTTCAAACCCATCGGAGCGGCCCATTTCGATTAGGCTCATTATTTCGGTTTCCGAGAAATTGCGTACTGCCACGGCATTAATTTTTATTGATTTAAAACCCACCTTCCGAGCAGTGTCCAGCCCATCAAGGACAGATTGAAGGCAGTCACGGCGATTGACATCCCGAAATTTTTCGGGATCGAGTGCATCAAGACTTACATTTAGCCTTTTTAACCCTGCGTCTTTGAGACTTTGCGCCTGATCTTTTAAAAAGTATGCGTTAGTGGTCATAGCTATATCGTCAATACCATCGACTTCATTTAGCATCTTAATAAGAACAGGCAAGCTTTTCCTCATTAACGGTTCACCTCCGGTCAGTCGAAGGCGATTGATCCCCATCCGGGAAACAATTTGAACTACTCTTTGGATTTCCTCAAAGGACAATAGGTTGCTTCTATCCATGAATTCGACATTGTCTGCCGGCATGCAATAGGTGCATCGAAAATTACAGCGATCTGTAACTGAAATACGCAGATTAACAATGGTTCTACCCATTCCGTCAATAAGCTTTGGTCGCGATGTTTCGGGTGTCGTAGTCATGTTTCAGCCTTTAGCCTGTCCTTCCCAAGATCAGGGGACCTTAATCCGTTTAAGTATATCTAAATTATAGCTTTTTTATTCTGCGAATGTATAGAATTTGTTTTAATTATCACATTTCCCAAAAATAGGTGGAAATCTGGGATTGTTGTTTTTCCTTAAAAATAGGCCTTTAATTAGGTCGGGGAAATTGATGCAAAAGATGGAAAATAAAGAACTTTCACAAGGCTAAAGCATCAAAAAATTGTAGCTGAGGTATAAATTGATATATAATTAAAAGACATCCAGCATCTAATCGATGAGGATATTTTTTGAGTGCAATTAATTATTAAAATATAAGGGCTTAACAAGTGACCGTTGCCGAAGATAAATTTTCCGCAAAGTTTGAAGAAATAGCTGCAAATATCAAACATCGAGGGGCTTATTATCAGGAAGATGCCTCAGAAAAAGGCATGGCTCTGATCGAAGCCAAATTTAAAGATACAAAACTTTACTGGTTGGCCGATGTGAAAGAAGATCGGATTTTCAGTGCACGGTTTTTTGCCTATGGTGGAAAAGTTTCTTTGGTTGTGGGAGAAACTCTTTGCTCCATGGTTGAGGGTCTTACGGTTGATGAAGCGTGTTCACTTTTGAAAACCGATATTGAAGTGAAACTTCGTGACAACCCCGATGTAGCTTCTGTGCCAGAATCAAAACTGAAAGCTTTTGAGACGGTTGAGGAACTGTTGAAATTAGTTAAAGATCAATATATATCCGCCAAGGGAGTGGCCCTCGCAAGTGCCTCCATCGATAAAGAAGATTTTAAATCTACAACCGAATTAAATCTGGTAGCCCAGGCATGGTTAGGATTGACGTTGGAAGAACAGAAAGAACAGATTGAGTTGGTTTTGGATGAGCATATTCGCCCGGCTCTTATGAACGATGGTGGTAATGTCCAAATATTAGATGTGACAGATGGTGAGAAGGTGCTGGTCCAGTATCAAGGGGCCTGTGGCAGTTGCGGGTCTTCTCTTGGTGCAACTTTATCTTTTATGGAATCCACCTTGCGTAAACATGTCTATAACGAAATTAACGTTGTGCCACAGGTATAACCTGGAGAAATATAATGAGCGATGAGCAAAATTCTGTCTCTGATTTATTAGAAGATAATCAATATAAGTATGGTTTTACGACTGATGTAGAGTCAGAAACCTTTGCCAAAGGTCTTAACGAAGAGGTTGTTCGTGCCATTTCCAAAAAGAAAAATGAGCCGGAGTTTATGCTCAATTTTCGTCTCAAGGCTTTTGCGAAATGGAAAACCATGAAAGAACCTGCATGGCCGAATGTGCATTATCCTCCCATCGACTTTCAGGATATTTCCTACTATTCTGCTCCCAAAAAAAAGAAGCAGTTGGCAAGTCTCGATGAAGTCGATCCGGAAGTGATGCGAACCTTTGAAAAATTAGGGATTCCATTAGACGAGCAGAAAAAGTTAGCTAACGTGGCGGTAGATGCTGTCTTTGACAGCGTCAGTGTTGCCACCACTCATAAAAAGAAACTCATGGAGCAGGGAATTATTTTCTGTCCCATTTCAGAAGCGCTTCAGGATTACCCCGAGTTGGTTGAAGAATATCTGGGCACTGTGGTTCCAGTGGGCGACAATTATTATGCAGCTCTAAACAGTGCCGTGTTCACAGATGGATCCTTTGTTTATATTCCGCCAGACACCATCAGCCCGATGGAAATCTCCACTTACTTTCGCATCAACACAGAAGAAACCGGACAATTTGAACGTACACTCATAATCTGTGCTGAAAATAGTTATGTGTCTTATCTGGAAGGGTGTACCGCTCCGCAATTTGATACCAATCAACTGCACGCAGCAGTTGTGGAGTTGGTGACCATGGACAATGCGGAAATTAAATACAGTACCGTGCAAAATTGGTACGCCGGCGATAAAGAAACTGGAAAAGGGGGCATCTATAACTTCGTTACGAAACGTGGGAAGTGTGCTGGCGAAAATTCCAAAATTTCGTGGACTCAGGTTGAAACAGGGTCAGCAATCACATGGAAATATCCTAGTTGTATTTTGCAGGGAGATAATTCCAGTGGCGAGTTTTATTCTGTTGCTTTAACCAACGGGTATATGCAGGCAGATACCGGAACTAAAATGATTCATATCGGTAAAAACACACGCTCCAGCATCATATCGAAAGGTATTTCGGCTGATCACTCCAGTAACAGTTACCGAGGTCAAGTAAAGGTTGGGAAAAATGCCACCAATGCAAGAAACTATAGTCAATGTGACAGTATGCTGGTAGGAGATAAAAGTAGTGCTCATACCTTCCCTTATATTGAGACGGCAAATAACTCGGTGCAGGTTGAACATGAAGCGGCGACTTCAAAAATAAGTGAGGATCAATTATTCTATTTCGAGTCGAGAGGAATATCCAGAGAAAATGCTATTGAAGCTGTCATTAGTGGGTTCTGCAAAGATGTTTTTAAGCAGCTGCCTATGGAGTTTGCTGTCGAGGCGCAGAAACTATTAACACTGAAACTGGAAGACAGTGTAGGCTAATCGGCACTTAGATTAGTAATGTGGTCCCTGTTTGAAGAGGATAGGTTATTTTTAAGAAGTTCCATGGTTGGCTTGCTTGATTGGTATAGACCCGCAGCCTACGGCGGTTCGCCGCCCCGCATAGCGGGTTTTTTTATTTGTTAATTTGAGGAATAGATTTAATGCTTGAAATTAAAGATTTGCATGTAGGGGTTGAAGGAAATGAAATCATAAAAGGAATTTCCCTTTCAATAAATAAGGGTGAAATACATGCCATCATGGGGCCGAACGGATCTGGGAAAAGCACCTTGGCTAAAATTCTCTCTGGACATCCGGCTTACGAGGCTACCGCTGGGAATATAACGTTCGAGGGTAAAGATCTTTTGGAAATGGATGCGGAAGACAGGTCGATTGCCGGTATCTTTATGGGGTTCCAATATCCGGTTGAGGTTCCAGGGGTCAATAATGCCGAGTTTCTTCGAATGGCCCACAATGCCCGGCGTGTCAATGCTGGAGAAGAAGAGATCGACCCTCTTGACTTCGATGAACTCCTTTCAGAAAAAATGAAAATACTTGGAATGGAGAAAAAGTATAAAGAAAGAAACCTCAATGATGGATTTTCTGGTGGAGAAAAAAAGAAAAATGAGATTCTTCAAATGGCTATCCTCGAACCCAAACTTTCTATTTTAGATGAGACAGATTCCGGATTGGATATTGATGCGCTTCGCATCGTTGCTGAAGGCGTAAATAAATTTCGTAATGAAAACAATGCACTTATTCTAATCACTCATTACCAGCGGTTACTAGATTATATTAAACCCGACTTTGTCCATGTGCTTAGTAAAGGGAAGATCATTAAGTCGGGAGATAAAGCGCTGGCTTTAGAACTTGAATCTCAGGGATACGACTGGGTGACTTCCTCAAATTAAGGCAAATATGTCCGATACACTCGCAGAACCAGCAGAAGAGATGGCTTTTCTTGATCTTCATAAAAAATTTATTGAAGCAAATAAGCCCAACTCTGCTTTGTTACCCCTTCATGAAGCGGCTTTAGGTCGATTTGAGACGTTGGGTTTTCCCCATTCAAAGCATGAAATGTATACCTTTGTGAATACAAAGAATTTGGTCGCTGCCCCGTTTGCAATCTCAAACACCTCCACCAGCATTCCCGAAGAGGTTATTGCAAGTCATATTTTCTCAGGTTGTGAAAATAGTTGTCTGGTATTTGCAAACGGTGTTTACAACCCGTCTCTTTCAAAATTGCAGGCGATAGAGTCATCTGTGAAAATTTCATCAATGAGTGAAAAGGATGATTTAGATCAGGTTATCGCTTCTCTTGAAAATGAAAATGATGTGTTTGCTTGTCTGGCAAATGCTTTTTGTGCAGATACAATGGTTGTAGAGATTAGTGATAAGGCTAAAGTCTCGGTTCCCATTCAGGTTCTGTTTATCTCTACGGGCGATGTTTCTGCTCCCGTCATGCATTCTTCGCGTTTGATATGGAAAGTGGGGAAATTAGCCGAATTAAAAGTTATTGAGAAATATGTCGGAGTTCAGGCAGGTTATTTTAATAATGCAGTTCAGGATTGGATGATTTCAGAAGGCGCAGGAGTTGTTTTAACTCAGGTGCAAGCAGATCCTTTTGATGCATGGAATTTTTCCAAAACTCGGGTATATCAAAAACGAAACTCCAGATTTCATTCAGCCAACTCCTCTGCAGGATCGGCTCTTGTACGTCATCATTTTGAGGCTCGGCTTGAAGAAGAGGGGGCTGAATTGATTTTAAACGGTGTTAGCGTGCTTGGCGGAAAAGAACAGGTACATAATTTTGTTCGGATTCATCATGAGGCTCCTCAATGTGTCAGTCATCAGCATTTCAAAAATGTAATCAATGATGAGGGTCGTTCAAGTTTTGATGGTACGGTCATTGTAAATCAGGGAGCCCAGTTGACCAACTCCAATCAATTGATCAATAACCTGATGCTTTCGAATAATTGTCATGCGGACAACAAACCAAATTTGATGATTTTTGCCGACGATGTGAAATGCACACATGGAGCAACCATTGGTCAGATTGATGATGAACAAATGTTTTATTTGCAAACACGAGGTTTGTCTGAAAAGTTCGCCAAAGAACTGCTTACAAGAGGTTTTGCAGAAAGCATCATTCAGACTATTGAATTTCCCGAAGTGGTTAATGAATTGAGTAATACGTTACTTAAGAAATTAGAGACCAGCAATGTCTAATTCCAATACAGTTGTTACAGGCAATCCTGTTATCGATGTCCAAAAGATACGTAAGGACTTCCCCATTCTGTCTCAAACCGTGCGCGGAAAGCCTTTGATCTATCTTGATAATGGTGCAACTACCCATAAGCCATTGCGAGTTATTGAACGAGTGCGTAAATTTGATTCTGAAGAATATGGAACCGTAAGAAGGGGAGCTTATAAATTATGTGAGCACTCTACTCAGTTATATGAAGACTCTCGTAAAAAAGTTGCTGAATTTTTGGGTGCAGAAAAGTCTAGTGAAATTGTTTTTGCCAGCGGTACCACCCAAGCTATAAATTTGGTCGCTAATAGCTTCGGTAAACGTTTTATCAATAAAGATGATGAGATTGTTATTTCCAATATAGAGCACCATGCCAACACGGTACCGTGGCAAATTCTTTGTGAAGAACGCGGCGCCAAACTAAAAGTTATTCCTGTAAGTGATGAAGGTGAGTTGGTAATGGAAGAGTATGAAAAACTACTTTCAAATAAGACTCGCATGGTGGCCGTCAATCATGTTTCAAATGCTTTGGGCACTATCAACCCAGTAAAGGAAATCACTCAAAAAGCCCATGCTGTAGGAGCAAAAGTTTTAATAGATGGCGCTCAAAGTACGCCCCATATGAAACTGAGTGTTAAGGATATAAACTGCGACTTTTATACTTTCTCGGGGCATAAAATGTATGCTCCTAGTGGTATAGGCGGGGTCTACGGTAAAATGGACCTTTGGGACGAAATGCCGCCTTATGTAACGGGTGGCGATATGATTATGCAGGTCACTCTCGAAAAAACCACCTACGCAAAACCGCCAGCCAGATTCGAAGCGGGTACTCCACCTATAACCCAAGTAATTGGTTTAGGAGAAGCCATTGATTACCTCAATGAAGTTGGGATGGATAATATTGCAGCTTACGAACACACTCTACTCGAATATGGTACGGCATTGTTAAATGATATAGATGGCCTGCGAATCATCGGTAATGCTCGTGAAAAAGCCAGCCTTATATCTTTTCACGTTGATGCGGCGCATCCACATGATGTTGTGACCATGTTGGATCAGGATGGAATTTCTTGTCGTGGCGGTCACCATTGTGCTCAACCAACAATGATTCGTTACGGTGTGCCGGCTACCACTCGGGCTTCCATGGCCTTTTATAATACAACAGAAGAACTCGATGCTCTTGCAGAAAGCATTAAAAAATGTATTCGACTTTTTTCAGAATAAAAATAAATAGGATTAACTTAAAAATTTCCCAATCACTCTCCATACCTAGTAATTTTGATACAATTAATCAATAATTTTTTAAATTAATTCATGTCGTACGATAACGAACTCTATCAGCAGGTCATTCTGGATCACAATCGGAAGCCTCGAAACTTCCATGAAATAAAAGATGCGAGTCATTCTTGTCACGGTGTTAATCCACTTTGTGGTGATGATATAACTATTTACTTGAATGTAGATGGAGAAGAAGGTGTGATTAAGGATGTGAGCTTTCTTGGTTCGGGTTGTGCTATTTCAAAGGCAAGTACTTCCTTAATGACGGCCTTCCTTAAGGGAAAAAAAATTGATTTAGCCAGAAAAACCAAAGAAGAGTTTCATAAAATGATTCTTGGGGATCTGGACCCTGAGCAAGAAGAGCATAGCCTGGGTAAGCTGACTCTATTTATGGGAATCCGTGAATACCCATCTCGTACAAAATGCGCTAGCCTTCCTTGGCACACCCTCATCGGTGCTTTGGATAAAAAGCACGAAGGAATAAGCACTGAATAGGGACGCAACGGGAATTTAAATCCTTTTATGCCGAGTAAATTTGGTTACTCATAATTTATAACTCCAGTACTTTACTGTCGAGAGGAGATATTAGTGAAGAACAAGAAACAGGTAGGGAAGGCTTTAGGAAGAGTTGCTAGCGGACTGTATGTGGTGACCGCTAAATGTGAAGACAAGGAAGATGCGGTATTGGCCAGTTGGGTCAATCAATGTTCTTTTGACCCTCCAGCGGTTACCATAGCGCTGGCTACTTTGCGTCCGATTCGTCTTTTGGTTGAGGCGTCAGATGCTTTCATAGTAAATATTTTACCTAAAGACGATATGACTTTACTCAAACATTTTAGTCGTCCGCCTGAAGAAATATTTAAAGGAGTGAAAACTCGGAAGGGGTTCGATGGTATTCGGATTTTAAGTGATGCTGTGTCTTATCTTGAATGTGAAGTGGCTCATTCCATGCAGGCCGGTGACCATGTTTTGTACGTGGGAGAGATTATCGGTGGAAAAACTTTAAAAGACGGCGACCCTTATATTCATGTAAGGGATAATGGATTTAATTATTGATTGAGTCCAATCATTTTCAAAAAATCAGTTCGGGTGACAACCCAATATGCCGCGGTCACTAAAAATAGTATGGCGGATACGATGAAGACAGCTAATTTGACCATACGTTTGGGATCTTCTTCGTAATACTCTTTCAGGTCTCCGGCCATGCTTTCTACAACTCCTTCGTTTGCCGACTTTCTGAAAGTTTTATCGATGGCATCACGACCGTAAATAATCCCAAAAATTACCGCGATAATTAGTATTTCAATTGCACCGATCATTGTTTAATAATTGCCTTTTTGCCATTTGCTATTTTTCAACCCGAAAACTCAGGAACTGGCAGATGGGTCAATTTTTTTGTTCCGGAATTTGGGGAAACGTTACGAGCGCAACGGAATCCATAATCATCCATTCTACTATTAGGTGTACCGTTATTTCTAAATGAAGAGTAAATAAAACCTTTAAGATCACGCCACGATCCACCGCGGATAACCTTGAACTCTCCACCAATTGGCCCTTTTGGGTTTGCATATTCGTCTATTTCTTTATAATACTCATGATCATACCAATCGTCCACCCATTCTTTAATGTTTCCGGCCATATTATAAAGTCCGTATATGCTTTTTCCTTGTTCGAGGATATCTACGGGAACTAAAACTTTATGTTTGGTTTTCTTGGTCCAAGTCTGATTGTAACGAGCCAGTTTTGGAGAAGGGGATTGGTTACCCCAGGGGTAGGTGCTTGCATTTTCACCTCTGGCGGCTTTTTCCCACTCTGCTTCTGACGGCAGACGCTTGTCTTTCCATTTGCAATATTCATTAGCTGCCCGCCAGTTAACATTGTTGATGGGAAAATTTTCTAGTCCAGTTCGGGGTTGGAATTTGCCGTTAAAGATTAGGGTTCCAAACTTATTGTCAAGGTAGTAACCTTTAACATTGTTCTTAGCATTCAAAAAAATGGAAAAATCTTTTGCAGAAACTTCATATTTATCTATGTAAAAGCTATCTAGAAAGACCCGATGTTCGGGTCTTTCATCCTCTAGACCATCGTTTAATCCCATTTTAAAGAATCCAGAAGGAATAAGAACCATTTTTGAAGGAGGTGAAAAATTTATTACAGGACCTGATAATTTTTGGAAATATAATACATCTTTTACCCCATATGATTTTAATAGGGATCTTGCTTCTTTAGAAAATTTTCCATTTGCTTCCAGTGCGAGATAGGATTGTAAAAACCATTTTGCTTTTTCATCTTGCTTTACTTCAGAGTAAATCCATCCAGAGAAAAATATTAAATCAGCACGTTGAGAATTGGTTGCTGATTGGATATCTGCAATTAAGCTCTCTGCTATTTCCGGAGAACTGCTGGCCAATGCTTTTCGATACCAGCTTTTAGCATCAGCATATTGTTTTTGCAGTAGGGAGTAAAACCCTAGGTTCATCATGGCCAAAGTAACCAGTTTACCACCCTCTTTATTTTTCTTTAGCCCACGCATGGTCCAAGCAGAAGCCATTGCAAGTTCATCAATTCGATAATAGGTCCAGCCTAATTGGATATAGTTTTTTAAGTCGCCGGGGTTTTGATCAATGAGATATCGGTATTGTTCTGTAGCATGGGCAAAATCCTTTATTCGATAATAGGCTTCGGCCAGTCTGACTAAAATTTTTTTGTTACCGGGGAATTGGATCCTCATGCTTTCTAGGGTTTGGATGGCTAGAGGATACTGTTTCAATCCATTGAAGGCATTAACGATGTTGATTTTATTTTGGATGTTCTCAGGTTGTAATCTAGCTAGGATTTTCAAATGCAGCAAAGACGAAATAATACGATTGCTCTTCAAGAAAAGATTGGCAAGCCTTTGGTGAATAGGTAGAAACGAATTATCTATTTGGGCAACCTGTAAAAAACTTTCGATTGCTGCGTCGAAATTGCCGTTTTCCTGATATGCCAGACCCAAATTAAAAAGTGTAGATACATTTCTAGGGGAAGCTTTTAAGGCAAAGTTGTAATGCTTTATTGCGTCTTGAAAATTCTTTTGTTCCGCATAAATGTTTGCCAGGTTGTTTTGTGTATCTATTGAGTTCGGATTGATTTTAGTAGATAACTTCAAATAAAAAATAGCCCGCTCGGATTTTTGGTTTTGGTAATAAACCATCCCTACATTCGAAAAATAAGCACCTAGAGTTTGTTTGGTATTCAAATTCTTTAAAAAATAGGATCCTTTTATTCCAGAAGATTGTAGGTAGCGTTGGCGATAGAAGCTATCTGGAAAGGATGTACCCATTTCAGTTGCTTCGATATTTATTCGGTTATCATTTTTTTCGTAACGAACGAAAAAATGATTTGGCAGAGGAACTCCAAATAGAGGTAAGTTTAGTTTTTGTCCCAAAATTAGATAAAGCAGGGATAAGTTCATGCAATATCCTTTTTTAGTTTTAAGCATCCCATGCAGGAAAAGTTCTTCCTTATTGATGGGAATTCCTCTTGTATCCACTTGTTCGGTATATCGGTAACCCGCTTTAGTATGGATTGCATGACGCAAAGATTGAATTATTGTCTTTGCATCGCCTGATAAATGGTTTTGTACATCTGCGATCAAGTTGGTAATTTCTTGTCGGAGCGACTGGGTTTGCAAGGATGGATCCCAGTGCTTGGATATAAGGAGCAGGGTTTCGAAAAGATCTATTTCAGAGTCTGGAAGTTTTATGATATTGCTAAGCTCCTTTTCCATAAGTGTTTTCTCGTCTGTATTAGAGCTTTTTGCAGCGATTGGCATACAGAAAAAAAAGAAGATTAGATAAGCTGAGATCAATCGAAAACGTAATAAAGTCATTTTGTAAAAGTTCTTTTTTTTAGAAATTTATTTATTATATCAGAAGGGGTTATGAGGAGCAGATAAGAAACAAGGGTGTTTTTTTTGACTAAATTTACGAAAAAATTTAAATAAGAACTCTTGTCGCAGAAGATAGTATCGATAATTTACGTCTTATTGAAGGATATTTTAAAGGAAAGTAAATACTTTGTTTGAGTTGATTGAAGATTTATCAGGGAAAATATTTAGTATTAGTTTTCGGTTTTATTCCCTCCTGATCATCCAACCTTCCAGAAGAAGAATTGCCACAACAAGAAGAAATAGAGGGGTGGCGAGCATTATTCCCCCAGAAGATGGCAGTTTTGATCCACTTAACTCTGGACTTTTTATCGTAACCTTAAGATTGGGTAAAAAAGTTTTAATATTTTCCTCAGAAATTTTTTGTGGTGAAGATTCTTTAGTATCAACATTTATTGTGAAAGTACCTACCGGTTGAGACCCTAATGGAAGTTTTGTAATAGTTTTGCGTATGTGCTCTTCGGGCAATTCAAAAACTCGATAAATACCTGGGGTCTGGGTTTCTTTGAAGGTAGTTTGACCGTCTGCATTCATTGTTAAATGGAGGTTGCCCTTTGGGGTTTGAACCACCCATTGACCTTGTTCTTTACTTTGGTGATAGGATTCCCCTACCAAAAGGTTTTGGTGAGAAATATTTTCAAGTCCGCGCGCCGCATACTGGGTCCACCTTTGTATCCACGGAAGAAAAGTTGGTTGAATAGGAAACTCGTTCCATTCTCGATCTAGAGAACTGAGAAAAATTATGATTTTCCCTTTGCCAGAGTCGTTTTCTATAACTGCTGGGTTTTGATTGGTAAACCAGTTGGTTATTTTAAAATTTTTTCCGTCTCTAGCCTGAATTGTATAAATTGAATGGAAAGCAATTTCTTTCATTTCCTCAATGGCTTTGGTGGAAAATGCCCGCATAACAGGATGCTCAGTATTTTTAAATAATAGGTGGGTCTTTTCAATATTTTGTATTGCCTTTAGGGTAATTGGTAGTAGGTTACCAAGTTTTTCATTGTAATATTTTGCATCTATTTGATTGCCCATGCCAAATATTAAAGCTCCACCGCGCAAAACAAAACTTTCAAGTTCTAGTTCATAGCCTATAGGAAGTTCTCTTACGTTAGCGAGGATGACTACGGAAAAATCTGATAGTTTTCTTAATGGAAGTTCGGCTAGAGTCGAGATAGTTGGATCAATATGAGAAACAGATACAGAAAATGGATTGAGAGCACGTTCCAGATAAAAAGATTCGCTTTGATGTGAAACAGCACCAGGATCTCCGTCTACAACAAGAACCTTAATGTTTTGGTTGGGATGATGAGAAAAATAGCGTCTACTATCTGTTGGTAAAACATCATCGCCTGCTTTAATTTGTCCTTGTATAGGATCCCCTTTACGTAATGCAATAGAAAATTCTTCGGAGATTGTTTGCCCAGCTGAAATGTCTACCAGAATTTCTTTTTCTAATTCTTTATCAAAAATCAATGAAACAGGTAAGCGTTGATTTTCATTTGAGTAATTTTTAATAGTTGATCTTATTTTCAAGATGCGGCTACGTGCTAAAAATTCCTGCTGGGTCTGAACGTTTTCTACCGCTATCTGGTTTCTTTTTAAAGATAAGGCGGAAAAATTATAAATTTGTAGGGGTATATTGGGCAACGGTTCGATTTTAGAAAAAACTTCTTCGTCCCATCCATTTTTATCTAGATCGGTTAATATTGTAAGTTTTTTTTTCTTATTATTTGCGATTTTTAGCAGGTTGGCTGCTTTTTCCAGGGTATGACCCATATCCGTTGTTTGGTATGAGGGTTGTAGGTTTTTGACTAATTTATCAAAGCTGTTCTTTTGTTTTATCCATCCCTGATAGATATGCGCTGGGTGGGATGCGAGAACCAAGCTGAACTCACTTCCGTCAGGGATTTGCGTTAAAAGTTTTGATAAGAATTGGGTTGCTAATTCAAAAAGAGTTTTTTCTTTTACCTGGGTTCTCATGCTAAAGGAGTTATCGACAATAAATACATAAGAAGCAGGCGAATTGTTACGAAAAACTTCTGAGTTTCCCAAAGATAAAAACGGGTTTGCCAAAGCAAGGCTAAACAGGGCAATACCTAGGCATCGTAGAAAGAGTAACAACAGACGATTGGGACTGGACGTTTTTACTGATCGTTTTTGTGATTGAAAAAGTAAATAGACTGCAGAAAAACGCACATACTTTTGTTGTCGGCGTGTTAATAAATGAATCAAAATGGGTACAGAAATCCCAAATAATCCAAATAAAAAAAAGGGTGAGGAAAAATTCAGACTCATATTTTTATCAAGCTTTTTCGTTTTATAAGATAATAGCTTAGAGATTGCTGTAAAGGGATAGAGGTGTCCATTAATGCATAATCAACGCCAAGTCCGTTACTGATATTTTTCAAATGATCGATTTGTTCTTGAATAGCTTTCTGGTATCCTTCGCGAACATCTATTGGGTCAAGTCCTACCATGGGGTCATCCTCAAGTGATTCAAATACCGTATCTCCCTCAAAAGGTAAGTTCAATTCATCGGGGTGCAGAACATGAAAAAGGATAACCTCCAGCCCTCTGGAACGTAGTAACTTTAAACTTTTTTGGATGTCCTGATCCCGAGCCAGAAAGTCAGAAATCAAAATTAACATGCTTCGTCCTTGCAGGCGTTCGGCTAGCCCTGCGAGAACATCCTCAATTTGGGTTACTCCTTCGGCGGAAAGGGTTGAAAGCCCATGCAGGATATGTTGTAAATGTGAAGGTTTAGAGCGAGGCGGTATATGCTTAACGACTTGATTGTTGAACGAAGTCAACCCAACTGCGTCAAATTGTTTTAAGAATAAATAAGATAAACCAGCAACCAAATTACAGGCATAGTCGAATTTTGACTCCCCTTTATCGACTAGGGACCGATAAGCCATAGATCCACTGGCATCCAATAGAATTGTACATTTAAGGTTAGTAGATTGCTCGAACTGTTTAACATGGTATTGGTCAGTTTTTCCTGCCACTTTCCAATCAATATGACGGATTTCATCGCCAGGCGTATAATCTTTGTATTCTGCAAATTCCACGCTTGATCCTTTATGGCGGCTCCGGTGTTGACCTGTGAGTAAGCCGTCTACCAAATTCATCGCCGTAATTTTTAGTGAAGAAATGCGGGCAAGAACCTGCAGGTCATAATTTTGTGATACTTTATCCATAATTTCCTAAATTGAAGGAAGTTAAACTCCGGTCATTGTCTCATAAAATTTTAAGAGGGCAAAAACCTATAACTCCAGTTCTCAGCCTTTTCTCAAGGATAATCTTGTAGAGGGTTGACATTGGAGAGGAGACTTATAGAATAACTCTTTCTTTTTAAAAATTGATTGAGTGAATTTATGAGGGTTGCGCCATACTACAGATGTTAAAATCCTCGGCAAAGGCAAAAGGACTTAAATAGAATGAATAAGCCATTTAATGATGAGCCGGTTGACGTTCTGGTAAAGAAGTATTTAGCAAAAGATGGAACCGTACTTGATTTACGCATAAAATACATCGGTGATGGAGGGGTCGACTTTTTAGCTAAATGCCCGGACTTGATTGACCTTGAAGTTCTAAACCTTGAGAGAAACGAAATTACCGATAAAGGCATTCAGTCTCTTGCCAATTCCACTATTATCACTAACCTTAAAGAGTTGTACTTAGAACGTAACGATGTGGGTGATGCTGGGGCTGCAGCTATTGCCAACTCTGCTAACTTTTCATATTTGACTTTCATCAATTTTTGGAAAAACAAGGTTGGGGCAGAGGGCGCTAAGGCGATCGCTTCTTCAACTAATCTTGTTAACCTTAAGAACCTCGATCTTGCACAAAACCAAATAGGGGATGAAGGTGCTAAAGCACTAGCAGAGAGCAGTACCCTGGCTGGACTTGAATATCTGGAAGTGTTTGGTAGTGGACTCACTGAAGAAGGTAAAAAACAATTGAAAGAATGCAATACCTTCGCCAAGCTACAACATCTAGTCCTCGAATAGGGATGAACCGCCGCTGGTAATTGGTCGATCCCCACGAAGTATAGGATTTTATTGCTCCCTTTCCTTTAGATTTCCCAACTTACCCTTTTCTGTTCAGTCAGGTCTCAAAGGGTGCGATTAAATAGTTTCCATTAGAGACAGGTGATTGCCAAGCAAGCGCTGAACGGCGTTTTTTAGAGGTTGGTTTGCCGAGTTTTCAAGGTTGGGATCCTGATCAATCAATGCAAAAGCTTCTTTTCTAGCAACATTAAGAATTTTAATATCTCGAATCAAGTTGGCAATTTTCAAAATAGGTAATCCTGATTGCCGAGTTCCCATAAAATCCCCAGGACCTCTAATCTTTAAATCCTCTTCCGCAATTTCGAATCCGTCCCGTGAGGTTTGTATCGCCTTCATTCTTGCTTTCCCTTCTTCAGAAATGGGGAAGTAGGAGACTAAAAGGCAGTGTGATGCATGCATACCTCGACCTACTCTTCCTCTAAGCTGGTGGAGTTGCGCCAAGCCAAACCGTTCAGCATGTTCGATGATCATCACTGTAGCGTTGGGAATGTCGATGCCCACTTCGATTACTGTCGTGGATACAAGAACTTGTATTTCCTTTTTGAGGAACCGTGCCATGATTTTCTGGCGTTCTTCTTTTTTGAGTTTCCCATGGATAAGGCAGATGCTTAATTCTGGGAACCTCTCTTGAATGGATTCGAAAATAGTGACAGCAGCTTTTAAGTCCATCACCTCGGACTCTTCAATAAGAGGGCATACGACAAAAGCTTGTCTTCCCCGTTTCATTTGCGACTCCATTAGTTCGTAGGCTTTGTCTTGTTGTTTTTCGTAAAACACTTGTGTGGTGATAAGTTGTCTTCCAGGAGGGAATTCGTCCAGGAAAGAGACGTCCATATCTCCATATATAGTCAAGGCCAAGGATCTTGGTATCGGTGTTGCTGTCATAATTAGCAGATGAGGGTTATTGCCTTTTTTCCCGAGCGCCTCTCTTTGCAATACACCAAAACGGTGTTGTTCGTCGACTACAGCCAGTCCTAAATTTTTAAATTTAATTTCTTTTTGTACCAAGGAATGTGTACCGATGGTGATGCGAGTTTTTCCTGATTCGATATCCTGATAAACGGCCTCTCGTTCTTTTCCTTTTAAAGTTCCCGTGACGAGTGCTAGTTCGATTCCAAGCGCATCACAATAGGGGCGGATGTTGAGATAATGTTGTTCAGCTAGAATTTCAGTCGGTACCATTAATGCGGTCTGTTTTTCGTTGTCAACTCCGGTGAACAGTGTGATGAGGGCTACTATGGTTTTTCCACTTCCAACATCTCCCTGAATAAGACGATTCATGGGTTTTTCTTTTTCCAAGTCTTCCATAATATCTACTAGCACTCTTTTTTGGGCTTTTGTCAATTGGAACGGTAAGAGTTTTATGAAACGTTTAATCAGGTCTCCTCGAGTTTTAAAAGCAGTTCCCGTTTGAATCTCTCCAGCATGCTTTTTCTTGAAGGCTAATCCGATTTGAATTAGAAATAACTCTTCGAAGATCAACCTTTTTTGTGCCGGAGTTTTGAACTTGGCGAGGTCTTTCGCAGTGTAGTCCTCCGAAGCTGGAAAATGAACCTGGTTAAAAGCTTCAGACCTAGAAAGAAATTTGTGTCGAAGTAATAAATCTTCTGGAATAACTTCCTCGACCAGAGGTAAATATTTCTCGAGCACATTATTAAGTATGCTGCGTATAGATTTCTGATGCAGTCCCTCTGTTGTATGATAGACAGGAACGATTTTCCCAATTTCAAAGGGGATTGTTGTTTCTCCTGTTATCCGTTCTGTGTCGGGATGGACGATTTCTAAGTGACTTCTTTTATTGACGGTGGGTTTTCCAAATACAATAAATTTTTCCCCTGTCTGAAATTTTTCCATCATACGGGTTTCGTTGAAGCGAAAAAATTTTGCGCGGGTAGTTCCTGTTTTATCTTGAAATACTACTTCGAAAACTCTTTTTCGACGGCCCATATAGATGGTGCCGGAGCTGAGTACTTCAGCGGTAAAGGTTGCAAACTCATCCGGTATGAGGTTAGAAATTGTTTTAAGCTGGCTCCTATCTTCATAACGAAAGGGCAGAAAATATAGGAAGTCTTCTATAGCTTTTAGTTGCAGCTTTTGCAATAGGAGCGCTTTTTTAGGCCCAACCCCTTTTATAAATTGGATAGGGTCATCCAATGATGGTTTTTTCCATCCGGTCGAATTCATGACACAATAGTAGCCTTCTACGCAAATAGGGGCAAGGGTTTGATTGTTGATTGACAGGAAAAAATTGTGGAAGTATCCTTAATGTAAGGGATTGTAAGCTAGCAATACTATTTTTTAGAAGTGGAATTCTGTCTGGGCGGTCTTTAAAAGGTTTTTTAATTATGAAGATTCAAGATCTTACAAAGGCACTTTCAAAATACCTTCCTGATGCTGATATCGGCATTGTACAAAAGGCTTATGAATATTCAGCCAAGGCCCACCGGGGACAAAGCCGAAGATCAGGGGAGGCGTACATATCCCATCCTCTTGAAGTTGCCAACAACCTCGTTAAATTGAAAATGGATGAAACCACATTAGCCGCAGGGTTATTGCACGATACCATCGAGGACACGTTGTCCACTCCTAAAGAAATTCAGAAATTGTTTGGAGATGAAATTTTCCAGTTGGTGGATGGCGTCACCAAAATAAGTAAGATAAATTTTTCGAGCCGCGAAGAAATTCAGGCAGAGAATTATCGTAAGATGATCTTTGCCATGGCAAAAGACATTCGCGTGGTTCTAATCAAACTCGCCGATCGAGCTCATAATGTGCAAACTCTGGAGTCACTTTCTGAAGAAAGGCGAAGAAGAATTGCCAGAGAAACCATCGATATCTATGCTCCCATTGCCAATCGACTTGGAATAGGCTGGCTGAAGACAGAATTAGAAAATGGTTCTTTCTGTTATCTTTATCCTGAAGAATACAAGGCCATTAGAGAAAAGATAGTCAAAGGCCAAGGCTATCGCGATAAGTATGTGGAAAAATCAATACAACGGTTAGAAAAGGAATTAAAATCCGTTCAAATTACAGGCAAGGTTGTTGGTCGACCTAAAAACTACTACAGCATATATAAAAAAATGATGGATCAGAATATTAGTTTTGAAGATGTTTATGATCTTGTGGGTTTAAGAGTTTTGACAGACTCTTTACAGAATTGTTATTCCATTCTCGGTCTTGTGCATTCGCTCTGGAAGCCGATACCGGGTAAATTTAAAGATTATATTGCGATGCCAAAACCAAACAGATACCAGTCTCTTCATACAACGGTTATTGGCCCTCGGGGCGAAAGAGTTGAAGTGCAAATTCGTTCTGATGAGATGCACAAGACTTGTGAAGATGGAATTGCCGCTCACTGGAGATACAAAGAAACTGATGGTCAGGGCGAAAAGAACATAAGTAATCAACTCCTCTGGGTTCGTCATTTGCTTGAAAACCAGAAAGACTTGATGAATCCAAAAGAGTTTTTAAATGCATTTAAGGTGAATCTTTTTCCGCATGAGGTTTTTGTTTTTACTCCTGAAGGTGAGGTTGTTGCGCTGCCTTATAATGCAACGTCAATTGATTTCGCATTTCAGGTCCATACCGATTTGGGTTGCCATTTTCAGTCGGCAAAGGTAAATGGAAAGACTGTTCCACTGCGTTATAAATTAAGAAATGGTGATCAGGTGGAGATTGTGACTTCAGAGGATGCTTCACCCAGTCGAGACTGGCTAGCTTTTGTGAAAACTCACAAAGCACGCAACCGAATCTCAAGTTTTATAAATAATGAAGAAAGAGCAGGCAGTCTCGAGCTTGGAAAAGAATTATTAGAAAAGGAAATCCGCGATTACGGTTTCGATCCTATTCAGGTATTAAATCATAAAGGGCTAAAGGGAGCGGCTCACGCTTGCGGTTTTAAATCTCCAGAGAGTTTGTTTGCGGGGATAGGAATTGGAAAACTTTCAACGTACCATGTATTAGAAAAGCTTCTGCCTAAAGAAAAGCTGGAGGGAAAAAAACCCAAAGAGGAAATCTTGATCAAACTCAAGGAAAATAAACCAGAAAATGCCATTAAGGTGCAATGTCTTAACGAAAATATAATGATCCGAATAGGTAAATGTTGTCACCCTTTACCAGGAGAACCTATTGTAGGTTATATGACACGTGGAAGAGGAGTAACAGTACACCATATTGATTGCCCTAGTATGGTCAAGGTGATTGATGATTCGGAAAGGCTATTAGGTGTGGAATGGGATACTGGAAGTAAGACAACCTATCAGGCTCATATCGCCATCGTTGCTTCAGATAACCCAGGAATATTTGCGAGTATTGGCACTGCATTTGCTGAAGAAGGAATCAATCTTACTCGAGCAAATGTTCAACAGGGAGCTCATAAAAGAGCTTATTTTGACGTTTCCATCGAGATCCATGATGTGGAACACCTGAATCAGACTTTGGAAAAAATCAGACAAGTTGAAGGCGTAATTTACCTAGAACGATTGAAAGATTTAAATAAAAGCTCACCTGTAAAAAATAGATTAGAAGGAATGGGGAAGCGTCTTGAACTAAAGGGCGAAAAAAAACTGATAGTAAACTAAACCGCTTTTGTTATTTTTCCCGATTTTAGGCATCGGGTACAAACCTTCATGGTTTTTATCGACCCCTTTAAAACAACTCGTAGTTTTTTCAGGTTTGGTTTCCATACTCTGCGGGTTCTGTTATTGGCGTGACTGACATTGTTGCCAAATTGGGGTTTTTTGTCACAAACTTGACATTGCTGGGACATCTAAATACTCCGAAAAATATTGTCATAAAGAGTGGTAGATGCTAGCATAACCCTGTTGAGTGAGCAAGATTAATTGAGTGATAAAGCTATGGTAATCAACAAAAACTCCACAATAAATGAGATTCTCAGTGCCTATCCTGATGCTAAGAGATTTTTTAATGAGCGGGAAATGGCGTGTACCAGTTGTTTTGCTGTCAACTTTGATACTTTGGAAAAAGGGGCTCTTATGCATGGCTTGGAGGTAAACGCTCTCATTGATCAACTCAATAATTTCCTAAAAACACTACCCACACCTATTATTTCGCCGCAGCGGAAGTAACCTCTGGGTACTTAAATTTTATTATAGGTTGTTTGTAGAGGAGAAGGCCAAGTCAACCACTATGAATTCAATCCAGCCAATTCAATAGTATGAGAGGGAATGAAATAAAGGTTTGGTCAGGTTTAAAACTTAGGAATTTTGCAGTAAGTTTTTAAGGATACCTTCTGCAATATCTCTGCTATCAACATTATACCCATTTTTAATTTTAGCTTTGACACGTGCCACTTCGTTTGCACGGACATTGCGAG
>Ga0315336_1001806_pt1 | contig 37572 bp, 20 predicted proteins | sample ASW5metaG_FD_204512 | JGI IMG/M metagenome (GOLD analysis project Ga0315336, IMG submission 204512) | Ammonia-oxidizing marine archaeal communities from Monterey Bay, California, United States - ASW #5 | ecosystem: Environmental > Aquatic > Marine > Intertidal zone | place: USA: California... | reverse complement strand
TGCGCCTTCATTTTCGTTTCCGCGTTGTTCCTCGCCCATCCGTTGGGCGAATTGTTTTCGGTGCCGTTCCAGCGGCTGTTTTTCCCCGAACAACGGTATGATCGCCCGTTGCCCATGTACAGTCGCGCAGAATCTCTGGCAAAGAAGGAACGGTACGAAGAAGCCATTGTTTTTTATGAAGAAATCGAGAGAGACTATCCCGATGAAACACGTGTATACGTGAGCATGATCGAGGTCTATATCATGCATTTTGGCGACCGGGAGAAAGCAAAGCATGTATATAACCGGGGACTCGCGGCGATCCCGCGCGAAGAGGAGCGGGAAGTCCTGCGGGAAATGTACGTCGCGATCTGTTCACGTATCGACGAACCAAAAGAATGGGGCCGGCGAAAAACGATTTCCGTGGAGCCCCGGGTTCGCGCGCGGAATGATCGGAAACGTCAGAAGGATGCGGGTTAAGCGCGCCCACTGAGTAACAGGACGCCGCACTCCGCCCGGCGAACAATTTCCAGCGAGACCTCTCCGAACACTTTCTGGTCACGTCCGTGTTTCTGCAGTCCCATCAGCATGAGATCACATCGGTCCGCATGTTCAAGTATCGTGTCGACGACCGCGTTGCTGCGTACGGTTTCCACTGCGAATGATCCCGATACTTCGGTTCCAAGAAATTGGCGTACCTCCCGCTCAACACTACGAAGATTGGCATCGGAGACATGTTCGGGAACGATGCGTAGAAATGTTATATTCGAAACCCCGGTTCGCAACAGACTCCCCAGCAACCGGCCGCGCAGCTGTTCGTGCTGACTCCTGCCGCCCACCGGAACCAGGACGTTTTTCACCCGGGAGAGCAACCAGTCCGTCGGAGCGTGCAGGACCGCCACGTCGCACGGAATCCGGCCCACGAGCTCTTCCAGTTGCGTCGACACGACTTTCTCATCCAACCGGCTGTAGCCGAGAAGGAGGCTTTCACATCGATACCGGCGGGCTACCCGGGCGATTTCGGCCCACGGATCCTCCGCCACCGCGGTTAGCGCGTCGGCGGAGATTCCCGCCGAAAACGAGGTGGAAAGCACGTTCTGCAGAATTCGTTGCGCGTCTTCGATCTGCCGGTTCGCGGAATCATCCGATCGGGTCTCGGGTGTCTTAATTACCGATACCAGAAGAACCCGTCCGACATGGGGCATGCGGATCGCATTGGCGATCTCCATCAAGGGTTTCGCAGTCGCAGGATTCGCCACGGGTACCAGCACCAGTGGACTTTTTCCCCGGAGCTGACCGATTTCCGGATGGTAGGCCTCCGTAGCGGCATCGTGAATCCGCGCCTGCCTCGCGAACAGCAATACGTAGAGAATTCCCCCCAGGCCGACCCAGACGACGACCAGCTGTCCGGCGGCCGGCACCCGCATTCCCTGAAAGATCGATAGAGCCCCGCACCCGAGTAATCCTACCAGCGGAACCAGTGGAAAAAATGGCGTTCTGAAGATTCCCGCCCGCACTCCGGACCGTTTGCGGGCCAGAAAAGCAGTAAAATGCATCAGCCCATATGAAATCAGAAAAATCAGGCTTGAAGCAGCGCCGGCTACCGCCACGTTCGGGACCGCAAGCACGATCAGAACAACCAGGAACGAACTCATGAGTATTGCATGAATGGGGGTGCCGCGTGCCACGTGCGTGTTTCCGAACAACCGTGGCAGGGCCCGGTCCCTGGCCATGGCGAGGGCCACTCGCGACGAAGCCATGAGGTTCGCATGCAGCGCCGAAACCATCGCCAGGATTCCGGCTACCATCACAAACCAGTACCCCCACTGACCCATGTATCGCTGCACCGCCAGGACAACGATCATCACCGGTGAGGCTGCGCTCGCGTCGCCAATTTTCACGCCGGGATCGACCCCGATGACGCAAATGATGAAAAGAAGAGGGATATAAATGACCAAAGCAATGCCCAGCGACAGAAACATTGACCGGGGCAGATTTCTGCTGGGATCTTTTATTTCTCCTCCCACCGCGGCGATCAGACCGAAGCCTTGAAGCGCGATAAAAGTGTACCCCATTGCTTCAAACAGCCCGACGGCCCCGTTGGTAAAGAAAGGTTGCAGCTGTCCGGCAATTCGGCCCGGCGGCAGCGTGCGCATGGCCCAGAATCCGGCCAGGATCAGGACCGCGAAAAGAATGGTTTTCCCGATCGTCGACAGTTGACCTCCACCGCCCGTGCGTCGAATCAACGCGCCCGTATAAAAGAGAACCGGGGCGCACGCCAATGTCTTTCGAAACCATTGTGTGTGAATCCATTCGGGCGGCAGATAACCGGCCGCCTGGATCAGCTCCAGGAGGCATACCTCGGTGAAACGCGCGAATCCCACCGCGTAGAGCGCGCCCGCCACGATCGACGCAAACCAGACCACCCAACCGACGGCGAAAGCGGTCTCTACAGAATAGACCTTTTTCGCAAAAGAATACGGAGCGCCCGATTGCGGGAAACGGGTGGAAAGCTCCGCAAAACTGAATGCGGTAAAGAATGCGAGCACACCGTTGAGCGTGAATGCCAGAATTGTGGAAGGGCCCGTTGCCGCGAACGCGACGCCTGCGAGGGCGAGAATTCCTCCCCCCACGATCGCGCCGACTCCAATTCCGGTCGCTCCCCAGAACCCGATGCTTCTTGTCTCTTCTTCCGTCACAGTGCCAGCGCCACGCCGTCTCGCCGGGAATCAGCGCCACCTTGAAATATGAGCCCCGATGCTTCGTTGCCTTCCAGCCAGACTCCCTGTGCGCCCCCGAAATACCTGTCGAAGGCCGGCTTTTCCTCGAGCTGATACGTAATGAGCGGATCGCCGAGAATCCGGAGCGCTTCCAGCAGAGCGTCCCGGGAAATCCTGGATTCATAAAGAATGCGTTCGCCGGAAAGATCCACATAAAGCCGGGGAGCTTCGATTGCATCATCCAGGTGCATGCCGAAATCGATTTTGTGAAGCAGGATGTTGACGAGGGCGGCAGGAATTCTGCCGCCGCCGGGAGATCCCAGCGTGGCCACCGTCTTTCCATTCCGCAGGACCACCATCGGCGTCATATTGGACCTCGGAATCTTGCCCGGCGCAGGAACATTGATGTGACCCTTTGCCAGGGAAAAGTCATCCAGCTCATTGTTCAGCAGGATGCCCATGCCGGGCACGACGATACCGGATCCAAAGTGGTAGTTCAGTGTCATTGTCAGCGCGACTGCATTGCCGTCGCGATCGATCACGGAAAGATGGGTGGTGTTGCCGCTGTCGTCGACCACCGCCTCGGTCCCGGGTGATCGCGGCAAGGATTCGGGGGGAGAGACGGACAGAACTTTACCTGGAGGAACCAGGGGAATGCCGATTCGTTCCCGCGCTGCATCCGACCAACCGTCCGACAGCAGATCCTCGAGAGCGATCTCTGTCGTCGCGGGGTCGGCCACATACCGGTCTCCCGACTGATACGATTCGAACAGGGCCCCGATCAGCAGCGCGAGAAACTCGGGACTCTTCGGATTCATCGACGAGATTGCGTGGGGTTCCAGAATCTTCAACGCCTGCAGGATCACGATCCCCCCGCGGCTGGGCGGACCCATTGCGAAAATCTCGTGCTGCCGGTAGCGATTGCTGACCGGTTCGCGAATCGTGGTTTTGTAGCTCGCGATATCCCGGGCTGACAGCGCGCCCCCGGCGTCCTGCGCCGCTTCTGCAATCCGCTTCGCCCCGGAACCGCCATAAATCGCCGACAGACCGTCCAGAGCGATTGCTTCAAGGGTTTGCGCCATGTCCGGCTGGACCAGAATGTGTCCCGCAGGCATCGGCTTTCCATCCACCAGAAAAAGCCGCGATGCTGCCTCATTCTTGCTCAAAAAATCAGCTTTTTTCTCCAGTAGCAGGCTCATTTTCTCTGTAATCGGATATCCGTTCTTCGCCAGTTCGATTGCCGGCCGGAGAAGATTCTTCATGGGGAGCCGACCATGCAGGCTGTGCGCGGCCTTCATCCCTTTCAGCATCCCGGGAACTCCAATCGAAGCGCCCCCGTATTGAAGGGCCTTCTTCCTGAACTCTCCGTTCACCATGTAGTCTTGCGGCTGTAGCCGGGAAGGCGCCCACTCCCGGAAGTCGATCGTGCGGATCGAGTTCCCGGCCGTATCAAATAGAACCAGAAATCCGCCACCGCCGATTCCTCCCGCGTCCGGCTCCACCACGTTCAAGGCAAACGCGGTGGCAATCGCCGCGTCCACCGCGTTCCCGCCTCCGCGCAAAATTCTGATCCCCACTTCGGCGGCCAGAGGATGCGCGGCGGCCACCATGCCGCTTCCGGGCAACCCCGATTCCGCCCGCGTCGGAGTGAATGGCGGAAGGAGGCAGAGAACCGCGCCCATCGCACCCAGACGGCACAGGTTCCTGTTTCGTGATTCCATCGGATGCGATTGTAGCTCCGATTGAAGGGATGTACAAGCGTCCAGCGTGTGCTATGCTGAATCTTCCCGGGAGACGACAACGATGCTCAAATATTCGATATCAGCTTTTCTCTGTCTCATCCCCCTTTTCACCGCAGCCGCGGAAGGGGTTCTTCAGCCACGAACGTCCGTCCCCCTGCTCTCGGAAAAGGGGGTCGCATTTTTGGAGCGGGACGAGGCGGTTGACTTTCAGCCCATCCGCAGGAACTGGGTTCCACAACTGCCGGCCCATTGCGGCGCCGCTTCCGCGGTGGTCGTGAATAACGCACTGCTGCCTGAAAGCCGCCTCACCCAGAATGAACTTTTCACTGATCAAACGGCCCATGTCATTACCCAGGATGTGGTCTATCGAATGGGGTTTACGCTTCAGGAACTCGCGGCAATGATCGGCACGCGTACCGGGCTGAATGTCAAAGCGCGGCACGCCGAGGAGGAATCCGCGGGCGGGACGTATGAGGCGTTCGTTGAGGACCTGCAGAAGAATCGTGACAGCGACCGAGACCATCTGATTCTCAATTTTTCCCGGGCTTTTCTCCGTGGTGAAGGCACCGGAAACGGTCATTTCTCACCGGTTGCAGACTACAACGAAGACCGCGACATGGTATTGATTCTGGAAGTGAATTCCGACCGGGAACCCTACTGGATCGCTTCGAAAGATATTTACGGAGCCATGAACACTACCGATACGGTGAGCAAAAAGCACCGCGGATGGTTATTCGTGAGCGCTGTGAACGTCGATCATTCCGACTCTCCGTGAGGAATGGGGGCGAAGCCCTGCCACTCCCACGATGTAATCGCCCTATTTCACCGGCTTCATTTCACCGGCTGTGTATCGTCGCCAATAGTCCTGGACCCGTCTCCAGACTTTTGGAGCAAGCAGGATGCTGCCGATGATATTCGGAAAGGCCATACTCAGAATCATCACGTCGGAGAATGTGAGCACGTCCTTCAGCGGATTCACGGCGCCGACAATAATCGCCGTCACAAATGCAATTCGAAATACCACGACGCTCTTGATTCCTGAATTGTTGAAGTGGTCGAGCAGATATATCCACCCGCGTTCGCCGTAGTAGCACCACGAAATCATAGTGGAATAGGCGAACAGGGCGATGCATCCGGTTAATACGTACGGGAACCAATCCGCGGCGGTGCCGAAGGCGGCAGTGGTGAGACTCACGCCGGCGCTTTGCGGAATCGTAGGATCGATCCACGCTCCGGTCACCAGAACCACGAGTGCGGTCATGGTGCAGACTACGATGGTGTCGATAAAGGGTCCGATCATCGCTACCATCCCTTCGCGTACCGGCTCATTCGTCTTGGCGGCCGCATGGGCAATCGCGGCGCTGCCCAGTCCCGCCTCATTGGAAAACGCCGCGCGTTTGATCCCCCAGACCATGACACCGACCATTCCGCCATAGAACGCGTTCCCGGTGAATGCCATCTTGAATATCAGTGAAAATGTCTCCGGGACCTGTCCGGCGTGCGTAAGAATGATGTAGAGCGAGGCTAAAACATAGAGTCCGCACATAAGGGGAACGATGCGGCTGGTGGCCAACCCGATCCGCTTGATCCCCCCGAGGATCACGACCCCGGCAAAAATGGCAAGCACGACCCCGATGCCCATGTTCGCGTTTTTCGCGGCACGGTCTTTCAATTCGGTGAGCTTGTCGCCCAACCCGATCTGTTGCTCGTCCGTGAGATCTCCCAGGTCAACGTGAACTTTGCCGTCGATTTCCCTGCTGATGGATCCCAATGTTTCGGCGTGCCCGGGATTCCCCTCGAGGAGTTTCTGGTAAGCCTCGGGGCTCAGTTCCAAGTGCGTGTTCAGCTTGAACGTGTCGGTAATTGCCTCCGCGGTTTGATTCGCCTGGTACATATTTCCGCCGCCGATCGCGCCGCCCATCACCATGAGCGCGAACAATACTGCCAGTACTTTTCCGAACCAGCCCAACCCGATGTCTTTCAAACCCAGGTCCAGGTAATACATGGGACCGCCGGATATGCTGCCGTCTTCATTCACCTTCCGGTACATTTGGGAAAGCGTGCAACTGCTGAACTTGGCCGCCATCCCGAAGATGGCTGCCAGCCACATCCAGAAGACCGCGCCCGGGCCGCCGATCTGAATAGCAACCGCGACGCCGGCAATGTTTCCCAGCCCTACCGTGGCGGAGAGCGCGCTGGTCAGGGCACGGAAATGAGAAATCTCTCCTTCATCCTCAGGACGGTCGAATTTTCCGCGAATCACGTCGATCGAATGCTTGAAACCCCGGATGTTGATCCCCCGGAACCAGATCGTGAAAAAAATGGAGCCGCAGAGCAGCACCACCACCAGGAACGGGAGTTTAATGATCTCCGTTTTCTGTTGGCCCGTCTCGTCCAGCATCGGGGTCCCGTCACGGTTTACCTTTTCATGTTCAATCTGGCCGAACGCCAGATCAAAGAACAGGGCGTTTTCGATGACGCTGTTTACCCGGGCCAGGGTGCGCGGTTCTTCCTCTACCGCGGCAACCGGCGCCGCCTCCTCCACCGCCGTTTCCTCCTGCGCCTGCGCGGGAGAAATGTTGAACGGAACCGAAAGGAACATACTGACGATGAAAACTGAAATCAGCGCGGGAAATAACCTCATTAATTCACCCCAAAAAATTAGATAACATGGCCGGTGTGACGTGGGCCGAATCTTGTAAAATGGACTTCGCAAAGTCAAGTGGATGGCTGAAAAAGAAATAGACGACCAGCTCATTCTTTCGCCCGTATTGTTCACGCTTTTTCGCGCGACATTCATTCGAGCAGTAGAAAAGGTGTCAACAATGCGGGCTAGTGATCTCTTCGCCGCCACTGCAGAGCATGCACGCCGGCAAAGAGTAGCACGCCCGCTACATAACTGGCCCCGCGAGGTATGTTGGCCAGCGAGGCGAAGAGGTCGGGCCGGAGCAAGAACAGCACGGCGGCAACAAGCAGGATACTTTCATAGAACCGGTTTCGGGTCATGAGGTAATGTCTCGTCAGCGCCGCAAACGCGAACATCGCAAGAGTGCCGGTGCAAAAAATCAAGACCCCGTGCCACACCGTGTGGACGCCGATCAGGAGCAGTTCGGTGTTGAAAATAAACATGAACGGGAGAAGGGCGGTGCGAATGTCGTATAGAAACCCCTGGATGCCTGTTCGAATGGGATCTTCGCGTGATATTGCCGCGGCGGCATAGGCGGATAGCCCCACCGGCGGCGTGTCGTCGGAAAGAATGCCGAAATAGAAGCAGAACAAGTGCGCTGCGATAAGCGGCACTGCGAATCCGGCGTCACCGGCCAGCGTAATGATCACCGGAGCCGTCAACGTCGCCATGACGATATAGTTGGCAGTCGTCGGTAACCCCATTCCCAGGATCAGGCTCACGAAGGCGGTGATAAACAGCATCAGCACCAGGTTCCCTCCCGAAAGGACGCCGATTACCTCCGTGATTACGCTGCCGAGCCCCAGGGTAACGATCCCCACGATAATTCCCGCCGCCGCCACCGCGACCCCGATGGGCATCATGTTGCGGCCTCCGGCCGCGAGACTCTCCCAGAGTTCGCGAACCGCGCGCCGAAAAATCAGATCGATGCTGCAACCGTCCCTTTTGCCTGCGATTGCGGTACGGGCTACCATCAATGCCGCCAGCGCAAGGATTGCGTAATAAGCCGACAATTGAACGGAGCGGCGGGCAATCACCAGCTGGTATATGAGGAACCCCAGCGGGATCAGGAAATGAATTCCCCCGACGAAAGTTTTCCAGAAAGGAGGCAGATTCTCTTTCGGCACCGGTTGCAGATTAAGTTTTAACGCCTCCAGGTGCGTGATGTACAGAAGCGCGAGATAAGAAATCACCGCGGGAATGAATGCGGCGCGAACAACTTCCAGGTACGTAATCCCGCAGTACTCCGCGATGATGAACGCGGCCGCTCCCATGATCGGAGGCATCAATTGCCCGTTGGTGCTGGCCGCAACTTCAATGGCGCCGGCCTTGATGCCGGGGAACCCCATTCGCTTCATCAGGGGGATTGTGAAGGTTCCGGTGGTGACGGTGTTGGCGATACTCGAGCCATTCACCATCCCGGTCAACCCGCTGGCCAGCACCGCGGCCTTTGCCGGCCCCCCGCGAAAACGACCCAGCAATGAAAAAGCGAGTTGCGTAAAGTAATGCCCTCCGCCCCCTTTCTCGAGCATCGCGCCGAAAAGGACGAACAGAAACACGGTGTTTGCCGAAACATCGAGCGGCGTGCCGAAGATTCCCTCCGTTGTCATCGTGAGCTTGTTGAGGACCTTGCTCAACGATGCATTTTTGGAGGAGATAATCGTCGGCATCCACTCGCTGATAAAGCTGTAGAGAATGAATCCGCTCGCGATCACCGGCAGGGCCGGGCCTAATGCGCGTCGCGCCGCCTCCAGCAGAAGAATCACCAGCACAATTCCGAATATGTAATCCCGCGGAATCGGATTTCCCAGGCGTTGGCCGATGCCTTCATAGTCGAGGGCCAGGTAGAGCGCCGCCGGCACCGCGCACGCTGCCAGCGCCACGTCCAATACCGGAATCGACTCGGTGCGAACGAGAAAGGACAATCTTCCCCCAAGCTTCCGATTCCATCGCTCGCTCCTGAAGGCGGGAAAGCAGAGGTAGACCAGGGTCATCGCGAAAGCGAGATGAACGCACCCGACCCATGTCGCATCGAGCAGGACCTCCTTGGCAATCGCGAGTTGAAAGAGAGACCAGAGCGCCGCGATGCCCGGAATCAGGAACCCGGAAGGGCCGGAGAGCGTGCGGGAGCCGAATTCGCGCTTGAGATAATCCTGCGCATCTCCTGCCATGTCAGGGCACCGAAAGTCCCGCCTCTAGAAAGTATTTCTCCGCGCCCGGATGCAGTGGCGCCGTTCTGCCCCCCAGCATGCCCTGGCGTGTCAGCTCTCCCAGTGCCTCGTGGAGCGATTGAAACGTGTCGAGATTCTCGAAAACCTCCCGGGTCACTGCATACACGGTCTCTTCGCTCACGCGTTCAGATGTAATCACCGTCGTGACCATGCTGATGGACGGCACGTCTTCCTCTCCGGCGGCCATGGGATAGAGTTTCTTCTTCGGAATTGTTGCCATGGTGTAATAGGAATGTTCCGACAGCAGTTCTTCCATTCCCGTGATCGGAACGAACCGTACTTTTCGTTTTCCCGACGTGGCTTCCAGGATGGCGCCGCTGGGATGGCCCACGGTGAAAAAGAATGCATCGATTCGATTGTCCTGAACCATCTTGGGCGCGTCGGAGGCCTTCAGTGATTCCGCCTGCAGGTCGCTTTCCGGATCGATGCCCGCGGCTCGTAAAACTTGCATGGCGTTGCCGCGCGTTCCCGAGCCCGGGTTCCCGAGGTTCACGCGTTTGCCCCGGAGGTCCGACAGGGATCGGATGCCGGCGTCATCGGCAGCCACGAGGGTTACGATTTCGGGATGAAGACTGAATACGCCGCGCAATTCCTTCGCCGGTTTCCCTTCCCAGTCCGCCTTCCCGCTCCAGGCCTGGAACTGACGGTCCGACTGGGCGATGCCGAATTCCAGGTCTCCGGACAGCACCGCGTTGATGTTGTAAACCGATCCGCCGGTCGATTCCACCGATGCCCGGATTCCCAGTTCCGCATGCTTTTCGTTTACGATCTTCGCGATGGCACCGCCCACCGGATAATAGACCCCAGTGACACTGCCGGTGCCGATGGTGACAAAAGTGCTTTTCGGAGAATTTTCGCCCGGACCGCAGGCGTTGAAACCGGTCAGGATGATCGCGGCGACCGAAGCTCTTACAAATCCGTGGTTTCTGTTTTTCATGGCGTAAGGATTTTCCCCATTGTGCGTCCTACTTTTTTCGCGAGTTTCTTTCCAGCATCTTTCAGCGCGGCGCGCCCCGCCGCTTTCTGCGCCTCCGCTCCCCCGGTTGCCGAGGCGTCCTCAATTGCGAGAATCTTCCCATCCGCAACCTGAACCACTCGAACCTGCATTTCCGCATTGGATCGGAAGACGTTGACGCCGTACGCCACACTCTGGCTCGCGGGCGAAGCCGTCGCCTGTCCGTGAATCAGGTGGGTGGCGCCCAGCCGCCTGGCGACATCCAGCGCCGTTTCCCGCTTCATTATATTCTCCAGGGTAAGATCCGTCCCCAGCATTTCCTCGCCGCCAATTTCCAACAGGGTGTGTCCGTCGCGGACCAGCCGCTTTTCGATTTCAGATTGAACGATGTGTTGCGATTCATCGGTGTAGAAATACCAATACCATTCGACTTCGACGCGTTCGGGTACGATCACGAGGATGGATGGATTCATCGAATTTCCGGATGCGGCCGGCTCTTCCTCGGAAGAGAACAGGTCGGCGAACGGTTCGGTCTCTTCCTTTTCCGCGATCTTATCTTCCATCTCTTGCAGAAGGCCGGACGATTCTTCGTTCTCGGCCATGACTTCCGAAAGAAGATCCGCCTCCGCATACAGGCTGTGGCCGGCCAGACAACTCAACGCCGCAAAAACCCAAAGAGCTCGTATCGTAATCATTTTGCCTCCATTTCTGATATGCCGTTTGAATGATACCACTCGCTTCAATATTTGGACAACTTTTCCAGACCCTGGATCGCTTCAAGGCCGGAATCTGAGACCCGAAACGACGAAGATCCCATCCCGTCGCCAGGGTCCCCGGATCCCTGCTTGATTTCGCTGAGTCGAATTGATAACTCTCAGCGTGAATGGGTCGTGGAGTAAAATGGAGGATGAATGCGATGAATAAACATGTATTCCGTGTATTGAGTGTCTGCGTTGTATCCCTTTCGCTGGCCGCTCCCGCAAACGCGCTCTGGGGAAAGAGTAAAACCAAAACCGAGGACGGCGATGCGGATCTGGGTTTGCCCGAGTATAAGGGCCTCAAGCATGCGATCGGGGTGAAGGAATTCAGCAACGAAGCCGGCTGGAAGGGAGAGTGGGAGCTGGGTCAGAACCTCTCGGCAATGCTCGAATCATCACTCTATGACACCGGACGTTTCGTTCTGGTGGAACGCGAGAAGTTGAGGGACGTCATCGCGGAACAGGATCTCGCGGCCAGCGGTCGTACTGCCGGCGCAAAGAAGGTCGCGCAGACCGGGATGATCCGGCCGGCTAAATACCTGGCTTCCGGCGCAATCACCGAGGTGGATTCAGCCCAGTCAGGCGGCGACGGCGCCGTACGGATCAAAGGCTTTAAGGTCGGTCTGAAAAAGAAACAGGCACAGGTCACCATTATCGCGAAATTGATCGATACCACCACGGGCGAGATCGTGAACAAGAAGCGCATCGTCGGAAAACCGTCGGGCACGGCCCTCGATGTCGGATACTCCGGCTCCGATTTTGGAGTGGATCTCGGCGGCTTCAAGAAGACCCCGCTCGGACAGGCGGCGCAGGACGCCATTACCCGGGCCGCCTTGTTTTTCGCGGAAACGATGGAAGAATTTCCGTTTGAGGGAAGCGTGATTAAGACCTCGAGCGATGGAAAGGTGATCATCAACCGGGGTTCCGCCTATGGGTTGGAAGTCGGCCAGACTCTGATTATGGAAACAGAAGGCGAAGTTCTCATTGATCCCGACACGGGGGAGATTCTCGATGAAGAAGAGGGGGAAACCATCGGGAAACTGAGCGTAGCGAAAGTGAAAGAGAAAGTAGCGTATTGCGACGTGGTGGAAGGGGAGGAAGAGCCGGAAAAAGGCGTTACCGTTCACGCTGAGTAATCCGTACGATCCGCGCTGAAAAGGCGCCGTCCATGCACCTGTGTGGCGGAATACTCAAGCGGGAACGTTCCAGAGAGAAACCCGGGTTCTCTCTCAACCATCCGGATATCATCCCGGCGTTTTCTTCCGGTTCGAGGCTGCAGGTGCTGTAGACAAGGATGCCTCCCGGCGCCAGGAGTCCTGCGCCGGTATTCAGAAGTTGCTTCTGAAGCCGGGCGGCGCTTTTCAATCGCTTTCCCGAAAATCGCCAGCGCGCTTCCACGCGACGCCTCAGAACGCCGGTATTGGTGCAGGGCGCGTCCAGCAGAATCCGGTCGAACCCGGAAACCTCGTGCCGATTCATCAATTCCCGCATGGCCCCGGCATCGGTTCCGTCCGCGTCTTCAATTCGCACTGTATCCAGGCGCAGGCGCGAAAGGGTGTCTCGGAGGAGGTGCAGTCGGTCGGGCCGTCGGTCCACCGCCACCAGCACACCGCGCCCTTTCATCCGATCCGCCAGGGCAGAGGTCTTTCCCCCCGGCGCTGCGCAGAGATCCAGGACACGATGTTCGGGGCGCACATCGAGAAAGGATACCGAGATGGCGGCGGCGGCGTCCTGTACGACAAACCATCCGTCCGAATAGCCCGGAACATCGTGCACCGCGATGCCTCGATCTAGGATTGCGAACTCGTCGGGGGCGTACGGATGTGGCGTGACCGGTATCCCGGTCCGACTCAGTTCTGCCAGGAAATCGGGCATCGTTGTGTGCGTCCGTTGCACCCGGATCACGACGCGGGGCGCCGCATTATTCCAGTCGGCAAGCTCTTCAATTCGCGAATCCGTCCAACCGCGACGCCAGCGATCAATTAACGCCGCAGGGTGGGAGTGGCGAACGTGAATCGGCTGGCGGCTCAGCCAGTCAAGGCAGCTCTCCCGTTCGCGCGAAAACCTGCGCAGTACCGCGTTTACGAAAGGTCCGGCCCACGCGCCCGCGTGAGCTTTGGCCGACTCGACGCCCTCATGGACCACGGCGTGCTGATCTTTCTTCTCCATGTAAACCAGCTGATACAGGCTGGTGAGCAGCACCGCCTCCACCGCCGGGGCAGGTTCCCTGGCGGCAAGATGCGTCCGGAGCGCCTTCAGCGTGCCGTACCGCCGGATGGTTCCGAGTACGATTTCCGTGACCACCCTGCGGCGGGCAGAATCGGCCACGATGGACAAATCGGGCGCCCGGCCATTCGCCATCCAGTCCCGGACCAGGAGAGCGGCTGTGGCTCGCGGAGAAGATTTCATGACTCTGTAGAATTCCCGATGATCCTGAATGCACCGGCATTCTTTTCATTCCGTGATCCGCCGGGCGGGTTGTGGTATACGGGGTATTCGCTCCCGGAAAAGAAAAAATGGTGAGGATGTGACTTTTCAATCTCCGGGAAGGCGGGTACCAGTATTTGGCGGAATAACCCGTGGAAGGATGCGGCACCCCGCGGGCAGGAGATAATTTTTGGTAATGGATCATTCATGAGTGATATTCGTTTCAGATGTCCGGTTTGTAAGGGCAAGCTCTCGGTGGACGGCTCCGGCGGGGGGCAGAACGTAACCTGCCCGAAGTGCGAATCCCGAATCATGATTCCGAGGCATTCCACCCTCCCCCCGCGGATCGGATCCACCCTCCACTCCGGTACCCAGGCGCTGGAAGCTGAAATTACGCGCCTGACCGGTGAACTGGAATCCCTGAAGAAAGGGGCTCCTGCGGACGGCGAGCTCGCCCGGTTGCAGGCCCAGATTGAGGAGTCGGAGGTCGGTCGCCGGAAGTTCGAGGAAGAAATTTCGAAACTGCGCAGTGATCTCGAGAAGAACCAATCTGAGTCGGGGCAAGTGGATGCTGTTCGGGAAGAGGCCCGCAAGGAACGCGAATTGCGTAAGCGGCTCGAGCAGGAATTTGAGGTCACGAGCAAGCGGCTCGACGGTGAAGTAGCGTCTCTGAAGAACGCGCGAAAGAATCGGGAGGAGGAAAGCACCCGGCGCGAGAAAGAGTTGCAGGAGAAACTCGCGGCCGCGGAAGTCCAAAAAGAGGTGCCGGATGCCGATGAGATTTCCTCGGAGATCCGAAAACAGCTCGAGGATGAATTTCGTGAACAGCTGGAGAAGGCGGAGACCGGAAGACGGAGTTCTGAACAGCAAGCCATCGATGCGCGCAAGGAGCTGGAGACTCAGCAACAAAAGCTGACGGAGGCCATCGCTTCCGAAGAAACGGCCGGCACGGCATGGCGGGAGCGCGAAGAAGCGCTTGGCCGTGAATCCGAAAAACTCCGGCAGCGCGCGAGCGAGGCGGATCATCAGCTCAAGGAAGAACGGGAGTTGCGTCAAGCCAGGGAGACGGAGTTCGACAATACGCTCCAGGCGGTGAAGAAGGAACTCGATTCGAGTCACGGCGCGGCAATCGCGGAATTGCAGGGAACCATCCGGGAACTGGAGACAGCTCGCACGAAGGAGCAGGATTCCCATCAGCAGCAGGTGAAGTCCCACGAAGACGAGCTACAAACGCTGCGCCGGGAAGTGGAAGCGGAAAAGGGGCGCGTCGAGAAGGAGTGGTCGGAGCGGGTAGAGCAACTATCGCTTCGTAACGCCAAGGAGATCGAAGAATCTGTCGCGTCGCTGCAATTGACGCACCAGAACCAGGATCTGAAGCGCGAAGAGGAGGCGAAACGGACTCTTGAGCAGGAGATCGGGAAAAAGGAAGAGACCTGGCAAAAGAATTTGCAGGAGCAAATCGCGAAGGCGGGAAAGCTTTTTGGGGATTTGGAATCTGCACGCAAATTGCTGAAGGAAAAAGATGAAGAGCTCAATCGTGTAGTCGCCGGACGAAAGACCCATGAGCAGGAAATTGCCGCGAAAGACGCAGCCGGAAAAAAAGAGAGGGAGGACCTGGCTGCACGGGAAGAGAAGCTCTCACGTGAACTGGAATCCGTCCGCGCATCCCTGGCCGGGAAGAGCGATGAGTTGAAACGCGGCGAGGAGATGCGGCTTTCCCTGGAGCAGGCATTCAAGGACAAAGAAGCGGCGTGGCAAAAGATCCTCGAAGACCAGAACGGGCAAAAAGAGTCCCTTTCCAGGGAGCACAACAAGGGAATCGAGTCGCTTTCCAAGGATTTGGAATCTACCCGGAAAGCCCTTGAAGAGAGTGAACAGAAAATTGCCCGTGAACAGAAAACGCATCAGGCGCGCGAAGATGAACTGAAGGCCAAGCTCAAGACGCTTTCTGTATCCGGTCCAACCTCGGTAAAGCCGGAAGCTCCCGCACCTGAACGGACGAAATCACCAGGACCGACGAAGAAGCCGGCAGCCGGAAAGACACCGGCTCAGCCCCGGGAGAAACCGATCGGCGAAGGGAAAAGCGTTCAGGATCTTGTGAAGGAGGAGGGTGCCGCACAGAGCACCCGGCAGAAAGGCAGATCCCCGAAAAAGCCTGCCGATGTCCCGGCGAAGAAAAAACCGACACCGAAACAAACTCCGAAGCGTCCCGAGCCTGCTCCCGCGGTTTCCGCTGCTTCCGAGATGATGCCCGTTCGCCCGCTGTCCGGACTTCTTGTTCTCGGATGGCTCAGCCTCCTGGCGGGAATATGTGCGGCGGTTGCCGTTCCGCACGTGTCCAACCTTACCACCGGCGCCATCGGCATGGCGCTGCTGATTGGGGTGATTGTTCTGATTCGGCGTCGAACGCCTCTTGTGTTCGGTTTGATTGCCTTAAGTGTACTCATGCCACCCATGCTCGCGGTGGGGGTTGGCCTGGGCTATCGGGGTCTGTTTCCCCCGTCGAATGCGTCATCGGGCGGTCCCGGAATCTTTCGCCGGGACGGGCCGCCGCCGAAGCCTGTCTCTCCGGAAAATCCTCCCCGGATCAACGTGGGTGATTCGGTGATCGTAGACGGAGTAGAGATTACGTTCTCCGGAGTACGGGTCGGACCCGTAATGGTTCGTGCTTTTATCGATGATGATGTCGAAACATTCGACGACGATTATCTTATTATCGATCTTACGCTCAAGAACACGGCCGAGGACAGACCCCTTCACCTTGACAATCCATGGGAAAAATCCCGGATTTCAGATTCGTACAACGAACTGTACGTCATCGACCAGCAGCGCCAGGGGCTCGAGCACGTGGAAGGAACTCTGGGTTCCATCGAACTCGAACCAGGTCTGGCAATGAGCGACATGATTGTCTTTGAAATGCCGGATGACCGCGCGAAAGATTTCCACCTGCTTGCGGATCCCGGGTTCTGCACCCTGAGACCGGATGGAATGTATGAAAATGTCTCCTCGGACCCTTTGCGACTTTCGTTTAAACGGAGCGATTTTCAGTCACGGGAGTGATCGTGCAGAGGTTAAGGATTGCGGGAAGGAAAAGAAAGAGGTAAGGTCATGCTCATGAATCGAAAGCAGGAAGAAAACAGCAGCAGTCAAAAAAAGTCGGGATCGGCCCTCACGGGGATCCTTGCGCTGGTTTCGGTCGTTTGTTTTCTGGCACTGGTCGTGATGCAAGCTCTTGAATTCATGTCGTACGGGGATTAAAACTCCGTATGCCCGACCGCCCGAAGACGGAGCCCCCGAAGACTTTTTCAGACAGGCACATTGGCCCTGACCCGGAGGACATCCGCGAGATGCTTTCCCTCGTCGGGGCGCCATCTCTCGAGGAACTCATCGACCAGACAGTTCCCGAATCCATCCTCCTCGACCGCCCCCTGTCACTTCCTGCCGCGCAATCCGAGTACGAATTCCTCGAGCACCTTCAAACCCTCGCCGCGAAGAATCAAAAAGCCCGGTCCTTTATCGGCCTGGGCTACTACGAGACGATTACCCCCAGTGTAATCCTGCGAAACGTTCTTGAAAATCCCGGGTGGTACACACCGTACACTCCGTACCAGGCCGAGATTGCGCAGGGCAGGCTGGAGTCTCTGCTGAACTTTCAAACCCTGGTTACCGACTTGACCGCCATGGAAGTCGCCAACGCGTCACTCCTGGACGAAGGGACTGCCGCGGCCGAAGCCATGACCATGTTGCACCGGATTCAGTCGCGGAAAAAGAATGCTGAACGCCACCGCTTCCTTGTCGGGTCGAACTGCTTTCCACAGACCATCGAAGTGATCCGAGGGCGCGCGGAACCTCTCGGTATCGAGATCGTGGTTGCTGAACCGGATTCGTTCCAATGGTCCGGTGACGAATTCGGCGCATTCATTCAGACGCCCGATCGACGCGGCGTAATCCATGACCTGACCGATATGATCCGGGACGCTCACGAGGCGGGAGCGTTGATTGCGGTTGGAACCGATCTTCTGGCGCTGACGTTGTTCCGTCCGCCGGGAGAGATGGGCGCGGACGTGGTGCTGGGCAGTACGCAGCGACTGGGAGTCCCCATGGGTTATGGAGGACCCCACGCCGCATTCTTCGCCGCCCGGGAATCGTATGTGCGCGAGATGCCGGGTCGAATCATCGGCGTGAGCGCCGACTCCCGGGGACGACCCGGCTACCGGATGGCCCTGCAGACTCGCGAACAGCACATCCGCCGCGAAAAAGCGAAATCAAACATATGCACCGCCCAGGCGTTGCCGGCGAACATTGCCGCCTGCTACGCGGTGTACCATGGTCCGAATGGACTGCGCTCCATCGCGGATCGGATTCATAAACTGGCCGACCATTTACGAAGTGAATTGCATCGAATGGGAATCTCCTCCCTTCCCGGATCGTTTTTCGACACGGTGTTTATCTCCCGGGAATCCCTGCAAGGAATCGAGATCGGGGACGTTCAGAGCCGCGCATCGACGGCGCTACTGAATCTGAATTTTGCTGATGATGGGATCGGGATCTCTCTGGGTGAACCTGCGACGCCGGAGGACATCGACGGGATCTTGAGCCTCTTCCGGGGTGCGGGAGGGCCGGGCGCCGGTGCACCGCTTCCCGCACCGGATTCCGCCCTTTTGAGATCGACGGAGTTTCTTCAGCAGGACGTGTTCAATCGGTACCATTCAGAAACGGAATTCATGCGCTACGTTCGGCGGTTGGAGCAAAAGGATATCGGACTGGACCAGTCCATGATTCCGCTCGGTTCGTGCACGATGAAGCTTAATGCCGCGACGGAAATGCGGCCGATTACGTGGCCTTTATTTGCGGACCTTCATCCTTTTGCGCCCGGGGAGCAGGCGGAAGGGTATCGCCGCATTGTCGAGGAGCTCGAGGGAGCTCTGTGCGAAGTAACCGGATTCCACTCGGTATCGTTACAACCCAACAGCGGAGCGCAGGGCGAATACGCGGGTTTGCTGGCCATTCGCGCCTTTCACCTGGACCGGGGCGATTCCCATCGGGATGTTGTCCTGATTCCCGCGTCGGCCCACGGAACGAATCCCGCCAGTGCGGTGTTGGCGGGCATGCGTGTCGTGCTGGTCGCGTGTGACGACCGCGGAAACATCAATCTTTCGGATCTCTCCGAAAAGGCCACCACCCACCGGGAGCGGCTCGCCGCCCTGATGATCACTTATCCATCCACCCATGGCGTTTTTGAAGCCGGGGTGCGCGACGTGTGCGAGGAGATTCACGATTGTGGAGGGCTCGTCTACATGGACGGGGCCAATCTGAACGCGCAACTTGGTATCACCAGTCCCGCCAGGATCGGAGCCGACGTCTGCCATCTGAATCTCCACAAGACATTCAGTATTCCACACGGAGGCGGCGGACCCGGAATGGGCCCCATTGCCGTCACCGAAAAACTCGCGCCCTATTTGCCCGGCCACCCCCTGGTTCCCATCGGTTCCGGAAAAGCGCTGCCCGCCGTGTCCTCCGCTCCCTGGGGAAGCGCTCTGATCCTTCTGATTCCCTACGGGTACATCAGGATGCTTGGTGCCAACGGTATGACCCGGGCGACCCGCATCGCGATTCTCAACGCGAACTACATGAAGGCCCGCCTCGAACCCTACTACCCGGTTCTATTCACCGGGGACCAGGGTCGCGTCGCGCACGAGGTAATCTTTGATCTTCGTGAATTCAAAGCTTCCGCCGGCGTGACGGAAACCGACGTGGCAAAGCGCCTCATGGACTACGGATTTCATGCCCCCACCGTGTCTTGGCCTGTTCCCGGCACGATGATGGTCGAGCCGACAGAGTCTGAATCGAAGCCGGAGATTGACCGGTTCTGCGATGCCCTCGTGTCCATTCGATCCGAGATCGAAGCCGTCGTCGACGGAACGGCCGACCCTTCGGACAATCTATTGAAAAACGCGCCTCACTGCCTCGAGGATGTGGTCTCGGATCGCTGGAATCATGCGTATTCCCGCGAAGCAGCGGCATTTCCGCTGGCCTATCTGCGGAATCACAAGGTGTGGCCCGCGGTGGGCCGCATTGATGATACCGCAGGGGACCGCAATCTTGTATGTACCTGCCCTCCCCTTGAGGCGTACGAATCCGGAAGTGAGTGATGGTCGGCCGCGGATCTACGGAGCGGCCCGATCCTTCCGCGGGGACATTCTTTTTTGAGGGCCAGGCTGCGCACCTTCTTGCCGTCCTGGGGCTCTGCGCCCTGATGTATTTCGCCTGTTCCCTTCCCGGGTGTACCGAGGGAGTCTGGCTTGGTATTTCAACCACCGGGTGGCTGTTGTGCACGATCGGAAATGCGATCCTGCATCAAACGTATGTCTGGGTTTGCTGGCGACTCGAGCTCCAGAACCATTGGTTCACGCGCCGGTTTGGAAAACACGCGTTCATCCTCTATGCGGTGCCGTTTTTCGCGTTTCTAATTCTACGGGTGGCGCTGGCGTTCGCCCTGGGCTGGTCGAATCGCGGAACGCTTGGAATCAGTCCACAGCTGGGTGGCGCCGTTTCCATCCTGCTTCTTTTCCCGGCGATATATCTCATGGTTTCAATTCGACGCTTTTTCGGTTTTACCCGGGCCGCGGGAATCGATCACTTCGACGAAAAAGTCCGATCTGTCGGCCTCGTTCGAAAAGGGATTTTTCGCTGGTCACCGAACGCGATGTACGTTTTTGGTTTTCTCCTGCTATGGGTCCCGGGTTTCCTCTTTCAATCCACAGCTGCGCTGGTGGCGGCCGGGTTCGGCCATGCCTACATCTGGGTACACTACTACTGCACGGAAAAGCCGGACATGCGGCGGATCTATGGGCACATCGCTCCGTAAATACGTGTACAGCGGACGAGGGTATTCTGGATGCAAAGGGGCCGCGGCGGCTGTGGGCCGGAAGATCCTCAGCCCTGCGGATCAGGAGCGATTCTGTTCCGCAAGCAATTCCACCGCCCGGCGGTATTCATGCGGTGTGTTGACCTGATTCAAGGTTTTGTGGGATGCCGGGACCACCCCCAGGATGGAGGAATGCTCCAGTACGTTTCGCGGGGACCGATTTCCGAGCCGCACCGCCTTCATCAGGGCCTCGTAGGCCATGGGCTCATAAATGGCGCACAGTGGTTCAGGATTGCTGTCATCGATTTTCAAATAGCAGGTGGCCATAACATTCGGATTTCGCGAGTAAACGAGCTGCCGGATCGTGTTGAAATCAAGAAACGGCATGTCGCAGGCCAGGACCAGCCAGGCAGCACCCGGATGTTCCCGAAAAGCGGAGAGAATGCCCCCAATCGGCCCGATTTCGCCCCAGGAATCAAATATTGGCCGATATTCTGTTCGCTCTCCCGCTTCGGCCTGCTCGGCCCGGGCCGAGATCCACACGTCTTTGCAGTGGGGCTTCAAAAGTGAAAAAAGGAACCGTAAATGGGGCTTTCCGTTATATTGAAGCAGGGCTTTGTCTTGCTTCATTCGTCGGCTTTTGCCGCCGGTTAGAATAAGACCGTGAAGGGGAGGAGGCTCGGTGCCTTCAACCTTCTGATTTCCCCATGCCGTGCTTAGAGGATCCATGTGTGGAACTCGCCTGTCTGTTCCCTTGTCACTGGCGGGCGCCATGCGGGCCCGGGTTCGTGCTCCTGCTTCGTCACGAAAAATGAGCAGGGTCCGTGCCATCGCCGCGTCACCCAAATGCCGCCGCCACCCTGTTGATATTATGTTGAAATCATCACTTCAAGTCCCGGATCGATACCCGAACAAGGGTTTTCCCGGAGTTGCTGAAACTCAAGATTCAGCGATCAGGATATGAACATCCACAAAAATTGCGCCCAGAATCGCAGGATTGGCACCCCCGGAACCCTGGAATAGCGATCGGGGAGCCTTCGCGGAGCCGGACGTCCCAGGAGCCGCCGGGCGCCCTGTTTGCAATTTGATTCGCAGGGGCCGGATCAGCGCGCGCCGAACATCTGCTTCTTTACGCTCTTGTCAAACAAAAGCTTAGTCACGTAGTCTTTTGACGGGTAATACCGTACGGGAAGAAATTGTGCCGTCAAAAGTCGGCATGAAGATTGCGAAGAGCGCACAAATAGTATGTCCGGAACATTTTCGCATTTAACTTGCGGTGCCCTCACCGACGTGGGGGTCAAGCGCAAGAATAACGAGGACTCGATAAAAATTCTCCCGGAATACGGGGTTTTTTGCGTTGCCGACGGGATGGGCGGAGCCCAGGGGGGCGAAGTGGCCAGCCAGGCAACGGTGGCCTGCCTTGAGCAGGCTTTCACCCAGCTCAGCACTCCGGATGCCGTAGCCAGTGCAGCCGGGAAGGTCCGGATTATTGATCGCGCTCTCAACCAGGCGAGCAAATGGATCAAGCAGAGGGCGGACAAAAAGGGCATCAAAGGCACGGGAACCACCGCCGTCGTCATTGCTTTCGACGGACGGGATCCGACCAAGGCTGCCGCCGTCCACGCCGGTGACAGCCGCGCCTATCGATATCGCAGTGGAGAACTGAAGCAAATCACCCGGGATCACACCGTGGCCAACGCGGCCGGGCTCGAGGACGAATCCGAGCTTCCCGCGATGTTCAAGGGCGTGGTGACCCGCGCGGTAGGCGTCAATGCGGTCGTGGAGCTGGAGCAAACCCCCGTGGACGTAGCAGAAGGCGACATTTTCCTGCTCTGCTCGGACGGTCTCGACAAGCTGATGTCCGACGATGACATCGCCGAGTATTTGAAGCGTGACGGGGAGGGAGATCTCCAGGCGCTCGCGGAGGCCATCGTCCAAGAGGTGAACCGAAGAGGTGGAGTCGACAATGTCTCTGTCGTGTTGATCCGGACTTCGGATCCGGACCCGCAATCTCTCGTCAGCGAAGCGGATGACATCGAACAGATCGAAGAGCCCATTACCGCCGGGGTTCCGATGGACGATTCGGAGCAGGATACGGCCGACAACGAACCGCTCACTCCGACGTCGGAAAGCATCATGGGCATCACGCCGCCCGGCATGACGGATTCGATTGATGCACTCGATACACTCGATGCCATGACGCCTCCCGACGAACGCCGGACGGATGACAGTGTCGGATTGCCGCAGATTCAGGCGCCGGCCCCGTCAACCTCCGAAGAACCGTGGTTCACGCAGAATCGGTATCTCGTCGGCATCGTCGCCGGATGCGTGGCGATTATCTCCATTGCGATGCTCATCAAGTATGGCGGCGGCTCTGACCAGGTCGGTCCCGACTTTGCCGAGGGTATCCAGGAGTTCCACGGAGAAGGGGAACGTATCGGCCCCCGAAAGCGACCGGATCGGACTGCATCGGAGGATCCCGAGAAGGATCCGGAGGCCCTGTTCGAAGAGATTCAAGCGTCCATGGGTGAAGGCGAAGAAGAGGAAACCGAACCCGAAGAAATCGTGGAGCCGCCGGACGAGGAGGCATTGGCCGAGGCCGAGGCTCAACGGCTCGCCGCGGAAGAAGAGGCCCGCCGGGAGGAAGCGGTCCGGCTTGCGGAAGAGGAATCCGCTCGCGAACGCGAGGCGGAGATGGCGCGGGCCGAAGAAGAGAAACAGCAGCAGGAGAGTGCCGAGAAGATGCGGGCCGCAAACGTGGCCGCCTATGAGGACACGCTCGAAACGCTGCGGGGACAGATTGTCGAAAAAATCGAAAACGACGATTCGTTGGAATCCTCTTCTGCTGCCTACATCGCATTGGACTCCTTTGTGACGAAAGAGTGGCCGGACGTTGATGCCGGACAGCGCGACGAAGCCGCGGCGGCACTGCAGCGCAAGATTTCCGATGCTTTCGGAGCCTACATTCGATCTCTCCGGGACTCGGCAATTGCGAACGCGCAGGAATCCAATGCCGACACCACTTCATGGGACTCACTTCGGACATTGGCCGCCGACGCGCCTGAACTGGTAAACCTGTTGCTCCCCGTCTACGAATCCGCGGTGGCCGACGTCCAGGCGTCGCTTGATTCTCAAGCGGGCATGGAAGCTTTTACAAGCGCGGTGAATCGGATTCGTGATGCCATTCCCACCGAGCTGGATTCTGACCTGTCCGGAGTTGAAGGCGCGGCGGTTTCCTTGACCTCTGTCGGAGGGAAGACCTGGGATTCCGTGTCGGAAGGTGAGCGGGATGCCGCTCTGGAACCGTTGCGCGGGCAACTCGAATCACTGGTCACTGAGTATACCGAGACGCTGAAGAACACAGCCCTTTCGAAATTCGAACAAGGGGAGGACGGGGAAGTAGAAGCGGCGCGGCTGAATTCGATCCGCGAAGAGGCGCCCACGCTCGCATCCTGGATCGGACCCGAGTACAGCCTCGCAGTCGATGCGGTACATGCCGCCCGCAAGACCCGGAATGCGCAAGCCGCGTTTGGTGAACTGGTGGCCCGAATCGATGACACGACGCCCGCTGAAATCAGTAACGCCGAGTACCTGGTGATGGCGGAGCAGGCGGCAGTGATTCTGCAACAGCTTGTGAAGCAATCATGGGACATGGTCGACGAAGCCGAAGTGGAGAAAGTTCGCGATACGAGAACCGCCGGGCTACGCGATCTCAGTCTCGCTTACCTGGAGAACCTTCGAAATGAATCCGTGTCCTCGTACGAGGACCGCAGGGACGGCGGCGAGGCGCTGAAAACTCTTTCCGGTATGGGGGAGACGGCTCCTTCGCTTCGGGCTCTCGCAGGTGAAACCTATGGGGAAGCGGTGAAAGCCGCCGAGGATGCCCGCCAGACGTGGCGACAAGTCTCCTCTTTCCTCTCTACCAGCGAGCGAATTCACAGCGTGATTCCGAATTCCCCCCTGGATCCGTCGGAATTGCAGCAGGCCGAGGGGGCAGCAGTTGCGCTGGCGGAGATGCGGGAGAAGGAATGGCAGGGCGTTCCCGGGGAAGAGGTGACGGCAGCCTGTGAGGAGATGGAGACCCAGCTTACAGACTTGCTTGTTGCGTACCTGTCCGAGCATCGCGATACCGCGGTGAAAGCCTACGAGAACATGGAGGATGGAGCGAACGCGCGTGACGCCTTGAAGGGGCTTGCCGGTAGCGCGCCCATGCTGCTGGCATTGGCGAAGGAACAGTATGATGAAGCGGTGAGTGTCGTTGATTCCGCGGAACAGGCGAGCACGGAACGGGCGCAGCAAATGGCGGCGGAAGCCGCGCGGCTGGAAGCAGAACGCATCGAGCGCGAAGAGGCTGAACAAATGGCGGAAGCCGCCGAAAAACTTGCCAATGCAAAGGAAACCATCGCAGCTCGCCTGGACGATGCACTTCAAACCGGAGCATGGGGAGACCTGGAGGAATTTGTGCAGAGCGTGGACGCAGACGGAGGCGACCTGGTGTCCGGAACCGGCCGAACCTCGCAGTACGACAATTGGGTTGCGGAGTGGCACCGGGCCGATTCGGCGGGCGAATCCCTGAACGATGAAATTGCGGGGATGACGACCTCTTTGGCAGGGCTGTGCGAGCAGGGCGGCTTGCAACCTCCTTCCGAGCCGACGCAGACGGATGGGGATCGATTTGCGGATGCGTTCTGCAATCGTCGCCGGCAATTGCAGGAAGGTTTCGTACAACAGCTACGCGAATTCGACAGCGTGAACCGCGCCCAGATTGCCATGATCGGGGGCGATCCCAAGCAGAGTCTCGGCAACATCTGGAGCCTTGCCAGAACCACGGATTCCGAGGCCGAAATTACTGATCTTTCGAAACGGATCGTAGATGCGACAGAGATGCTCGACCGCCTGACCGAGTGGGAATCGCAGGTTCCGTCCGGTCCGATCCCCGCCGAATACCTGGCTTCGGCTCCGGTGGATTCGCTGGAGAAGATCGCATTGGTTTTAGATGACTTGTGGGACATGATTTCTGTCCGGTCGTATGAATTTCTGGATCAGCGCAGCGATTTCTGGCTGGTGTACGAGGATGAGGAAATCGAACCGCTGATGGACCGCATATCCTCGGCGCTGGAAGGGTGGGAAGAAGACAACCAGGCCTACGCGGACGCGAGCGTTCGCGACTGGAGGATGAGCGGGAGCCACGGAAGCGTGGACACCCTGATCCGGAGCGTAAACGAAGTCTATCCCAAGCTCAAAGCGGAGATAGAGGCGCGCAACCGCTGACCCCGCCCGCTTCCCTATGGACGATTCGGAGAACAGTAAAAACAAAGTTTTTGGCAACTACGAGTTGTTGGAAACATTGGGAACCGGCGCCGAAGGCCAGGTCTACAAGGCGAAATGCCTGAAGGCCATCGAGGGCCGGGTCGAAGTGGGCGATATTGTCGCTGTCAAGGTGTTGACCCGGAATCCTTCCGTCGACGCAAAAGAGGAGCTGCGTTTCAAGCGCCAGGTAGCGATCCTCGAGCAGCTTGAACATCCCAATATCTGCAAGTATGTCGACGATTTCATCGAGTCGGAAGGCGAGTTTGATGAGCGGCGATGCCTGGTGATGGAGTACATCGACGGCCAGCTTCTGACCGATCGATTGAAACGATACCCGAGAGGCTTCCCGTGGGAGGAAGTTCGCGACCTGTTTACACAATGCCTTGAAGGCCTCGCGCACGCCGCGGAGCAGGGGGTTTTCCACCGCGATCTCAAGCCTTCCAACCTGATTATCTCTCATGACGGGAAGGCGAAGATCATCGACTTCGGCATCGCCCGCCAGGAGGGGGGGGAAGAAACAAGCACCGGCGGCTGGCGTGGATCATTCGATTACATGGCCCCGGATTTCGTTCGGCAGGAGAATTTTCGGGGGGACGAGCAGTCCGATATCTACAGCATGGGAGTTTTCTTCTACATGGCTCTCACGGGTGATCTCCCGTTTGAGCGATTCGGAGAGAATGCCCACATCGGCTACCTGAACCGATGGAAAGGCGAAGAGGAGCCGCGCCCGTCCTTCCGGCACAAAATTTTTCGGGTGTTGACCCGCACCAAGCCTTTCGTGCTCGGGTGCCTGAACGTGGACCGGGACGAGCGGTATAAGACATTCCGGGAGATGCTTGATGGTCTGTCGCAGATCAAATACAGGGTGGTTCGGCACAAGGGCGTCGAGGACTATGAACTGATCGACATGCTGGGTCGCGGCGGCTTCGGAGAGGTCTTCAAAGGCCGCCAGGCCAGCGACGGAAAGCTGGTCGCCGTAAAGCACCTCTTCGCCGGCCGGCAGGCTTCCCGTTTCATCAAGGAAGCGCAGCTATTACAGAAATATAATCATCCCGACATTGTTGATTACGAAGACTTTATTGAAGTCGAGGGCCTCGGCGACGACAAAGAGTTTTTTCTGATCATGGAATACCTGGCCGGGATGCCCGGATCCGCGCTGAACAACCGGATTCGAAAAGCGAAGAACGGCATCGAGGCGGCCGAGGTTATCGAACTCTTTATCCACTACCTCAGCGCCCTCCAGTTTCTTCATGAAAACCCGCGGCCCATTATTCACCGCGACATCAAACCCGGAAATCTCTATGCCCCCCCGGGCCAGCCCCAGAAGGCCAAGATTTTCGACCTCGGCGTCGCCCGCGACGTATCGGGCACGCTGACCACCGGGATGATTCCCGGAACCCTGGACTACATGGCGCCCGAGTTCGCCAAGCCCGGTTCGGATCGTGGAAGCGCCCAGTCGGACCTCTACGCACTCGGCGTTTCCATGTACGAATCGCTCACAGGGAAGAAACCCTATCCGCGACTTCCCAAGGCGGACCAGGAAGCATTCGTACAGTTCGTTGCCCGCGCCCAGAATCCGCCGTCGGTGGACTACACCCACCCCGTGTTCAAGGAATCTCCGGAACTCGAGCAAATTGTCCGCAAGTCCATCGATACCAATCTCAAGAAGCGGTATGCGCGATGCACGGACATGCTCAAGGCGCTCGAGGCGATGATGGAGCAGATCTCCGGTGAGGAGATCGACGAGCACGACGCGCCGACGCGCGCGACGATCGCCGACCCGGGTCTGATCGAGCGCTTGAAGGCTCACCGCGACGGCAAGCCGGTCTTCATTCCCCCCAGCGAACTCGAAACGATGCTGGAGGCGCCCTCGGAGCCCCAGGAAGTTCAGGGTCGGCCGGAGTGGATGGAAGAAGATCAGGCCATCCCCATGGAGACACCGTCGGAAATCTTACCCTCTGTCACGTCGCAGGGGTCTCCCGTGTCGAGTGGGACGATGCCCGAGGGAACGGTGGTCCCCGCCCGAAAGTCTCCCGCGATTTACGTGGCCGCGGTCGCCCTGCTCGTCGCCGTCGGCCTCGGCGCGTTCGTTCTTCTGAGGCAACAGGGCCCGGTCGGGAGCGGGGCAACCGGCACTACCCAGTCAAGTGATCCCCGGCAGTCCGCGATTGACTGGCTGAAATCACACCCTGCCGCCGAATCGACGCAGGCATTCGTCCGCGATCTTCAACTCATGCTCATCAGCGCAAGGCAGCAGAAAGTTCAGGATGTCGACTTTGAAGATTGGTGGGATTTGAAGATCGCGGAGCTCTCCGACATCGCGGAGCAGGTTCCGGGCGCGTTCTCAAATGCCTTCGCTGCTGCGGCGAGTGAGACGGACCAGGGAGTCATGATTGAATTGCAGAGCGCCTGGCAGGACATTGGCGATGCGGTGTCCATCATGAGCCTGACCCAGCGCGAATACATCGCGCAGGCGGATCAAATGAGAGATCAGCTCGCCCGGTTCGAGTTCGACGCCGAATTTGCTGCCCTGAAAGGCCGGATTCCCGAAACCGTATCCAGCTCCTCCGAAGCGTCCGGAGTCGAAGAGATTCTCGAGGCATACTGGGCGTTTAAGGGGAAGCCGTGGAACCAGGTTCCCGCGGAGGAAAAAGCCGCGGCTTTTGAGGAGATCGAGACGGGCCTGACGGAGCTGGCGGGGCAATTCATAGACTCCGAGAGGACCGCGCTGGTTGACCTGTTCGGTGACAACCAGGACGTCAGTGAACGCGCGAAACAATTCGTGGCGCTACCGGAAACGACCCCCCTGTTGTTTGACCTGGTCGCGGAAGCCATGTCCTCCGCCGCGACGGATGTTCAGAACGCCGAACAGCGGTATGAACAATTGAAAATGGTTGCGGACACCTTGAACAACCTTCGGGATGCCGTACCCGAGGCCATCGGAAGTCTTGAGGAAATAGCGAAAGCGGAGCTCGCAACGATCAATTATCTCACCGAATTGGATCGATCATGGACCGGAGTTTCCGCGGAGGACAAATCCTCGGCTTTGGATCGAATCCGCGACAACCTCACCAGCCGGACGGAGGCCTACATCGCCGGACTCCGGTCGGCGGCGGTAGAGAAGCTCGCCGCAGATGCGACGGACGTGAACGAAGAAGCTACGCTGGTCGCGCTTGCGGAAACCGCGCCGGAGCTGATCGGACTGGTCGACACGCAATATTCGGACGCGCTCTCCACGGTATCGGATGCACGCAAAGCATCCGTCGTTCGCGTTGCCGAGGCAGAACAAACCCGTCTGGCCATGCTCGCTGACGAGGAGCGCGAGAAGCACGAGGCACGAATCGCCGCCAATCGGCAGGCTTTCGATGCCGAGGCGAAACGGCTTCAGGGAATGATACCGGCCGCGGTTTCAAGTGCGTCGGAACTCACTGCGGCAGAGTCGATGCTTCAGGAGCTGGCCGGTTTTGCGGCGAAATCCTGGCCGGATGTCGAAGTGTCCAAGCGGGACCAGGTTGTGACCACGGCCCGCAAGAAACTCGCCGTCGCCGCTTCCGCCTATGTCGCGGATCTCGGCGCTGCCGCGAAGAAAAAATTCGATGAGCTCGAGACGGAAGCACCGGAGTGGAACGAGCTGAACGGACTACGGGAACAGGCCCCGTCCGTAATCGCGCTCGTCGAGGACGCATACGGCAACGCAATCCTCGCCGCCGAAGCTGCGTTGAACAAGATGACGGGACTGAATGAGTTCACCATGGCCTTAAACGATGTTCGGGGTCAGATTCCCTCCCGATTCGCTTCGTCCGCCGACGTGAACCAGGCGGAAAAGGCCGCGCGGGCCTACGAGAACATGAAGCAGAAATCGTGGGATGTCGTATCCGATGAAGACCGGACGGCGGCATTGGAGCGAATTCGGGCAACGCTGGCCGGGAAGTCGACCGCATACATAAATGAACTTCGGGACGCCGCTGTGGAGCAACTCTCCGCGCAGGCGTCGGCCGCCGAAGAGGTGAAAGCTCTCACCGCATTCGAAAAAAGTGCCCCCACTCTCCTGGCCATGGTTGGAGACGGATATCGCGTCGCTCTCACCGACATACGCGATGCGAAAGCTGTTCGTGACGACATGCTGAAGTTTAAAAATGCCGTGGCCGCGGTGGACGCGTTGGTGCCCGGGAGCGTTGCATCCGGGGATGACGTGAATGCGGCGGAGATGGCCGCGGCCGAACTTCAGGAAATTGCGGTTCAGGATTGGCCGAATATCACGGATTCATCCCGGTTGGAAGCGCTGCAACCCATTCGCGAACGGCTGGAATCTCTCACGCTGTCGTACATCCAGGAGACCCAGCGGCTGGCGGTGGACCAATTCAATAATGGGGAAGATGGATCGGCGGCGATGGACGCGCTCGAGAAGCTCGAATCCGGGGCGCCGACCCTTACCGGTTTGGTGAACGACAGGTACCAGGCGGCACGTGCCGAAGCCTCGAGCGCCCGGGACGCGTGGATGGTCTCCGACAAATTCCGGCGCGTTGTGGATCAGATTTCTGCGTCAATACCAGCCGAAATCGGGGATAGCGAGACACTCGCGCAAACCCAGAAAGCGACCGCCGGATACCTGAAAGCTTCCGCGCTTGAGTGGGAAGGAATCGAACCCCTTGAGAAGACGACCGCGTTCGGAGATCTTCGAAAGCAGCTCATCGGCGCCGGAAAAGCGTACGTTGTTGGTTTAAAAGACACCGCGATCAAGATCTATGGGGATCTCGACGATGCCGACCCGGTTCGAGCCACGCTGATGGACGCGGAACTTTCCGCGCCGGATCTGATCGGCCTGGTTGACTCTACGTATCGAAACGCCCTCACCGCCGTCGAAGCAGCAAAGGAACAGCGCAGCGTACAGTTGGCGGCGATGGCGGACGAAGAACGCCGGTTGGAGGAAATACGCCTCGAGGAGGTTCGACTGGCGAAGCTGAAAGAGGACGAGAGCGTCGCCTTGCAGCAGGTGCGCGATGCATGGGTCCAGATCCAGGAGGCCTGGAAAACAGACGAGAATACGGATTTGAGTGCACAGTATGAAGTGATCTTCAGCGGCGCGTTTGAAGTGGAGGAATTTCAAAGCGAATTTGCGCAACTGCGGGATGAATTCATGACGCAGCTGAAGGGAAGAATTACTTCGCTGCTCGGAGGGGCCGAGAGTTCGATCGCCGGGTTCCGATCACATTCCTACCAGGTATACGAGCCGACATTGAGCGGAAGCTACCGGTTATACGACGAGGAAGAAATCCCGATTGTTTCTTTCAGTATTCCGAAAACAGAAGAAGGCGGAAGCGATTCCCTGGGCATATCGCGCTGGCAGACGCTGCGACTCGGACTCTGGAGCAAATCCGGGGCGAATCTGGAAGACAGAGATGTGATTGAAGATCTTGCAAAGAATCTCGGAAAGATCGCATCCGGCAGCCGGCAGGAGGGGGATACGGATGTCGCGGCGCTTTGCGAGATGGAAAGTGAACTGCTGTTCTCGGAACCCGGTGACTTTCCCTCGAAATTCGACGAGGCCGCCGAACCTCTTGAGGTTTTCCGATGGCGCGCGCACGCGAACTATCAACCCGAAACTTCGGCGTTGGATGTTCTGAGTGACATGGAGAGGTATGCGAAGCGCCGGGGCTCTCTCAATGAGTACGACCTCGCCATGACCCTGTTTGCTTCGTACTACAGTTGGCGCAACGCGATCAAGGGAGAGAATAAATACGCCGAACGCGTGCGCGAAGCTCTCGAGTCGGTGCTTGCCGGCGCAGATGAGAAGACCAGTGAAGATGCTTTTTCGTTTATCTTGGACGAGATTGACCGGCGGGGGGATGACGAGGATGAGTACCCCGGACTTTACCTGATGAAAGCGCTCGCATCGATCGAATCCAAGACTCCTCTGAGCCGTCAGGCATCGAAGTGGATAAAAGAAAATGCCTCCGCATACGAGGATCGCATCAATCGCATCGACTCCCAGATCGACCTGCTCAAAGAACTGCTGGGGATTTCCGGCTGATCTGCTTACTTTCGGCGCATCACGTGCCACAGGCTGATGAAGTTATCGGTCCACACGATCGGATCCAATTCCGCAGCCGGACAGTCGGCCCTGGCCTCGAGAACTTCCGGCCGCTGAAGAAAACTCTCGTTTCGGGTTACGATAGACCAGGTCGATGCGTAGAGCTCTTCGTCCTTGACTGAGTCTTGGGCGAGACAGATCACGTTGAATCCGGCTTCTTCGGCAAGTCCTCGTACCACGGGGTCCAGGGAGAGGAACCGGTTCGAAATATTTAGAACGAGCACTCCGTCCGCGGCAAGACACCGATCATACAGGGCGAAACACTCGCGTGTCAGGAAGTGGGCGGGAATCGCATCGCTGCTGAACGCGTCCACAATGAGCACGTCGTAACGATGACCCGGCTCCGAGGCGCGGCGGCGCGCCAGTTCCACGCGCCCATCCCCTACGAATATCCGGATCTTCGCCGGTGAGTCGTCCAGGTAGGTGAAGTACTCTTGCGCAAGGGAGACGACTTCCGGATTGATTTCAAAATAGTCGTGTAGATCTCCGTCTTCGGCGAATGCGCTGACAGTGCCGATGCCCAACCCGATGATTCCGACGCGAAAGGATCCGTTTTCATCCCTGCGCGCGAGCTTCGGATGATATCGCAGCGCCAGGGCGGCACCGCTCCGCGGTCCATAGTAACTGATCGGATCGTATTGCCGCTCCGGTGTTTGGATTTGGCTGCCGTGTATTATTCTTCCGTGGTTGAGGATGCGGACGATTCCCTTCGGGGAGGGCCTGTCGTACACCGCGACCGCCCCGTAGAAATTTCGTCTCATGTCGACCCGATGGATCGTTTTGAGGACGGTGAGAACGACGAGAAGCGTGAAGAGAAGAGTTAGAAATAGTGCCAGCGGACCCCAGACAACCACGCGGTGTCTGAACCAGCCTGACTTGTCTCTGGTGATAATCCATCGGGTAAACACGGCACAGCAACTGATAAAGATGAGGAGATGGTATTCCCAGTATCCGCTGAAGAATACCGGTGCGACGATGCCGACGAACGCACCGCCGAGCGCGCCTCCCCCCGCCACGCAGATGTAGAAGAACGTGAGGTGGTCTGGCAACGGTTTCAAGCGAACCATTTCTCCATGGCAGCACATGCAAATGGCGAAAAGGACGACCAGGTATCCCAGAATTTGCCAGTGAATCAGCAGTTCCGATCCTTCGAGAAGAAGATGGGTCGCGAGGGGCACGCTGAAGATCATCAGAATCACGGACCATCTCCGGTCGTACCAGGATTCCCGGTGAAAACAGATGATGAAGGTGATGAGATAGAGGCTGAGGGGAAGGACCCAAAGAAAAGGGACCACCGCGATTTCGTGGGTCATCTGGTTCGTAATTGCCAGGAGCGTTCCTGAACCCAATGCGGCGAAAATCAGCCACCACACAACGTCCCGGGCGTCGGGCGCAGCGGATCGTTGCGGCGTTGTTTCCTGTCCGTCCCTTCTATTCCCGGCCGACTTGATGACCCAGGCGAGACAGCAGAGGTTGAGGAGAGAGAAAAGACAAAAGAGAATCAGCCACAATTTGCGTTGGCCCGCGACCGGCAGGAGACGTTCCACGACCAGCGGGTAGCTGAGCAGGCCCAGGAGGGATCCGGCATTGGAGACCGCGTACAGACGATATGCTCCACCGTGAGGGAATACGGAATGATGCCAGTACTGGCAAAGAGGACTCGTCGAAGCGAGCACCATGTACGGCAGGCCGATCGTAAGGCCCAGGATGAGAAGCACCTGTGCCACAGGTGGTTGCGATTCCAATCCATTCCAGATCCGCTCCGGCGAGGCGAAGAGCAGTGCCAGCAGGGACGCGAGGAGGAGGGCGATGTGAATTGCGGACTGGGCACCGGGTCTGCACCGGACCGCGACGGTGTGCGCATAGATGTATCCCACCAGAAGCACCGCCTGGAAGAAGAGAAGACAGGTCGTCCACACCGCGGAAGCGCCGCCGAACCACGGAAGAAGAATCCGCCCCATCATGGGCTGTAGCTGAAACAGAAGAAACGCGCCCAGAAAAATCGTCAGCGCAAACAGCGCGCGTAATCCGCGGGGGTTCGTCATTCCGATCTTCTTTCGTCATCCCCGGGGGGAGCCAGCCGAAAAATTCGATGGGGCCTGCCGTCATGGTGAAGCGTGAAACGCGGATCCTCCGTGAGCTGGTCGAGAAGGTGAGACTGTCTTTCTCCGTGCAGGGCCACGTACTCGGAGTCGAATACCGTTTCTACAACGTATTCCGGATTCCGGGAGTGGCCCTCAAAGAATTTTGACTCGGTATGGGCAAGCTTGGAATCCAGTGCAAACATGAATACGGGATCCAGCACATTCAGGTAGGTGGCCTGCGGTGCCGCAAAAATGTAGTGGCTCGTGGTGTCCCATTGCGCGGCTACGCGCGCCCCGTCGGGCAGCGCGTTGCCGAACAGGATCTCGTCTTCGGTTGATTTGAACGCCATGCGTTTCTCCTCCGGCGTCGAAGTGATGCGCACAATCAGAAGATTGAATGCCGCGGCATAGACGAGGAGAGAGACGAGAAAACAGTCCCTGCGCCGGCGAAGTGCCGGCGCCGAGGAAGGGTTGAGACACAGTCGGTTAATGACGAAGAAGAGATAACAGGCAAGGAACGGAGCTGCGTACTCGATGAAACGGTACGAAAGCAGAGCCAGTATCGAGAAGGGGATCGCGAATCCTGCGCAGATGATTTCATTTCGCGAAACCGGTCCCGCACCCGACCAGGGACGGGTCGTAAGAAATGCCGCCAGGAGGACAAGCAGAGCGGGACCCGAGCTGAACAGAAACTGTGCGGTGGTGAGCGGATAGATTTCCACTCCGACTGAAACGGTGTCCTTCACCAGGAAGTAGACGATGTTCTGGTAATACCAGACGTGAAGATTCGCGGGAAACGTCGGATGAGCAAGGATGCCGGCCGCCAGGCCGAGGGGGGGAATGATGATCAGAAACCATGATTTTTCACGCCGGAACAACCAGAGGAGGCCGGCGACGAATACGCAGAGAATCCAGAGTGTTTGCCACGCGGTATAGCAAAGAGGATAGAGGAACGACACCAAGGCAAGGCCCATCTTGCTCGAGCGTGAGATGGCGAACGCGGCAAGCAGGAGGAGAATCATCGACGCCAGATGAGGGCGAAGAAGATCGTACCGGAGCCAGACCCCGGCATTGGCCGCGAGCACCGCCACGGGAAGCCATAGCCCTCTTCGACCGAACCAGCGCACGCCGATCCAGGCAAGCAGCCCGCACTGCACGGCATTGAGCAGGCAGAGCGCGAACACGCCGCCGCGTTGCAGATTCTCCGCGCCGGTAAAGGGAACAAGAAACGCGTGAAAGAGAAACTCCTTATCCCCCCATTGCTCCGCGAACAGGCTGAAACGAGTCCAGGGAAGGCGCAGCTCGCGAAAGCCGTGTTCGCCGATCCATTCCGCGACCGAAAGATGAAAAAAGGCATCCGTTCCGGTGAGTTTCCATGTTCCGGCGCGAACGAGGAGCAAGACAACATAGGCTGCGGTTCCCCACGAGAGTGCCGCGAACCATGCGACCCGGGTAGAACTATGCGCAGAGTCTGCTGATTCTATCGCCGGCATGCCAGGTTGCCGTCAGACTTTGTCCGGCGCATTGAACCAGGATTTATCGTACAGCAGTTTACTGAGAACCGCCTCCTCCGCGAAGGTGGGTTCTACACCGCAGCCGGCGTGAAAGCCGCGCAACTTGTCGTTTTCGTCCAGTCCCTGCGAATAGAACTTCATCAGGTCCTGGGTTCTGAACATGCCGTTTTCCAGCGGGAGAACTTCGGCGATGGAGATGATCTTTCGGGAGCCGTCGACAAGGCGCGCAGCCTGGACGACGACTTCAATCGCATTCGCGACCTGGGAACGCAGGGCGCTGAGGGGCATGTCCACCCCGCTGAGCAAGGCGCAGGTTTCCAGGCGCGACAGGCTGTCGGTGGGACTGTTGGAGTGAATTGTCGACATGCTTCCGCCGTGACCGGTGTTCAAGGCCTGCAGAAGATCCAACGCCTCTCCTCCACGGATTTCCCCGATGATGATTCGGTCCGGCCGCAGACGAAGGCTCGAGTGAATCAGATCGCGTATGGAGACTTCCCCTTTTCCGCGTTCATCGGGTCGGCGCGTTTCGTAGGGGACCAAGTGTTCCTGCTGTAACTGGAGTTCGCTGGAATCCTCGATAATAATGATCCGTTCGTGGGGCTGAATGAAACTGCTCAATACATTCAACACCGAAGTTTTGCCGGAGGACGTCGCGCCGGAAACCATGACGTTCTTGTGGAGCTTTACCGCGGTATCAAGAAGGTTCGCGGCTTCTTCGGTCAGGCTTCCGAAACCGATGAGTTGCTCGATGGTCAACTTTTCTTTGCTGAACTTTCGAATTGCGACCGAGGTGCCAAGCCGTGACATGGGAGGAATCACCGCGTGGACACGGGAGCCGTCGGGCAGCCGGGCATCCAGTCGGGGTTCCAGATCGTTAAAAACGCGGCCTACGCTGCGGGCCACATTCTTCAGGGCGGCCTGGAGGGCATCCTCGTTGACGAATTTCGCATCCGTTAATTCCAGCTTTCCCTTCTTCTCCACGAAAACCTGGTCCGGCCCATTGATCATGATTTCCGAGCAGTCGTCGTCGTCCAGGTATTCGGCCACGGGGCCCAGAAAGAGTTTGAGAAAGTTCGCGGACTTGTCGACCTCGACGATATCGCTATCTGAGGAGGCTTTCTTGAGATTGATTTCTGCGCGGGTTTCGTCGCTGTAACTTTCCGGGTGTGCCTCCTCGAACGCGATGGAATAATCCTCGATTTTGACCTGCGTGCCCGGTCCGCACGCCTGGGATCGCTTAAGTTCCTCTCCATTCAGGAAAAACCCCTTTGCCCGCTTCACCGGCTCGACCAGAAATACGTCCTCTCCGGCGTCGGTCACTCGGATTTCGGCGCCGTGGCGAGAGACGGGCTCAAGCTCAATATCGGCACCTTTCCTGAAGCCGACATGGATTTCAGTGTCCTTGAATTGGTACAAACGGGATTTTCCGCTCCCGTTCGTGATTCGTATCGTAAGCATGCCTGATTCTCCCGGCCTTCAGCTTCCCGCTGAAAAGTGCCTAATTCCCTTTATAATGCACGAAAACCTTACCGGACATCCACGTTCTCTGCACTCTAATTTTTGAATTTTATTCTTGCCAGCCAAATGCAGATGCGCGAAATTCAGATCCAAGAATCATGGGAGTGTCGTCAGGAAATCTCATGAGTTTACGTGATACGATAAACTGAAAGATTCATTCGGGAGTTCAGGCATGAAAACAATGTCGCGAAAAAGCGGTCAGGGTATGACCGAATACATCATTATTATCGCCATCATCGCGATTGGCGCGATCCTCGTCGTGGGGCTCTTCGGAAAACAGATCAAGGGCGTATTTACCGGGATTAGTGGTTCTTTGGCCGGCACCAACAAGCAGCAGGACAATGACGGGTTTAACACTTCCAAGGGGAAAGTGAAACGCTCGGGCATGGACACGTATGATGACACGCCCGGCGGTGAGTAATTAGTCCTTGGCGCTTTTTATTCCGGAGAGGCATTTTCACAGATTGAGGAGGAGGCTCTGCCGGGTTTCCTCCACGTCGGAAAGCCACATGCGTGAAATGTTGCGGGTGTGGCTTTCTTGTCCGTACGAGGTGGAGAGTGGCGGTCCTGCGCCATCGTCGGCGTGAACATCCCGCTGGACGGTCCCGAAGGGGCCGATTCAGGGATCGGCCGCCTGCGGGACACCGATCCAGGATTCCGGGTCCGTGTCTTCTGCATGGTGAATGTAT